>Ga0209343_10000802_pt1 | contig 43513 bp, 38 predicted proteins | sample RifCSPlowO2_02_FD_184026 | JGI IMG/M metagenome (GOLD analysis project Ga0209343, IMG submission 184026) | Groundwater microbial communities from Rifle, Colorado - Rifle CSP2_plank lowO2_0.2 (SPAdes) (version 2) | ecosystem: Environmental > Aquatic > Deep subsurface > Groundwater | place...
AAGTACAAAACTGCTCTCAAGCAAGATTCCTTCAGACATCGCAATGTGCGCGGAGTGTGAGAGTGAACTTAAAGATAAAACCAACCGCAGATTTGAGTATCCGTTTATCACATGCACAAATTGCGGACCGAGATACAGCATCATAAAAAACCTTCCCTATGATAGAAAACATACCTCTATGGATGAGTTTGTTATGTGCAAAAAGTGCATGGCAGAGTATGAAAATCCAAAAGATAGAAGATACCATGCTCAGCCCATAGGGTGTTATGAGTGCGGACCGACACTTTCTCTATATGAGAACAGTGGTGTAAAAATAGAGTCTAAGAATGTTATAGATGAGGTTGTACAAGCTATTAGTGATGGCAAGATTGTAGCCATAAAGGGGATAGGCGGTTATCATCTGGTTTGTGATGCAACAAATGAGAGTGCGGTAAAACTTCTAAGAGAAAGAAAGAGACGACCTTCAAAGCCGTTTGCCGTAATGGTAAAAGATACCAAAATGTCAAAGCAGATTGCCGACATAAGCGAAAAAGAAGAGGCGTTGCTTAACTCAAACAGACGACCGATAGTTTTGCTTCAAAAAAGAGATGACTACGCGCTAAGCCGATATGTGGCTCCAAATATCAACCAAATCGGTCTTTTTTTGGCATACACTCCGCTTCACCATCTGATTTTGGAGAAGCTAAACAGACCGATAGTTGCAACAAGCGCAAACATCTCGGACGAGCCGCTGTGTACAACTTATGAGGAGATTATGAGGCTCTCTTTGGTTTGGGATTTTTGCTTGGAGCATAACAGAGAGATACTGAACGGCTGTGACGATTCGGTTGCCTTTGTGGAGAACGAGAAGATATTTATGCTAAGAAACGCAAGAGGATACGCGCCGACTTACTTGAGGCTTCCGCATAAAACAGATAAAAAGATTTTGGCTCTTGGCGCAAATCAGAAAAGCACTGTTGCCATAACCATAGAAGATAGCGTTGTTTTATCGCCATATATCGGGGATTTGGGAAGTTTGTCCACCATTGAACATTACAAATCAAACATAGAGACGCTAAAGCGGATTTACGATTTCACTCCAGATGTAGTTGTCTGCGACAAGCATCCAAACTACGAATCTACCAAATACGCAAAAGAGTTAAAAGCACAAAACAGTGAGATAGGGTTAGTGCAGGTTCAGCACCACTACGCGCATATTTTGGCTACTATGGGCGTAAATGGTATCACTTCAAAAGTTTTGGGCGTGAGTTTTGACGGTACGGGCTACGGCGATGAGGGCAACCTTTGGGGCGGGGAGTTTTTTCTCTGTGACAACAGCACATATGAGCGAGTAGGGCAGTTTAAATATTTCAGGCTCATCGGAGGCGAGAAAGCTATAAAAGAGCCACGGCGGGTTGCTCTTAGCTTCTTGTTTGAGATATACGGCGATGAAGTTTTTAAACTGGGTAATGCAACAGTCAACTCTTTTTCTAACTCTGAGATAAAAACACTCCTTGCGGCGTGGAAGAGCGGACTAAATTCGCCCTTTTCCAGCTCTTGCGGACGGTTGTTTGATGTGGTGGCATCTATTTTGGGCGTTCTCCAAATTTGCAGTTATGAGGGTGAGAGCGGACTGCTTTTGGAGAGCCTCTATGATGAAAATATAGCGGAGTGTTATGAGTTTGGCATAGAAGATGGTGAGATAGATTTTAGCCAAATTTTTAGGCAGATTTTGGCAGAAAAAAATCCCAGCGTTGCGGTTTCAAAGTTTTTCAACACGATAGCCCAGATAATTTATTTTATGCACAAAAAGTACAATCTACCTCTGGTTCTAAGCGGTGGAGTGTTTCAAAACAGAGTGCTTTTAAGATTGATTATGAGAAAAATCCCTGATGTTGTTTTGCCTGAGATGTTTGTTAGCAACGACAGCGCAATAGCCTACGGACAAGCGATAGCCGCGTTAAATCTCAAAACTCTTTGACATTTGAAGCTTGATATCGCTTGTTTTTAACTCATAGTTGACAAAAAGCTCGTTTGCCAAAACACCTTGACCCAAAAGCATATCGGCGCCGTCTTTGCAGGTAATGTTTTTTTCTTTTGCCATCTTTAAAAACGGTGTCACTTTACCGTAAATAGCATCGGCTACAAAAGAGGTGTTCTCTAAAATAGCCTCTATTAACGCTAAAGGAGCCGGCAGTTCCTCATCTTTTAGTCCTGCGCTTGTAGTGTTTACAACCAAATCATATTTTTTTAGCAGAAAATCTTCCCAACCAAAACATTCACACCCTAGCTCTTTAAAGTAAGTAAGTTTATCTTCGCTTCTGTTTAGAACAGTTACTTTTATGCCGCTGTCTATAAATTTTGTGCAGAGTGCTTTTGCCGTTCCGCCCGCACCGAGAACTAAAATATTTTTTATATCTCCGAACTCTTTTATAGCAAACATAAAGCCGTCTGCATCGGTGTTGTAGCCGATAATGCGACCGTTTTCATTTACAAGAGTATTTACCACTCCAACTTTTTTTGCAAAACCGCGAACTTCATCGCATGCCGTGTATGCCGCCTCTTTATGGGGAACAGTGACATTTGCGCCGCTTAATCCAAGGGCAAAAAAAGTCTCTTTTAGTTTTGAGCCATCACGCAGATGAACTCTGGTGTAGCAAGCTTTGTAGTTTAGGTTTTTAAATACGCTATTGTGCATAAGCGGAGAGCGGGAGTGAGAAACGGGGTCGCCAAATATGGCAAAGAGTTTTATTGGAGTTCTTTTATAATCCATACTCGCTCACTAAGGCTTCACGGTTGGTGCCCCAAATCTTGCATTGCAAGATTTGACCCTTCCGTTGCAGAATCGTTCGCTTTGTATGGCTGTGAAAGAAGCCCATTTAGTCTAAATCTTCCAGCGAAGCGACAAGCGCGCCCAGTTTGTTTTTAACCTCAAGGTACTCCAGCTCGTTTTGGCTATCTGCTACAACTCCCGCACCTGCTTGAAGAACAACTTTATCATTTTTAACCAAAGCAGTTCTGATGGTGATTGCGCTGTCCATATTGCCATCAAAACCAAAGTAGCCTATGCTTCCGCTGTAAAAACCTCTTTTTAGCCCCTCAAATTCTGCAATAAGCTCCATAGCCCGTATCTTCGGTGCACCCGTCATAGTTCCTGCCGTAAAAGTTGCCATAAACAGGTCAAACATATCTTTATCGTCCGCAATAGTAGCGGTTACATCCGAGACGATATGCATAACATGCGAAAAGCGTTCGATATGCATCATGTTTTCAACTTTTACACTTCCGGTCTTTGCGACGCGGCTAACATCATTTCTGCCCAAATCTATTAGCATAAGATGCTCTGAGAGCTCTTTTGGGTCATTAAGAAGTTCCTCTTCAAGCTCCAAATCTCTTTGCTTTGTAGCACCTCTTTTTCTAGTACCCGCAATCGGGCGAAGAAGAAGTTCCCCGTTTGTAAGCCTTACCATTACCTCCGGCGAAGAGCCGACTATGTTAAAATCTTCATACTCCATTAAAAACATATAAGGAGATGGGTTTTTGCTTCGGAGTATTCTGTAAAAACTAAACGGGTCAACTTTTATCTTTCTTGTAAAGCGGTTTGTCATAAGAATCTGAAAAACATCACCGCTTCTTATCATCTCTTTTGATTTGTCAACCATTTTAAAAAACTGCTCTTTAGAAAATGCAAAACTTCCTTTGTCTTCCCCGACATTTCGTTTCATATGGATATATTCGTAAGAGTTTTTAAGCTCATTTTCAATCATTTCAAACTTATTGCTCATCTCTTCTTGAGTGCTGATTAGCGTTAATTGGTAGTTTTTATGAGAATATACAAGAACAATTTTTGGCAAGATTAGATCCAAATCAGGAGTGTTAAGCTCATCTGCAAGATTATCCATGGTCGAACTAAGTTTTGGTTCAAAGACTTTGACCATATCATAGCCGATATAGCCGATAAAACCGTCAACATAGCCGACTTTAAGCTCACTTGTAGCTTTTTTATATATTGAAGTGTCTATATTTTTATAGTAATTTTTTAAAAAAGTAAAAGGAGACTCATCTTTCGTGTGTACCAAACCGCTATAGTCGGTATATATAGTTTTTCCGTCTATATACTGAACTCTCTCTCTTGCACCGATACAGATAAAGCTGTAGTTGCCTTCGCTTCCCCCGGCACTCTCAAAAAGATAAGAGATTTCATTTTTAAATAAAGTTTTTAATTTTGCATAAACTGCAATCGGAGCCAATTGATCTTGTATAAACTGTTTTGAATAAATCAAAAAAAACCTTATTTATAATTATATTTTAGTTAAAAAAGCACCGGCTTCAACAGAAGCTTTGACATTTTTAAGTGCTTTTCTTGCCTCATCTTCACTGTTAAACGGACCAACCAAAACTTTGTTTACTACCTTGGAATTTATAGTTACTTGATGAAATTTATACTTATATCCCAAGTTTGTAATTGAGTCCAATAATTTTTTATTTGGTTCAATTTTTGAAAAAGAGCCGATTTGAATATAGTGACCGGAAGCAGTTGCTGTTGCAGTTGTTTTAGGTTCGCTAACAGGCTCTTTTGCCGCTTCTTTTGCAGCTGCAACCTTTTTTGTTGCCGGTTTTGCAGTTTCTACTTTTGCAGTTTCTACTTTTGCAGTTTCAATTTTTTTAGGCTGTTCTTTTTTAAACTCTTCTGCGACAGCTGCACTTGCAACACTGCTCTCTTTTGGTTGTACATTCGAGCTATCTTTTACGCTCTCTTCTTTTAACTTTTGAGCAATTGCATCTAGGGAACTATTGTCTTGGCTAGTCTCTTGAACAACATTGACATCTTCAAAAAGAGGCTCATCAGTTACAGCTTTAGCCTCTTTTTGCGGCTCAGGAGGAAGGATGGCTTGTGGTAAATTTTCAGTACCGCTTGATGCAAGAGAATTCATTAGCATTACAACAATAATTAGTATTATTCCCAATGTCGCAACAGCTAAAACAATCTTCTTATTTCCAAGTGATGAACTGTTTTTATTTAAAATAATGTCATTTAATTCATTTTTTTCTTCCATATCGTCTCCTTCTTTTCTTTGTCTATAATAATACCAAAAATTTAGTTATATAACTACTTTCTTCGCAGTCGGTACTTCGTACATCGACTTTGATTCAAAACTAAAAATGCCAAGCAGTTGGCATTTTATTAACGTTTATCACATGTGCTTTCTAAAGAAACACTACATGTGTTTTGACCAAGAAGCTCCGCGCTCTTTGGAATAAACCTCATAAGGTATTGTTAAAATATTATACTCTTGCGGCATTTCATCATTAGGAAACATTCTCCACTGCTTTGGCTGTTTTGCAGCTAGTTTCATACTTATCATTTTTCCAAGCTGAATTGCCTCTTGAAGGGTTGTGTGACCTTTATGAATATAAACATGAAGATGACCCTCCGTCTTTGTTTTATAAGCCGTAAAGTTTATATAACCCTCTTCACGAAGAAACAGTTGAGTTTTGTGGTAAAAACGCTCAGGGTCTCTTCCGTTGTAGTCAATAACAATATTTTCTACTTTGTCATGTTTGTTTATCAAAGAGTGAGCTACTGTAATCTCACCTTTAATATGTTGATTTATAACGCTTTGAGAGAGTATGGCATCGACTTTTTGAAATTTATTGTAAAATGTACGACCTTTAAAGATAACCTTGTCAACTACTTCCTCTTTTTTTATCCAGTAGTGGTCTGTAACCATTTTAATTAGATTTAAATCAGCTGCCGTCATCTATCTGCTCACTCTAGTATGTCGATTGATTATATATTACAAAATTTTGAGCCAAGGCTTTTAGCTCTTTTTTGATGTTTGCTTGAAGCTCTGTATTTGTGATATCATCAAGAACATCTGCAATTTTATTTGCAATAAATTCAAACTCTTTCTCTTTCATTCCTCTTGAAGTAAGAGCAGGGCTTCCAATGCGGATACCTGAAGTTACAAACGGGCTTCTTGTCTCACCAGGAACAGTATTTTTGTTCACGGTAATACCGGCATTTCCAAGCGCAATATCAGCGTCTTTTCCAGAAAATTCACGGTTAATAAATGATAGTAAAACTAAGTGGTTATCAGTTCCACCGCTTACAAGGTCATAACCTCTCTTAACCAAAACTTCTCCAAGAATTTTTGCGTTGGCTTTTACCTGCTTTGCGTAATCTTTCCACTCAGGAGATAAGTTATATTTAAATCCAACTGCTTTTGCAGCAATTACATGAACAAGCGGTCCGCCTTGAAGAGCAGGGAAGATTGCAGAGTTCATTTTTTTAGCTATCTCTTCATCATTTGTCATAATCATACCGCCTCTTGGACCTGCTAGGGTTTTATGAGTAGTTGTTGTTACAACATGAGCGTGAGGAAATGGACTAGGGTGTTCGCCGGCACATACCAAACCGGCAACATGCGCAATATCTGCGAACATTATTGCTCCGACAGCATCAGCTATCTCACGGAATTTTTTAAAATCAATCTCTCTAGCATAAGCAGAAGCACCGCAAACAATGATTTTTGGTTGAACTGCTTTAGCTATTTCCATAATCTTGTCATAGTTCATTCTTCCGTCAAGCTCAACGCCGTATGTAAAGCTTGAGTAGTTTTGACCTGAAAAGCTAGGTTTAGAACCATGTGTCAAGTGACCGCCATGACTTAAATCCATACCAAGAAGTTTGTCACCTGCTTTTAAAAGACCTGCATATACCGCTGCATTTGCTTGACTTCCGGAGTGAGGCTGAACATTTGCAAAGTTACATCCAAAAAGTTTGCATGCTCTGTCAATTGCTAACTGCTCAACACCATCAGCATACTCACAACCGCCATAATAGCGTTTACCCGGGTAACCCTCAGCATATTTGTTTGTAAAAACAGAACCCATCGCTTCCATAACGGCCGGAAGTGTAAAGTTTTCAGATGCAATCATCTCTAGGTGGTCAGTCTGACGCTCTAACTCTTTTTCGCATAAATCGAATATCTCTTTATCGTAATCTTGTAAAAAACCCATTTTCTATATCCTTTTCTATTTAATTAAAACTACTCGTTTTCTTCGTGTTTTTCTTCTGAATGTATCGGTTTCATTGCTGGAAATAGTAAAACATCTCTTATTGAGTGCTCGTTTGTTAAAAGCATAACCAATCTATCTATCCCTATACCCTGTCCGGCAGTAGGTGCCATGCCATAACTAAGCGCTTCTACGAAATCTAAGTCCATTTCGTGCGCTTCGTCATCTCCGCTCTCTTTTGATTCAACTTGAGTTTTAAATCTCTCATATTGGTCAATAGGGTCGTTTAACTCGCTAAATGCGTTTGCAATCTCTCGTCCTGCAATAAAGAGCTCAAATCTTTCTGTTATATCAGGATTTTTGTCGCTTCTTCTAGCAAGAGGAGAGATTTCAACAGGATACTCCGTGATAAAAGTAGGGTTTATAAGTTTCTCTTCAACATACTCATCAAAAAGTTCGCCTTGAAGCTGACCTAAACTTAGACCATTTTTCACTTGAATATTATTGCTCTTTAAAAATGCAATAATTTTATCTTTGTCATTGACTATCTCCTCGGGAACACCGCCTATGGTGTATAGAGACTCTATAAGAGCTACTTCGCTAAACTTGCTAAAGTCAACCTCTAAGTCACCATATGGAAGTTGTGTAGGCAGATTTAGATGGTCAAAAAGGTATCTAAAATACTCTTTTGTAATTTCTATCAAATCTTTGTATGTCTTATATGCCCAGTAGAACTCAATAGAGGTAAATTCAGGGTTGTGAGTAGCATCCATACCCTCATTTCTAAAGTTACGGTTTATCTCAAAAACAGCTTCAAACCCGCCGACAATAAGTCTCTTTAGATAAAGCTCAGGAGCAATTCTTAGATATCTGTCGATTCCAAGAGCATTATAATGCGTAATAAACGGTTTGGCGTTTGCACCGCCTGCGATTGGGTGCATCATAGGAGTTTCAACCTCTAAAAAGCCTTTGTCTTCAAAAAAGCGGCGAGTCAGTGAGATAACTTTTGAACGGATTTTAAATGTTTTTCTGACATCCGTATTCATAATAAGGTCAAGATATCTTTTTCTATATCTAGTCTCTTTATCCGTTATACCGTGAAACTTTTCAGGCAGAGGCGATAGAGCCTTTGTCAGAAGTCTCAGTTCGTCTGCATGAAGCGAAAGTTCTCCTTGCCCGGTTACAAAAGGGTATCCGCTAACCTCTACAATATCGCCGACTTCTATGTTCTTTTTAAAAGTTTCATTATAAAAATTCTCACCAAGATTGTCTCTTGCTGCATATATCTGAAGCGCTCCGCTCTCGTCTTCAATTTGAATAAAACTGGCTTTACCCATAATTCTAAATAGTTTTATACGACCGCTTACGATATAGTGGCGTTTCTCATCCCTTTTATTCTCTTTATGAGCAATATCCGAATTTACATTTAAAAATTTTTCAATAGTTGCGTTTCTTCTGCACTCATTAGAGTATGGGTTAATACCCTCTTTTTTAAGAAGCTCTGCTTTTTCAATTCTTTGCTGAATAAATTTGTTATCAAAAATCAATAATTTTTCCTTTGTTTTATCTGTTTTGGCATTTTTTGCAGATTCCATAAATCTGCATAGAGTGGTCTTTCATATTAAAACCAAGTTCTTGTGCTATTTTGTGCTGTCTCTCTTCTATCTGCTCATCAACAAACTCGGTAATATCTCCACATGCTGTGCAGATAAAATGGTCATGATGATGTTTAGCGCCAAGTTCATACTTCTTTCCATGAGCGCCAAAAGAGAGTGAAGTTACCATATCCGACTCTTCTAAAAGAGATAGTGTTCTATATACCGTTGCAATTCCCGTATTTAAATCAGGAAATTTCTTTTGTATAAGATTATGAAGTGCTTCAGGCGTTAAGTGTTCATCTAAGCTGTAAAGAGTCTCAAGTATTACCTCTCTTTGAATTGTAAATTTAAGAGAGTTTTTTTTAAGCAGCTGTTTAAAATCATCTAATAGTTGTTTATACTCAACGGTTTTATCATTGAAATCGGTGGTTATATTAGACATATTTACTTACTTTTTCGATTTGATAAATTTTGTTCCACAGTTTCACTAATTTTTTTCTTTGTATTTTCTACAATTTTAAGTGCTGAGTTTTGCAAATCTTTAACATTGTCGTCTTCTATTATTTTTGAACTTTTATTTATAGTCTCATTCGTATCATCGGAAATATTGATGGGATCAAGTTTCATAATAGCACTTCCGGTTTTTACCAACACAGGGAAAAGAGCGCTGTTTTTCATCATTGAGTCAAGATTTTCCTTCATTGCTTTGATGCTGTATGTAGCATATGCAATTACGGCAGCTATAAGAAAAAATTTTCCGGCGCTAAATATAAATCCTAAAATTTTGTCAAAAATGCCAAAACCGCTTAGTGAACTTAATTTTTTAAAGGTAATTCCAACGCCAATCATAAATAGCCAAAAAAGCAGGAGTGTGACTAAAAAGCCGGTGAAACTAATGGCCGCATCATTTTCAAATTTTAAAACTAAATCATTTATAAATTTGCCTACATTGCCCCCAACTCTAGAGGCCACAAAGATACCGCCGATGATACCTATAAAACCAAATAACTCTTTAAAAAAACCGTTTAATACCCCTTTTAGCCCTAAAAAAAGAACTACAACAGATAAAACAATGTCGAAATAGCTAAACTCCATTACCCGATAACCTTCGATACCATATTTTTTCCGTTGTTTTTAGAGACATATAAAGCTCCGTCAGCTCTTGAGAGTAAAGAGTCAGGTGTATCGGTTTCAAGCAATTTGGTCATTCCGATACTAGCTGTAACTGATATCTTCTCACCCATATAAATCAGTTTATTTGAACTAATGAGGCGTAAAAGTCTATTTGCTATAAGTTCGCACTGCTCATCACTGTTACGGTTTATTATGACGGTGAACTCTTCGCCGCCAAATCTAAAAATTTTATCTCCGTCTCTTAGTGTTTTTCTAAGAATATTTGAGATAAAGATTAAAATTTTATCACCTGTGATGTGCCCATAGGTGTCGTTAATTTTTTTGAAGTTATCAACATCCAGCATTAATATATGTAGATGGTAAGGTATATTTTTATTAGCACAAACATCAGAAAGATAAGAGCTTAAAGCTCTTCTATTGAAAACTTTTGTGAGCGGATCAAGATTTGAAGTCTGCTCCAATACTTTTACTTTATTGGTTAGATCTGAAATTGTTTCATTCGCTTTTTTTACTTCATTAGTCATATGAGATTGAATTTCATTAAACTTGGTTGTTAGAGTTTCTAAATCAATCTTTTCAGCTGTACACTCTTGTAAAGCTTTTTCATGCATTAGAGTAAGTTGTCCAAATTTTTCATTTGTATTTACATAAGAGACTATACTCTGATTTACAAGCTCTCTGTATGAGTTGTTAAATGCCATTTTTGCATGTTCTATGGAGTCGATATCTTTATCGTCTATGTTTGTAACGACATCTATGGCATCTTTTAAATAGTTGATAATTTGTGCTTTAGTAGCTTTTTCATCTGCATCAATACGCTCAATAAGGTTTTCGTAAATTTGTTCAATTAGTGCTTTTAAATCGTTTTTTTGCATAATGATGTAATCCATAAAAAAATATGGTGCATTATACATTTTTAACCATAAAAAAAAGCTTTTTTATTGCTTTTGGCTGTTTGAAATCGCTAATCAGTGCTATTTTAGGTACCATAATGTAAAATTTTAAAAATAAATGATTAGTATATTAAAAAAAAGGTTTTATAATGAGTAATTGGAATGCATCAAGTTGGAGAGACAAGCCTATTGTGCAGCAACCGACATATCCAAACAGAGATGAATTAAACAAAGTTTTAAATGAATTAAGAAATTATCCACCGCTTGTTTTTGCCGGTGAAGCGCGTTCACTAAAGGGTTTATTGGCAAATGCTTCTGAGGGAAAAGCTTTTTTGCTTCAAGGCGGTGACTGTGCTGAGAGTTTTAGTGAATTTCATGCTCACAACATTCGTGACACATTTAAAGCAATTCTTCAAATGGCAGTAGTTATGACATATGCAGGAGGAGTTCCGGTTGTAAAAGTTGGCAGACTTGGAGGTCAATTTGCCAAGCCTCGTTCAAGCGACAGTGAAACAATTGACGGAATGACTTTGGATGCTTATCGCGGTGACATCATAAACGGTGTTGATTTTACTCCGGAGTCACGCATACCGGACCCGCAAAGAATGATAAAAGCATACAACCAGTCGGCTGCAACGCTAAATCTGCTTCGTGCATTTGCATCAGGCGGTTTAGCTGATTTAAATGAGGTTCATAAATGGAATTTGGATTTTACTCACCAGAGTGAAATAAGTAAAAAATATGAGGATTTGGCAGAGGAGATTGGCAAATCTCTTAAGTTTATGGAAGCGTGCGGAATTACATCAAGCACACATAGAACTCTTCGTGAGACTGATTTTTATACTTCACATGAGGCGCTTTTGCTCCCGTATGAAGAGGCATTTACAAGAAAAGATTCTTTGACCGGCGAGTGGTATGACACATCTGCGCACATGTTATGGATAGGCGATAGAACTCGTCAACTTGACGGTGCACATGTTGAGTATATGAGAGGTATTAAAAACCCTATCGGTGTAAAAGCAGGTCCAACGATGGACCCTGATGATTTAATAAAACTTTGTGATATTTTAAATCCTCAAAATGAGGCCGGTCGCTTGAATGTTATTGTAAGAATGGGAGCAAACAAGGTTGCCGATGGTATGCCAAAACTCATAAATGCAATAGAGCGTGAGGGAAGAAAAGTTCTCTGGAGCTGTGACCCGATGCACGGAAATACTATTAAGTCGTCAAATAACTTTAAGACTCGTCCGGTTGACGCAATTCTTACTGAAATGAAGCAATTTTTTCAAGTTCATAAAGCTGAGGGTACATTTGCAGGCGGTGTTCATCTGGAGATGACAGGTAAAAATGTAACCGAGTGTATCGGGGGCTCATTTGTTGTAACAGAAGAGGATTTAAGCTCTCGTTACCATACTCATTGCGACCCTCGTCTAAATGCCGACCAAGCGTTAGAGTTGGCATTCTTAATAGCCGACACTCTAAAAGAGGCTCAAAAATAATTTCACAACGATGCTTTTGCTCAATTTTTTCGTTAAAATTGAGTGAAATTTTGTTATTTACTACAGTAAACTCCTCAATTTAACTAAATTTTGCCTCGAACTTGAAACAAAATCCTCTGTTGTGAGAGATAAAGTACATTAAACTTCTTTCATAACCTAGTATCCGTTCATGGTGAGCCTGTCGAACCATCTGCTTTAATCACCCTTCGACTCTTCGACTCTTCGACAAGCTCAGAGCTCAGAGCGAACGAGAAGTCTATTTGTTTATCTCTTCTTCTTTTTCCTGAATAGCCAAAAGCTCATCCACTTTTTCTTCATATAAATTTTTAAGCTCTTGGAGCTCTTTTGCCAATTGTGTTATGCCTATCTTTTCGTAACATGCAGGGTTTGCCAAACAACTGTTTTTTTCTTCTATTTTAGCTTCAAGTTCGTCTATCTCAATAGGCAATTTTTCCAGTGCCATTTTCTCTTTAAAAGTAAGACGAAGCTCTTTGGGTTTGCTCTCTTTTACTTTTGATTCTGCTTTTTGATAATCTTTTTCCATGTCGCTAAGCTCTTGAAGCTCTTTTTCAAGCTCAAGATACTCCGTGTAGCTTTGGTAGCTCTCTTCTATATGCTTGTCTTCTTTAAAAATAAAGAGTTTTTTTGCAATTTTATCCACAAAATATCTGTCATGGCTTACTATAATCACGGCACCGCTGAAGTTTATTAACTGCTCTTCTAAAATATTGATTGTCGGAATATCCAAATCATTTGTAGGTTCGTCAAGGATGAGAATGTCCACATTTTTTGTAAATAGCAGGGCTAAGGCAATACGGTTCTTCTCTCCACCGCTGAGTATGCCTATCTTCTTATCTAAAAACTCTCTTGGAAAGAGAAAGTTTTTTAGGTATCCGTAAACATGCATATCTTTTCCGCGGACACTTACTCTGTCTCCGCCGTGCGGACAAAAAGTTTCAACAAGATTTTTATCATCATCAAGCATTTCGCGATGCTGATCAAAATAGCCTATTTTAAATTCGCCTCTTTTTATGATTCCACTTGTAGGTTCAATGCGTCCCAATAAGGCTTTAAGCAGTGTTGATTTACCGCTTCCGTTTGGTCCTACGATTGCTATTACATCTTTTTGAAGAATTCTTGTGGTGAAATTTTTTAGAAGTTCTTTGTCTCCGAGTGTTAGAGATAGATTTTCTACTTCAAAGAGCATTTTTTGCTTGTTTACGCTTTTGTCACGGTTAAAATGTTTGGCTTCGCGTTCAAGTTCAAGCGTCATTTTTTTAATTTTAGAGGGGTTAGTTTTGGCATCATCTCTAAGAGACATAAGTCGTTCTTTACGACCCTCATTTCTCTTTAGTCTTGCCTTTACGCCTCTTGAAAACCACTCGTTTTCACGCTTTAGTATAGTAAGCAGAGTCTCATGCTGTTTTTCCAGAGTTCGCATATACTCCTCTTTTTGAGCCAAGTAACTGCTATAACCGCCGCTATACTCTCTAAGTGAGCAATCCTCTACCTCAACACTTTTTGTAGCTACTCTGTCAATAAAATATCTGTCGTGAGAGATAAAAACTAGAGTAAACTTCTCTTTTAAAAGCAGCTCTTCTAAAAACTCAACCATATAAACATCGAGGTGGTTTGTAGGTTCATCAAGCAGTAAAATATCAGGTTTTTGTAGAAGCAGAGATGCAAGTGCAACCCTTCTTTGTTCCCCGCCGCTGAGCATAACTACCGGTTTGTCTTCGTACTGTTTTAAATCAAAGTGTTGAATGATTCTCTCTATCTTGTCATCCAAATTCCACGCATTATGATGTTCAATATAGCGGGATAATCTCTCATGCTCGTCAAGAAGTGCTTTGTTCTCAAAATCATCGGCTAAAAGGAGTGACAGTTCGTCGTATCTCTTTTTTGCCTTGTTAAGCTCATCAAGTCCGGCTTCAACAGCTTCTCTAACACTCTCGCCCTCTTTAAAATCCGGCTTTTGAGAGAGCATTTTCACTTCTAAATTTTGTCTGCTGATTCTCTCACCGCTGTCTTGCTCAAGAGTTCCGTTGAGTATCTTCATCAGAGTGGATTTTCCGCTTCCGTTTTTGCCGATGATAACGATTCTCTCACCCTCTTCTATGTGAAAATTTATGTTAGTTAAAATTTTTTGTGCTTCGTAATGTTTTGATATGTTCAGTAGGTCTATTAGTGCCATTGAGTGTTTAATTTTCCCTCGTTAAGTATATTGAATTATAGTATAAGTTTCATAATAGTTAAATTTGAATATAATGAAAAAAATTAAAATTAAAATTAAACAGGAATTTAGATAATGGCAACAGTAACATCTTACGGAGCGGCACAGACGGTAACCGGTTCATGTCACTTGGTTAAAATAGGTTCTATAAGGATTTTAATCGATTGCGGTATGTTTCAGGGAGACGGTGCAAAAGATAGAAATTATAGCGATTTTGAGTTTGATCCCTCAAAAATAGATTATCTTATTTTAACTCATGTTCATCTCGACCACATCGGAAGGGTTCCAAAATTAATTAAAGATGGGTTTAACGGCAGGATTATTGCAACAAAAGCAACTCGCGATTTTGCAAAAATCATGCTGCTTGACAGTGCCAATATATTACTCGAAGAGTATAAAACACTAAGAAAAAAAGCTCGCAGACGCGGCGAAGAGGAGAGCATCTTTGAGCCTCTCTATACAAAAGATGATGTAAAAGAAGTTTTTAGTAAAAAGTGGTGTACGCTAGACTATTTTGAAGAGCACAAATTAAAACAACATGTAAGAGTCTCTTTTGGAAATGCAGGGCATATTATGGGGAGTGCCTTTGTTGTGCTTGATTATAATGAAGAGAATAAAAATAAGCGAATGGTTTTTTCCGGTGACATCGGCTCTCCAAAGAGGTTGATTATTGACAATCCGGACAATATCGGTGAAGCAGATTTTCTTTTTATTGAGTCTACATACGGAGACCGCAAGCATAAACCGTTAACGCAAAGTATAGAAGAGTTTAAAGAGGCTGTCGTCTCGACGCTTAAACAAAACGGCAATGTTATAATCCCCTCATTTGCGCTGGAGAGAACCCAAGAGATTCTCTGGCTGCTTCATGAGATGCACGATAACGGAGAGTTGCCAAAATGCCGTATTTTTCTTGATAGCCCGCTGGCAATAAAAGCAACAAAACTTTATAACAGTTATTCAATACAGCTAAGTGATGAACTTCAATACAGCAGCGGAGACCCATTTTCGTTTGCATGGCTTGAGCCGACAACGACAAGGGAACAATCTGTTGCAATAAACAAGGTAAAAGAGCGTTCAATTATAATTGCCGGGAGCGGTATGTGTAATGGCGGTCGTATTATGCACCATCTAAAGCATAGACTTTGGAATCCAAAAAATTCAATTGTGTTTGTCGGTTATCAGGTAAGGGGAACGCTAGGGCGAAGCATAGTGGATGGTCAAAAGCTAATAAAGATTTATGGGGAGGATATTATTGCAAAAGCTAAAATATACACTATTAACGGCTTCTCAGCTCATGCGGATCAGAGTGAGTTGATTGAGTGGATACGACCAATTGAAGGTTTAAAAAATGTCTGTTTGATACATGGCGAAACCGATAAAATGGAAGTGTTTGCAAAAGCGATAAAAGATGAGTTAGGGTATGAGGCTAATATAATGGTTCACGGAGTATCTATTAAGTTATAAAATTTTTTGAAGCTCTAGTGAGCTTCATCATCGTAGCAGAACTCTTTTGCCGTGTACCAGTCGGCTATCCCTTTGTCATTGTATTGATACTCTCTTTGTTTTGGAGGAATCACGCTGTTGCGCAGTTTTGAACGAACTATCCCCATTATAATAAAAGTTAAAACCAGAGTCGGCATGGCTATAAAAAAATCATACAGATACCACGCTATTAAACCGGAAGAAATCGTGCCGTACTGCAAAAACAGCCTCAACAAAAGAGAGATTGCTTTACACTTCTTTGAGTAAAGCTTTGGTGTCGGTTCAAGCATATCTATAAAATTATCTGACAAACCGTCCTCCTTAAAAATATAATTGTATTATTGTAGCAAAAAAATATTAATTCAATTTAGACTAAATATAGTTGAGTAGATTAGACTAAATATAGTTGATACAATTTGCATCCATTAACTTTTTTTAGTTAGAATCTCAAAATATTTTAACCAAAAAGGATTCAAAAGATGGCAAAACATCAATTTCAAACAGAAGCAAATCAAATATTAAATCTTATGATTCACTCACTATATTCAAATAAAGAGATATTTCTTCGTGAGTTGGTTTCAAATGCATCGGATGCACTTGATAAGTTAAATATGTTGGTTTTAACAGATGATGCTTATAAAGGTGTAAATTTTGTTCCTCGCATAGATATTGTGGCAAATAAAGAGGCAAAAACTCTTACTATTAAAGACTCTGGTATCGGTATGAACGAAGAGGATTTGATGAACAATTTAGGCACTATCGCAAAATCCGGCACAAAAGCGTTTTTGGAAAATCTTACAGGTGATCAAAAAAAAGATTCTAATCTTATCGGTAAATTTGGTGTAGGTTTTTACGCTTGTTTTATGGTTGCACACAGAGTTGAAGTGACTACAAAAAAAGCCGGAGAAGATCAGGCTTATTTATGGACAAGCAAGGGTGATGGCGAGTTTGAGATAGAACATACAACGCAGGATGGTCACGGTACAACAATAGTAATGCACTTAAATGATGAAGAGGGCGAGTTTTTGGATGCACACAGAGTAGAGAGTATTATTAAAAAATACTCAAATCATATTCCTTTTGCAATATTCATGGATAAAGAGAACTATATTGCTGCTAAAAAAGACGATGAAGGAAAAGAGATTGAACCTTCAAGAAAAGAGATTGAAAATGTACAAATTAACCGTGCAAATGCTCTTTGGACAATAGCAAAAAGCGAGATAAGTGATGAAGAGTATAAAGATTTTTACAGCTCAATAGCTCACTCTTCAGAAGAGCCTCTTGCTTGGATGCACAACAAAGCTGAAGGTGCCATAGAGTACACGACACTTTTTTATATCCCATCAAAAGCTCCAATGGATTTATATAGAGTTGATTATAAAACAGGTATTAAACTATATATTAACCGTGTATTTATCACAGATGATGAGAAAGAGCTTATGCCGACATATTTAAGATTTTTACGCGGGGTAATTGATTCAAAAGATTTACCGCTAAATGTATCTCGTGAGATTTTACAGTCAAATGCAGTTATGGCAAAAATCAAAAATGCTTCTGTAAAAAAAGTTCTCTCCGAGCTTGCTAAAATGGCTAAGAGTGAGAAAGAGAAGTATGAGACATTCTTTAAAGAGTTTGGAAATGTTCTAAAAGAGGGACTTTACAGCGATTATGGTAATCGTGAGAAGATTTTAGAGTTAATGAAGTTTAACACTCTAAACTCAGGCGAGACGGTTATGCTCGAAGATTTCATTAAAAATGTTGATGAAACCAAGAAAGAGATTTACTTTATCACAGGTAAAACATCACTCTCAATGCTAAAAAATTCGCCTGCACTTGAGAGATTTAAATCTCGCGGCATAGATGTTTTGGTTTTAAATGAAGAGATTGATACGATTATTTTTCCGATGGTAACTGAGTACAAAGAGTATAAATTTGTGCATGTATCGGATGCAAAGTTTGAAGAGAATGAAGATGAGAAGAAGAGCCAAGAAGAGAGTTCAAAAGCTTATGAAGGCTTGGTTAAAGAGTTAAAAGATGCTTTGGGTGAGAGCGTAAAATCTGTTGAAGTAACTTTTGATTTGGTTGATTCTCCCGTAAAGTTAAAAGAGGACAAAGAAGATTCTGCTTATATGATGGCAAAAATTATGAGACAGATGGGACAAGGCGGAGAGATGCCGACTTTGGCACCAATTCTTCAAATAAATCCAAAACATGAGTTAATTGTTAAGCTAAAAGATTCTGTTGACCAAAATTTAATCAGTGATGCTGCTCATGTACTTTTAGACCAAGCAAAACTTTTTGACGGGGTTGAACTTGAGGACACTGCCGGCTTTATTTTAAGATTAAACAGAATTATTGCAAAAGCAATATAATTTGCTTTATGAGTGCATTTGTAGCACTCATAATTTGTTTATATCTTTTTTCAGTTACAATAATAAAAAAAGAAAAATAATATGATATTTTATACTCATGGATGATAAATATAAAAATAAAAGACGGCCTGAAAATGCCGAACTTCGCCGAAAAATAGATTTGCTGTTATGTGAGGGCGATTTTTTTATAAAACAAAATCTCAAGGAATTGGATATATCTGATTATCGCTATGACATAAGCGAAGCAGTCAGTGAATTATCTTTGGATGAAGAGATTGTCCGTCAGCTTATTGAAGATTATGTTATACAGATTTTAAAATCAAAAATATCATTTTATAAATATATTCATGAGTTAAAAAAAGATGAATTAGAGAGTAAACCTCTGGACTATACAAATATTAAAGATTTGGCTCACAAAAACCTGGGTGTCGTTAGAAATCTTCGTATTAAAGATGCACAAAAACTGCTTGAAGTTATTATGCATGATGAAGATTTAGATTATTTAAGATTGTGTGTAAAAGCCTTGGAAATATCCGCACTAAAGTTGCATCCATTGTGCGCGTATGAGACGCTTAAGCTAATAGAAGTTAAAAACTCTCTCTAATTTTTAGTCCAGTTTATTCAGTCTGTTTGAAGTCATATATATCCAAAATTCTTTGTGTGTGTAGCCTTTATTTAGAAAAAATATCTGCAAAATAGTAACCCTATATAAAGTTATAAGCATCTTCGCATACGGTATAAAAAGGCTAAAGCTCACGAGCAGCGACTGCTCTTTATCCCCTTTTGATTTAATCATCTCCTGCATACCTATATTTTTACTAAGATATAGCCCAAAAAACATCGAAAATACGAAATTTAACACCAATCCAAATATAATATATGCTATAAAATCTTGTTCGTTCATTCCTGCAATCATAAATACATTCCTTTAAATTAATGAAAATATTTTAACTAAACAAAACTTTTTAATTCATAAGTTTTTATTTTATTTTTTGTAAAAAAAGTTCCAAAAGGTATAAGTGAAGCTATGAAAAATATTATATTTTCCCTAAACGGCCACTTGCTCTCCTGCCACGCTTTTACAAGAAGCAGACAAAAGATTATAAACAAAACCCCATGAATCATTCCAACTACTTTTACGGCTAAAGGCATAGCTAATAGGTATTTCATAGGCATTGCAATAAAAACAAGAGCCAAGTATGAGTAGCCCTCTATCGTATTTATTTGCCCAAATTTTACGACATTTTCATTTTTCATATCTATACCTATTATTATTTTATATGAATTATATAATCAAAAAGTAACAATTTAACTATTTCTTGGCATTGCAAAAAGAGGTACAAACTCTTTTTAAACATTAATATTGTAAAGTACCGCGAAACATGTTAGAAAGGCGTATTGATGGAAACTAATCTTGTAGTGGAGAGTTCTGAGTTTTTAGGGCTTGGTATGGGAGTCGTTTTTTTATTTATTGGAATAATAATTGGAGTAGTAATATGCAAAACAGATGCTATGTCAAATATTATAAGAAAATTTTATCCTGAAATAAAACCTGAAATAAAACCTGAACTAAACTCTACATTAAACAATGCTCAAAATCAAGATAATCAAAAAAAAGTAGTTGCTGCCATAACAGCTGCAATTAAATTTCATAGAGAAGGTTAAAATAAATGGCTAAAAAATTTATAGATATAATGGATACAACATTTAGAGATGGTCTTCAATCAGTCTTTGGTGGTCGTGTATTGATGAATGATTTTTTTCCGGCTGTTGAAGCTGCAAAAATGGCTGGCATCAATCACTTTGAATTTGGCGGCGGTGCTAGATTTCAATCTCTTTATTTTTATTTAAGAGAAGACGCGTTTGAGATGATGGATAAATTTCGTACTATTGTGGGACCGGATGCAAACCTTCAGACATTAGCCCGCGGTGTCAGTACCGTAATGTTAGACACAGGATCAAAAGAGCTTATAGACTTACATGCAAAAATGTTTAAAAAACACGGTACTACAACTATTAGAAATTTTGATGCCTTAAATGATGTAGAAAACTTAAAATATTCAGCAGAACGAATAACCCATTATGGATTAAAACATGAAGTAGTTGTAACAATGATGGATTTACCTCCAGGTTGTCATGGTGCTCATACTGTAGAGTTTTATGAAAAAACACTACGCGAAATTCTAGACAGCGGCATACCTTATGACAGCATCTGTTTTAAAGACGCATCTGGCACTTCAAATCCTCAAAAAGTTTTTGAAACTATCACTATGGCAAGGAAACTTGTTCCGGAGGGTACGCATCTTCGTCTTCACACTCATGAAACAGCCGGTGTTTCAGTTGCTGCATATTTAGCTGCTCTTGAGGCCGGTGTAAATGGCATCGATTTGGCAGCTGCACCTGTTAGCGGCGGGACTAGTCAGCCGGATATTTTAACTATGCTTCATGCAACCAAAGGTATGAATTATGACCTTGGCGGATTAGAGATAGATAAGATACTTACATATGAAAAAGAGCTTCAACACTGTTTATCTGATTATTATATGCCTCCTGAGGCAACAAGGGTTTCTACAATTATTCCATTCTCTCCAATGCCGGGCGGAGCACTTACTGCAAATACGCAAATGATGCGTGACAATGGCATATTTGATAGATTTCCGGAAGTAATTGCCGCTATGACTGAGGTTGTAAAAAAAGGCGGTTATGGAACATCTGCAACTCCCGTGTCACAATTTTATTTTCAACAGGCGCTTAACAATGTTATGCAGGGTCCATGGAACGCAATCGATCCGGGATATGGAAGAATGGTACTTGGATATTTTGGTAAAACTCCGATTGCTCCAGATCCTGAGGTTGTTAAAATTGCTTCTGAAAAGTTAGATTTAGCGCCTACAACAGAAAAAGCCCTCGATATAGCAAATGCTGATGAGAGCAAATCTTTGGCTACTTGGATAGATAAGTTAAAAGCAGAAAGCATAGAGATAACTGAAGAAAATATTTTTATTGCTGCGGCTTGTCATGAAAAAGGAATTGCTTTTCTAAAAGGCAAGGGCGAGCTGATGGTTCGCAAGCTTTCAGATATGAAAAAAGAAGAAGAGAAAAAAGAACAATTTATAAAAGAGCAAGGGAGTGGAAAAATGGGAAGCGGAAGTTATACAGTAGTTGTTGATGGTCAAAAATTTAGTGTTCAAGTTGCAGAAGGCAATGTTGATATTCAGGTAACGGCAGTAAATGGCGAGAGTGCGGCAGTTGCTCCCGTAGCTCCTGCAGCTCCTGTGGCACCAAAAGTTGCAGCAGCTCCGGTTGGGTTTGAGATTAAAGCGCTTCTTCCGGGGAATGTATGGAAAATAGTTGCGAATCCCGGTCAAAGCGTAAATGAGGGTGATGTGATTTTAATTTTAGAATCTATGAAAATGGAGATAGATGTAGTTGCACCAAAAAGCGGAGTAATTAAATCTATTGATGTTGCAACTAATGATAGAGTAACCGAGGGTCAAGTTATAGCGTTACTGGTATAAAGACTGCACTTCCTCTTTAGGGGTGCTAGATTCATCAAGCGGAATTCTTATGGTAAATTTTGCACCATAACTGCCGTTTTGAACGCTTAAGATTCCATTGCAATGTTGTTCTATAATCATCTTAGACATATATAAGCCGAGCCCTGTTCCGTCTTTGGATTTTTTAGTGCTGAAGTACGGCGTAAATATTTTGTCAATTATCTCTTGCGAAATACCGCCTCCGTTGTCTTCGATGGTTAGTTCCGCATATTTATCATTTTTGTATCCTCTAATCCAGATAGTTGGATCTGAAATATTTTTCTCCACCAATATATCTTCTGCATTTTTAATGATGTTTAGAAGAACCTGCTTCATTTCTGAAACATATGTATAAACAAAAACATTCTCTTCTATGCTGTTGTTAAATGTAATTTTTCTCGCCTCTAGGGTAGGAGCTATAATCTTAAAACTCTTCTCAACAATATCTTTTAACTCTTCATGTTTGAGTGTTTTGTTATTTTTAAAAAAATCTCTGAAATCATCAATTGTAGAAGAGAGGTGCTGTGCCAGCTCGTCAATAGATTCTAACTCTTTTTGAAAAAAATCAGCCTTGTAGTTATCCATTATAACATCAAGTGACAAGGTTCCGGATATTGCAGATATAGATGCCAAAGGCTGTCGCCACTGATGAGCAATCATACTAACCATCTCCCCCATAGTTGCGAGTCTTGACTGATGTATAATCTGCAGAGTTTGTTCTTTGTTTTTTGCTATTTCTGCTTCAACGCGCTCTTCTAAATTTTTATTTATATCTTCCAGCTCTTTTGTTTTTTCTTTTATCTCGTTTTCTGCCGGTAAAAATATAAAAATAGCTTCTGCAACTAAAATAATTAGTAAAAATGCTAAAAGAACTGTTTTGATAAATACTATATCTTCAATAGACTTTTCGCTCTCTTTTTGAGTTTTTAAAACATAATCATCAATATTTTTTACTAATTCTTCATACTTTCTATCAAGAAAAAAATCAATTACTCCAATATCTTCATTGTGCTCATGATCAAATCCATCTTCAAATATCTTAAAAAAAGATTCTATACTTTTTAGATACTCCTTTTTATTTTCTTCTTCAAAGATATGTCCTCTGTTTTTTAAAGTAAGATCAATATTTTTAAAATCTGCTATCGTCTCTTTTAGTAATTGAGCGTGATGGTTGTTTTTATGATGATATACATTGTTTATATAATAAATCATCTTCGCCACCAGCATTCGTTCTTTTCCGAGCAAATTTATATCTTCGGCATAACGATTATGGCTCTCTGTTAGTGTGATAGTAGCAAAATGAGAGACTATGCCAAATAGCGCGACTATGACTAAAGCGGCAATATACTTTGTTTTAAAGCTTATTTTATTCATATAATTCCTAGATAGAGTAATTATTTGGTATTTGTGAATTTACATCTATTGATTTAAACTCACGGATAAGCTCTATTTGACGGTTTGATAGATACTCTTTGATATCATTAAGACTCTTTTGAACAAGCTCATAGAGAAGCACTATATTATAATCACGCTTGTTCTCTTCTATTCTATAAACGCTTCCCAGAGTGCTTAGAGTAATCAATCTGCCTTTTAGCTTTAGGCTTATTGCTACTTTAATCTGTGTGCCAATCTCTATTCCCGCAGGAAGTGCATCCGTTTTTATTTTTGCTGAGACCTCAGATATATCTACAACGCTTGATTCGCCGGGAAATTTTATATTTTTAAAGTAGAGCGTACACCCATGATCAGCGTCAGGTTCCAAGCGAATAAATTTTCTATCAGCCGCACTTCTCGGTGCAAAAGCCATATCATCTATGACTATTATCTGATTGTCGGAGTCAAGGCTTTTGACGGATTTACAAATAACATCTTTTGGGAAAATCTCTGAAGTAATTGTCATAAACTTTGCGATTTGTACAATTTTTAGCTGAGTATTGACTGTTTTTAGCGTAAAATTTTCATCGTTTACATCTGTAATAACGGCAGGGTTTACAATTGTTAATCCTTTGTAAAAATTATGTATTTTAATCTCTGCCGAGTTGTCTTTTACAACCTGCAAAAGAGTTAAGATTGTCATTTTATCTTTAGAACTTTCATCATCTCTTGTTGCATTTGCATCAAAAAGAGACATTAAATTCAGTTCTGTTACATCATCAAAAGATAAGATGTAATAATCCTCTTTTTCAGGTATATTTCTTAGCTTTAAAATCAGATGTCTCATTTCGCCTTTATGGTTTTTCATCTTTGTATGGTAGAGCTTGCCCTGATTTTCAATCGCCGTATTAATCCATGTCGATGAAGGAGTGGTATATAAAAACTCTTTATGCTCAAATAGAAGTTTGCCGATGTTATTTTTATCGTTAAATTCGGCTATGTTTTCAACTCCAAAAAACTCATTAAAGCGCTGATTTACAAGAACAAATTTATCTCTATGCATCATAATAACAATATTGTTTTGGTAGTTAAAGATATTTTGCAGTTGGGTTAAGAAAATACGGCTGTTTTCCTCTTTGTGTATAGACAATACCGCATCATATAGAGCATTTATAAGCTTTGGAGCGTTGGCAGGTTTGTGTTGATAAGAAAAAACGCCTAAATCAATAGCCGTATATAAATGCTCTTTTTCATCAAAAGCCGAGAGAATTATAATTTTACAATTTGACTCTGTCTCTTTAATCTTTTTTACCATCTCGAAGCCGTTTAGAACAGGCATATTTATGTCGGTAATAACAATTTTTGGGTGGTGCGTTAAAAATTGATTGTAGCCGTCTTCGCCATCATGCGCAATATGTACACTCTTAAAAACTCTCAAAAGGAGTGTTTCTACATTTTTAGAGAGAACTAAGTTGTCTTCTACATATAAGACCCCGACATTATTCGATAATGCCAGTATAGTCTCTGTCATCTCTTTCATGTTCATAATCATTCTTCTCCAAAAGTGAACTTAAAAGGGCAGAAATTTGGCTAATTGCTCTTATTCATAATTGAGACGATTAGCGGAATTATATTTTGACTTTTTGTTTTATCTATAAAGCCGTCTGCCCCTAAAACTTCGGCTTCTCTTTTGTTATTTTGTCCTGTCATAGAACTATTTACAATAACGGGTATTTTGTTTGTATTTGGGTTGCTTTTTAATATTTTAACTACTGTAAAACCTGACATCTCAGGCATCTCTATATCCGTGATTATCGCCGGTATTTTTGATACATTTTCACCTAGTGTATTTATGTAATCAATAAGCAATTTTCCATTATCAAACAGCTTCATCGAGAGATTTGCATTTTCAAAAATTTGTTTGAGATGTTTTTGTGCCGTTTTGGAATCTTCAGCAATCAACACGGTTCCGTTTTTTAGCTTACTAGGTATTGCCAAATCTTTTAAATTTGTAGGTGATTCAAGTACATCTACCATGGCATGAGGTATAACATCTGCTAAAAGTTTTTCATAATCTAAAACAAGACACAGACTGCCATCTTCCAATCTTGTATCGTTGATGACAACATTGTCCTCTCCAATTCTATAGCTGTCCGGTGCATGCATCTCATTCCAGTTTTTCTTAATAACCCTAAATGCTGACATAATTCTAAGTCCAATAATAATTCCATTAAAATCACAAACAAGAATATTTGATTTTTTAACTTCATCTTTTGTGAGTGTTACTCCAAGCCACAGAGGCAGATTGAGTATTGGGATTTGCAGTCCGCGAAGAACTATTGTGCCTTCTAACATCGCATGAGAAGATGGTATTTGAGTTATAAAATGATTTTTTGACTCTACAACTTCACGAGTTTTAAATACATTAATAGCGTAATAGGCGGAATCAGATTTATCACTAACTCTAAATACTAAAAGTTGTAATTCATTGTTTTTTGCAAGATTTGTAGCAGCATCAACATTATCTAAGACTGACATTTATACCCCTTAACTTATACTTAGCAGATGGTACCAAAAATATGATGAAATATGCTTGAATGTTAATAATGAAATGGTAAAATGTCCCTAATTATTTAGGGTAAACCTTATAAAAGGCGCGGTATATGAAAGTTTTTATGGTTATTTTGTCTCTTTTTAGTGCTCTAAATGCCAAGGTCTATTATGCAAAAGTTGAACCATATGAATTAAGAGATATATCTTCAAATGTTTCAGGTTTAGTTGTTTTTACTGATGAAAATTCAATCGGTAAAAAACTCTCCGAAACTCCATATATTCAAATTGATTCTGAGATTGATCAGAAAGATTTGAAGTTAGTAAAAGACAAATTAATGTATATTAAAAGCATTGTGGAGATAAATGAGGCAATTTTAGTTAATTTAGAAGAGTCATTAGCTAAAAAGAGAGAAAATTATAAAAAAATAGAACCGCTAAAGTTTAAATCTTTAGTAGAAAAAGATAAAGAGTTTTACGATTTGATTACAAGTGAGAATTTATATCTAAATACAAGAAAAGAGATTCAAAATTTAAAAGTTCAAATTTCAGACCTTAAACTGAGAGAGTCTCAACTCCAAAGAAATATAGAAGACAAAAAACTAACTGCAAAAGGTTTTACTCTCTATGAGGTGCTAGTAAAGCCTGGAGAAGTTGTCGGAGTTGCAACACCATTGGCAAAGGTGGCAGATGTTTCAAAAGCATTATTGACAATATATTTGGATGAAACTGATGTGATTGATTCACAAAAAAAAGTTGTTTATATGGACGGCGACAAAACCCCATATCAAATTTCTAGGCTGTTAAATATAGCAGACGGCAAAAATATATCTAAATATATGGCTCAAATTATTGTTAAATCACCAAAACTCTTCTCTAAATTAGTTAAAGTAGAGCTTAAAAATGAGTAATGTTACCGCATGTCCTTTGGATTGCTACGATGCATGTGAAATAGTCTATGAAAACGGTATATTAAAGGGTTTAAAAAGTGGTTATACACAGGGTTTTTTATGTCCGCATATGAATCATTATGACAAATATGAAACTATTCAAGCGCCAAGATATAAAAACAGAGAGATAAGCCTTGAAGAAGCTCTTTTGAAATTAAAAGAGATGATAAACTCTTGTGAAAAAGATAAAGTTTTGCACTATCGCGGAAGCGGAAACTTTGCCTTGATGCAAGAAGTAACAGACCATTTTTTTGCTTCATACGGAGCCACTTTAACTGATGGGACTTTATGTGATGGTGCCGGAGAAGCTGGAATAGAAGAGGGAAGAGGCAGTAACAAAAATATGCCAATTACGGAGGTTGCAAAATCTGATGTAGTTATATTTTGGGGTAGAAACCCACATACTACTTCTAGCCATATTCTGCCGCTTATAAAAGGTAAAACTATTATTGTTATTGACCCGATAAAAACAAAGATTGCCAAAATGGCAGACCTTCATATTCAGCTAAAACCGCATACAGACCTCTTTTTGGCTATGTTGCTTAGTCGTTTTTTGCATATTGAAAACGGATGCAATGAGGAGTTTTTAGATAAGTACGCAAGCGAATATGAAGATTATTATGAGTTGACACAAAATATAAGAATAAAAGCAGTTTTAGATCAAATTGATGTATCTCTCGGTAAGCTTGGCAATCTTCTTGGACTGGTAAAAGATAAAAAAGTGGCAATTGTCTGCGGTGTCGGTATCCAAAAATATAGCGATGGCGTTGATATTATGAGAGCGATTGATGCTTTTGCCGCGATGCTCGGACTTTTTGGCAGGGAAGGGTGCGGGGTTAGCTATCTCGGCTCTTCAAGGGCAAATATAGTCTCGCCTTTTAACAAAAAAAGTAAAAAAGTATCCAAGGTAAATACAGAATTTAGCGACTTTGAAACTGTTTTTATCCAAGGTGCCAATCCGCTTTCGCAAATGCCAAACTCATCAAGAGTAAAAGAGTCTATAAGCAAAGTAAAAAATATAGTATACTTTGGACTTTATGAGAATGAAACGAGCGAAGCCGCCGACCTGGTAATACCGGCTAAGAGCTTTTTGCATAAGGACGATGTAAGAACATCTTACTCGCATAACAAAATCTCATTTATGCCTAAAGTTGCCGATAGCGAAATAGGTATAAGCGAGTATGATTTGAGTGCATATTTGTGCAGAGAGTTCAATATTGAGATACAAAACGAAGAGTTTTATATTAAGCATTTTAAAAATTTTGCAGTGCAGAAAATCGACGGCTCATGGTATGTAGAAAATAGAGATGAAATACCGTATAAAGATGGTTTTGATACTGATGACGGTCAGTTTGTTTTCTTAGATGAATTAGACTCAAAAGTAGATGAGAGCCAAGGAATGTATCTCATTACATCTAAAAGCCAAACAAGTTTAAATTCTCAATTTAATCGCCAAGAGAGCGTGTTTCTGCACAGCTCTTTAGGCTTTAACGAAGGCGAGTTTATAACGGTTAGCTCCATTAGCGGGAGTGTTAAGTTAAGGGTTAAGCACAATGACGATTTACGAAAAGATTGTGTTTTGATTTACAGCGGCACAAAAGGGGTTAATAATTTAACCACACACAAGCACGCATTAAGCACAAAAAGTGCAATATTCCAAGAAAATAAGGTAGAGATTAGCAGATGAGTAATATAGTAGATTTAGATAAAAAATATGTTTTGCCGACATACGCGAGAGCAGATGTAGAGTTTGTAAGCGGCTCTAATGCAAGATTGGTCGATTCAGAGGGAAAAAAATATGTAGATTTTGCTTCGGGTATTGCTGTTTGCAGTGTTGGACATGCAAACAAAAGAGTAAATGACGCTATTTGCAAACAGCTCTCAAATATAACTCATACATCAAATCTCTACTATATAGCTCCACAGGCTCGTGCTGCCCAAAAAATAGTTGAAGCTAGCGGATACGATATGAAATGCTTTTTCGGTAACAGCGGAGCAGAGGCAAATGAAGGAGCTATAAAGATAGCTAGAAAGTTTGGCGAAAAAGACGGCGAGATAAAAAGATATAAAGTTATAACACTTCAGCACTCTTTTCACGGAAGAACGATTACAACGGTAAAAGCGACTGGACAGGAGAAGATGCACAACTATTTTGGTCCGTATCCTGATGGGTTTGTTTATGCTGATAATATTGAACATGTCGCAAGCTTGGTTGACGAACATACTTGTGCGGTGATGATAGAGCTTGTTCAGGGCGAGGGCGGGGTTCAGCCGCTTGATAAAAAAGCCGTTCAAGAGCTGGCAAAATTTTTAAAATTAAAAAATGTTCTGCTTATGATTGATGAAGTTCAAACCGGAGTTTACAGAACAGGAAAATTTCTAGCCGCAAACTATTATGAGATAGAGCCGGATGTTGTAACTCTTGCAAAAGGGCTAGGCGGAGGAGTTCCGATAGGTGTCGTTATGACAACTCAAAAAGATGTTTTTAGTGCCGGAGACCATGGTTCTACATTCGGCGGAAACTTTTTAAGCACAACCGCTGCATGCGAAGTAGTTGACATCTTAAATGAGATATATGACAGTGGCGAGTTGCAAAAAAATATAGATTATTTTGATAGTGAGCTGGAAAAATTTTATACTGCTCATAAAGATATTTTTACATCAAAAGTCGGCATTGGAATGATGTGCGGATTGCGCGTTAAAGATGGTGACACGCTCACGAAAATTATCTATAGAGCAAGAGAAGAGGGTGTAATAGTTTTAAAAGCTGGACGAGACACACTAAGACTTTTACCGGCACTAACAATTACAAAAGAGGAAATAGATGAAGGTTTCATTTCTCTTAATCGCGCTCTCAACTCTCTGTAGCACACTGCTTTTTTCTGAGGAAAAGTTAGAGAGCTATATATCTGAAAATAAAAAAGAGCAGTTCAAGTATGATTATGAGAAAAATGAGGCTCAGAGCTCTAAGCTTCGCGACTCATGGATTGCTCCTCTAAATCTGAATTATAGCTATACCAAAAGCAACCCGTATGAGAATAAGCAGATTCAACAGGGTGCAGCAATTCAAATGGACCAGCCAATTTTTAAAAGCGGTGGAATTTACTATGGAATTAAATTTGCAGAGGCTTCTAAGGTTTACTCAGACTACTTTAGCGATGTTGCAAAAAGAAAACTCGTAAAGGATGCAATTTCACTTTTAATACAGATTAAACAGATGGAACAAAAGATTAGCAAACAGAACTTAATGATTAAAAACTCCGAAATAAATCTTGCACAGAAAAAAGAGAGTTATTTAAACGGTCAACTCGACTCAGGCTTTTTAGATAATGCAATCATTGAGAGAAATATTGTTATTCAAGCACTATACGACATACAGACAAGCAAAGAGAGAGCTATCTCAAAGTTTAATGCAATTAGCGATATGAAATATGAAGATGCCCCTATACCGGAGCTAAAGCTTATAAATCAAGATGAGTTTTTAGAAAATAATATAGTTTTAAATATGTCTAAAAGTGAAATAAACAGAAATAAGTACAATAAAAATGTGACTTTATCAAAATATCTTCCTCAAATCAATTTTGTAGCCGGCTACAACTGGAAAGAGAGCCAAAATCAGCAATTTATACCGGGTGCTGAGAGCATATCAAACGAAACTGATTATTATAACTATGGAGTTAAAGCATCTTTGCCACTGGATATAAACAGTTTTAGAGATGTGGAATCTTCAAAAATAGATTATTTAAAATCAGTTTTAGTAATTGAAGATAAAAAACGAGAGCAAAAAGCAATTTTTGAGCAGGTTATGCAAAACATAGAGAACTTTGAGAAGAAAAAACAGCTTAGTGTTGAAAATAGAGATATTTATGAGAAACTCTTGGCCGATACCGTAGATTTGTATAAAGCAGGATATAAAACCGAGTATGATGTGGAGCTTTTACAAAACTCTGTTGAGATTCAAAAGATTGATGTAGAGGTTTTTGGAATGGATAAACAGCTTGAGCTGTTGACGCTATATGAGATGTACAAAAATGAAATTTAGTGACTATATGGGTGAGTGGCTTTATGGCAAAGATGGATACTACGCAACATATAAAAACATAGGAAAAGGCGGAGATTTCTACACCTCCGTTAGTACAAGCAAGTTTTTTGGCGGAACTATCGCAAAGCATATCATCTCATTGGTTGACGAAGGTTTTTTAAAAAAAAGTGCCGTAATTTGTGAAATCGGTGCACACCACGGATACTTCTTGGCAGATGTTATAGAGTTTATTTATACTCTTAGACCAAAACTGCTTCAAACTCTAAATTTTGTCATAATTGAGAGATTTGATGCGTTGCAGGAGTTTCAAAAAAACTATTTTAAAGAGTCGTTTGGTGATGTAGTAAAGTTGACTCACTACAAATCTTTAAACGAATTAAAGTGTGACAATGCTTTTTTTATAGCAAATGAGATATTTGACGCATTTCCTTGTGAACTTTACTATAAAGGCAAGAGTGCAAGAGTTGATAAACATAAGATTGAGTTTGACGCTGATAACGAATGGGTAAAAAACAAAGCAGAGAAATATCACAAAGATAGAGGCGAAATAGCCATTGGGTATGAAGAGTTTGCCAAAGAGATGGCTTTAGCATGTAAAAAGTTCGAATTTATGAGTTTTGACTATGGAGAGATGGGCGCAAGACCTGACTTTTCGCTTCGGGTTTATGCAAAACATGAGGTCATTCCGTTTTTCGATGAGAATATAAAAAGAGAAGAGCTGTTTGCAAAATCAGACATTACCTACGATGTTACATTTGCACATGTAAAAGATGCTTTTGTTGAAGCAGGGGTTGAATTTATTGAGTTAAAAGCTCAAATGGTAGCTCTTGTAGATATGGGAATTTTGGAGCTTTTAGAGATATTAAAAGAAAAAGCAGATGAAAAAATCTATAAGCAAGAGTTGGAAAAAGTAAAGATATTAATACTGCCAAATTTTTTAGGCGAACGATTTAAGATGATAAGGTTTAGAAGATAGTTAAAATTTCGACATGCAATATTTTGCATGTCGAAATTTTTACATATTTTGAAGTATTTTTATAAGCTCTTCCGGTCTGTTTGAAGCAGTAATCGCAGTCTCTTTTGAGATAACTTTTTTACGCAGCAGAGTTAAAAGCTGATCTGACTGTGTTGTCATATTTGTTTCGTTTTGGTTTAGCTGCATTTGAGAATAAATTTGATGAACCTTGTCTTCTCTGATTAAGTTTTGAATAGCCGGATTTGCTATTAAAACCTCTTGTGTTGCAACAATTCCTCCTCCAATTCTTGGCATAAGTGATTGCGAGATAACAGAGATAAGCGAAGAAGCAAGCTGTGCTCTGGCTTGTGCTTGTTCGCCGGAATCAAAAACATCAATAATACGATTTATCGTTGCAGGTGCCGAGTTTGTATGCAGTGTGGCAAAAACGATATGACCGGTCTCAGCAGCAGTCAGGGCAGCTTCAATCGTCTCTTTATCCCTCATCTCTCCAATCAGAATAACATCAGGGTCTTGTCTTAGTGCATATTTGAGTGCAGTTGCAAATGAGCTTGTATCAGAACCAACCTCTCTTTGTGAAAACAGTGATTTTATATTTGTATGAACAAACTCAACAGGGTCTTCAATGGTTATGATATGTTTGCTTTCCGTAAGATTAATCTCATGAAGCATTGAAGCCAGAGTAGTAGATTTACCGCTACCTGTCGGTCCTGTTACAAGAATTAATCCTTTTTCTCTCTTGACTAACTCTTTAAAAATCGGGTTATTGTTGAATTTTTCTAATGGCGGTATATCAATAGGAATCATACGAAATGCACAAGCAATTCCACCGATTGTGCGGTAGTAGTTTGCACGAAAACGACCGACATTTTCTAGCTCAAAAGAGAAGTCAAGTTCATTTTTATCTTCAAAAATCTTCTTTTGCTTATCTTCAATAAGAGCATAAGCCATCTCTTCTATCTCTTTTGCACTTAAAATAGGAAGATTCAGAGGTTTTAACGATTTATCTATTCTAATTTGCGGCTCACTCCCCGGAACGAGGTGTAAATCAGAAGAATCAAAGTGCAAAACACTTTTTAGTAATTTTTTTATGTCGATTGGTTTATTTGTTTCTTGACTCATAATCAATACCTCTTTGAATTTAGATTCGTTGCTTTAATTATAACACTGTTTTTAAATTATACAACAGCTACTCTATGATTTTTGGAACTATAAAGAAATGGTCACCGCTTAATGGGGCATTTTTTAAAATGCTATCATTGATTTCTGTATTGCAAAACGCAATATCTTCTCTTAAAAATGTTGCTTCATTACTCATTGCAAATTTATCATCTACATTGTCTGTGTTTAATTCGCTTAAATTATCTACAAAGCTTACAATTTCAGAGAGCTGTGCAACAATCTCTTCTCTTTTGTCGTCTGAAACTTTTAAAAATGATAGTTTTTCTAATCTAGCCAAGAGCGTGTCATCTATCTGCATATAACCATCCTGAAATAATAATTTATAAGATTGTAACAAAAAAAATCTATCTATTTGATGAAACTTTAACAAAATATGCGATATTATTTTAAACTTTTTAATAGATATATAAAATAAGGATTTTTTTTGAGTTTAAAAGATAATATCAGCATGATTAAAGAGGAGTTAAACTCCGAAGAGAAGTTTTTTGAAAAAGCGGTTATGACTGAGAAGTTTATTAAAAAATATAAAAAAATAATGATAATTTCAGTGGTTTCCGTGGTTGTAGTTATTGGTGCCAATATAGCATATAACATTAATGAAAGCAGTAAAATTGCAGCTGCAAATGCTGCTTTTGCAAAACTTCAAACAGATGCCGGTGATACTAATGCACTTAATGAATTGAAAGTACTGAGTCCAACTCTTTATGATGTTTGGATTTTTTCACAAGCAATCGCAAATAGAGATTTAGAAACATTAAAGAGCTTGAAAAATTCAAAAGCATTGATTGTCGGTGATTTAGTAGAGTACGAAATGGCTAAAGATGCCTCTTCAATGGAAGAATATGCTTCAAAACAGGATGCCATATTTAGAGATTTGGCATTAGTTCAGGGTGCTGTGATGCTTTTGCATGAAAACAAAATAGATGAAGCTAAAAATAAACTTTCAAAAGTCTCAAAAGATTCCTCTTTGGATAAGTTAGTTGCAGCTCTAATGCATTATGGAATAAAGTAATATCTTGAAATTATTATTAATTATTTCAATATCCTTAAGCGCACTTATTTTTAGCGCATGTAGCTCCAAAGAGGTTTATAAGCCGACTGATGTTGCTGATAAGTGGCAGCACTCAGGAAGCAGCGATGTTACTATCAACGGTATCTCGCAAGACGCCGCATTGGTGGATGATAGAAAAGTGTTAGCCGAGGGAAAAGTTATTGATGTAACGGTTCCAAAAAGTGATAAGCTTTTGGGCTATAGCGACGGATGGGTTTTAAGCTCTGACATTGATGGAAATTTAACGCTTCAAAATGGTAGCGGCAGCAAATCAGTAGAGAAATTCAGTTTAAAAAAGAGCATAGCGACTGCCAGTGTTAAAGATGATACGCTTGCTGTTTTATTTGCGGATAATGAGATGGCGTTATACTCAGTTTTGAGTAAATCGCTGCTTTTAAAAGAGCAGGGTGATGCACCGATTGTTGTTAATTCAAAAATTGTAAAACCTTATTTTAGAGATGATTTGGTTATTTTTTCAACTCTCGATGGAAAAGTTGTTATTATAAACTCAAAAATAAAAAAGAAGCTAAGAACCATCATAGTCAGCAGTGAAGAGCATTTTAACAATATAATATATTTTAATCTTGTAGATAATAAGATTATTGCCGCAACAGGCCATAAAATACTCTCTCTTGCTCAAGAAGAGATTAGAGTGTCATACGATATCAGAAGTGCAGTGGCAGATGATAAAAACATTTTTATTGCTACCAAGCAGGGTGAAATCATCTCTTTAACATCAAACCTTGGGCAAAATGCAAAACTTAAATTTCCTTTCGCTCATTTTTTAGGAGTTATACTAAGCAACGATAAACTGTATGCCTTAGAAAAAGAGGGGTACATTATAGAAATTCCGAAAGATTTATCGACATATACGGTGCATAAAGTAAACATAGATGATGGATTCGTATATATAAATGATAAAATCTTTTTTGTTCACGACGAGTATATCTCGGTAGAGTAGCTATGTCTAACGAGCTAGAGGCTTTTATAGAGTATATTAGCGTCATAAGAGCTCTTAGTAAAAAAAGTGTTCAAGCTTACAAAAGTGACTTGGAAGCCCTCGAAAAAGCTCTTAACAAACCTCTTGTAAAACTTGACTCCAGCTCTTTGTTTAACGCTTTGGGTGTGTATAAAAACAAAAGAACGCTAAACAGAAAACTCTCCTCGGTAAACGCTTTTTTTGATTTTTGCTATAAAAATCAATTTTCAGATGAAGAGACTAAGCTTAAATTCTCAAAAATTCCAAAATTGCTTCCAAAATTTCTCTCATATCAAGAGATACAAAATTCATTAAATCAAATCGATAGAAGTTCGCTCATAGGTCTTCGTGATTATGCACTGATACTTTTTTTGTATGCGACAGGGACAAGAATAAGCGAATGTTTGGCATTAAGAAGAGAAGACATTGAAGGGGAGTGGCTTCACATAAGACATGCAAAAGGCGAAAAAGAACGAATGGTTCCAATAGCTCATGTCGCAAAAAAAGCAATAGACAGTTACTTGAATGAGATGAAAAAACAAACAAAGTTTGTCTGGTGCAACTACAAGGGTGAGAGTTTGAGTCGCATATCAGCATATAAAATTACATACAAATATTTGGGAGTTTCTCCGCATGTTCTTCGCCACTCATACGCTACGGCACTTATAGCCGGCGGAGCAGATTTGCGGGTTGTACAGGAGCTTCTTGGACATGCTTCGCTTCTTACTACGCAGATATATACTCACATACAAAAGCAGGATTTAAAAGAGACTGTTGAAGTGTGTCATCCTATGGCAAGAGAGCAGATATGAACCAAATAAATAACTCTATTTTTTCCAGACCATTTTTAGAGTCTCTTTTTTTTATTCAAAATAAGTGGCATCAGCATGGAGTTTTGGTTCATACTCTTCGCGTTACATATTATGCTCTAAAAGCCGGGGAGTTTAAATTTTTTGGAGCGGCTCTTTTGCATGATATCGGAAAGCCCTTTAGTGCATACAAAAAAGATGAAGAGGATATAGAGTTTGGCGAGTACAGCTTTACGGACCATGAAGAGAGAAGTTATGAGATAATAAAAAATTGGTCTTTTGTTAGTAACTATACAAAAGAGATAGTTCGTTATCACTATCTTATAAGAGATTTGGTAAAGAGCAAAAAAGAGGATTTGCTTAGATATGAGAGTAAAAAAAAGATTTGGGATACTCTGACTCCGGAGATAAAAAATGATTTAGCAAAGTTCTTATTGTTTGATGATTTGGGTAAGGGAAAGCAAAGAAGACAATCCTAACGCTTTCGTAACGCTTTGTTGTGTAAAATAACAGTACTATTTTTATTTATAAGGTTTTGTCAAAATGATGAAAAAGAGTGTTCCGTTTCTTGTGATATTTGTTTTTGTGCTGATAATTATAATGCTTTTTTTGTCATTGGCTTCAACAAAAAAAATGATTGTTGTAGAGAGAGGAAACATAAATCAACTTCCAATTGAGATGAAAGCAGGTCTCTATCAAGACAGTGATTGCGGAATGGTTATTGACGATTTGAATGATGCATCCCAAGTTATTATAAAGAGCGGAAAAAGCTGGTTTTTTCATGACCACGGCGGAATGATAAAATGGCTTGAAGATAAAGAGTTTAGAGATAGCGCTAAGATTTGGGTTATGAGCAGAGATACAAAAAAATGGATAGATGCAAGAGGGGCTTTTTACTCTCTAAAAGATAAAACAGCTATGGGTTATGGTTTTGGTGCATATGAAAAAAAGAGCAATGAATATGTTGATTTTGAAACAATGCGATTACGAATGCTAAGGGGTGAAACTCTGCGCAATCCTTTGATACGAAAACAACTTTTAGGAAATTAGTAACAAATATGGAAACTGTAAACATTGTAACTATTATAACCATAGCTTTTCTCGGTTCATTCGGTCACTGCATTGGGATGTGCGGAGGTATAGTTTTGGCATACTCAACTATAAAAATTGAGCCTAAAAGCTCTAAGGTTTCACAAAGTGCGGCACATCTGCTTTACTCGTTCGGCAGAGTGTTTACATACTCAATTCTTGGCGCAATTTTTGGAGCACTGGGCGGTGTGGTAACATTTAGCAACACGGCAAACGGAATAATGCTTATAGTAGCCGGAATTGCAATGGTTCTGGCCGGTTTATCTCTTATGGGAAAAATAAAATTTTTAACTTTAATAGAGCACTCATTTTCATCATCACCACTATATAAAATGTTGTTTAAAAGAGTGCTAAATTCAAAATCGAATTTCAGTTTTTTTACACTTGGAATGCTTAACGGTCTTTTGCCATGTGGCTTTGTTTACTTTTTTGCTATAACTGCGGCAAGCACTGCAAGCCCGTTGTATGGTGCTTTAGTTATGGTTATCTTTGGTCTTAGTACTATTCCTGCAATGTTTGGACTTGGTTTTTTAGCATCACTATCAGGTGCTACAAGTTTTAGAAATATGATGATAAGTCTCTCATCTTTTGCTGTTGTTCTTTACGGTTCTTATACGATATATAACGGATACGACTACATTGTTAGGACTGAAAAAACATTAACAGAGTGCCACACTAAATAAAAACCTGCTATAATAAGCCTTAAAAAAAGGTATCAACTTTGAAAAGTTCAATTATTGATAATGTAAAGTCACTTCCGCCTCTCTCATCTACAATCGTGAATATAAATAAAATTTATTCCGATGAAAATTCAACAATAAGAGATATGGCAAATGTGATAGAGCATGATCCTATGATTATTGCAAATATTTTGAAAATTGCCAACTCTCCTCTTTATGGTTTTGGACGGGAGATTAAAAATCCTGCTCAGGCAGTAGCTCTTTTTGGAATGAACATGACTCGCTCTATAGCAATAGGGAATTCAGTTAGAAAGCTTTTAAATGTTGATATGCAGCCTTATGGCGTAACTTCTGATGAGTTCGCACATATTTCATCACTTCAAGCAACTTTAATGCTTAACTGGTACAAAAAGATTGACAGACACAAGGCAGAAAAATTATATTTGGCTGCATTTTTGCAAGAGACAGGAAAGATACTTATAGCTAGTGAAGTTATTCAAAACGATGAATCGATAAGTTTTGCAAGTGAAGTAGAAAATTCAAATAATCTAGCGATGGTTGAAAAGGCCTACTCAAATGCGACATGCGGAGAAGTTACGGCTTTGATTTTTAAACACTGGGGCTTTGATAGCGAGTTTATTGAGATGATAAAGTATTCTGACAATCCATCTTCTGCTCCGCATGAAATTAAAGAGTACGCAACAGCTTTAAACATTGTAAAAACCATTATACCTATTAACAAACCTCTCTCAGAGATGTCAATTAATTTTGGATTAAAAATAGCAGGAGATGCCGGTTACAATGTCGAGCTTTTAGAGAGCACTGTTAACGCTATGTTGGAATTACTCTAAGAATGAGTAAAACAGTTACCGTTATTGATACATTTGGTTTTTTCTTTCGCAGTTTTTATGCTCTTCCACAGCATCTTAAAAATAGCGAAGGATTTCCGACCGGCTTATTGACCGGTTTTATAAATTTTATCTCTACCCTTCAAAAACAGCATGACAGCGACTATATAGTTTTTGCTATTGATACTAAAGGAAACAGCTTTAGAAATGAGATAGACCCAAACTATAAAGCTCATAGAACTGCCCCTCCGGAAGAGCTTATTATGCAACTGCCAATCGCCATAGAGTGGATAGACAAGATGGGTTATAAAACTCTAGGGCATGTAGGATTCGAAGCCGATGATGTGATAGCTACGGTTGTGCGCTTTGCCAAAGAAAAAGGCTACAAAGTTAGAGTTGTTTCTCATGATAAAGATCTGTTTCAGCTTATAGACGATGGCAAGGTTGTACTGGTTGATGCCATTAAAAGACAGGTTATGGATGAAGATGCTTGTTGTAAAAAATATGGAATTTCTCCAAAACAGTTTATAGATTATCAAGCTATTTTGGGTGATTCGGCAGATAATATTCCCGGTGTCAGGGGTATCGGTAAAGTCGGGGCAGAGAAGCTTCTGGTGGAGTACGGAAGCCTAGATAATATCTACGCAAATATCGAGAGTGTAAAACCGGCCGGAATCCAAAAAAAACTCATTGAATCAAAAGAACTTGCCTATATGTCAAAAGAGCTTGTGACTCTAAGAGATAATGTTCTTGATAGTTTTGATTTTGAAGAGTATAAGATGGATGTAGAACACCCCTTTTTAAATATATACGACGAACTTGTAAAGTATGAGCAAAATTCTGTTTTAAGAACTCTGCATGCTAAAAATATGGTAAGCCATGAAACACATCAAGAAGCACTGAAAAAAGTAGAAGATGAGATACAAAACAGTAAAAAATTAGATTTTAAAACTACACTTTTAACTAACGCAAAAGAGTTAAATAGCGTTTTAAACTCTCTCAATGCCGATACGATAGTAGCCTTTGACACGGAGACAACAGGTCTTGATTACGAGAGGGACTCTCTTGTCGGGTTTAGTTTTAGTTTCAATGATAAAGAGGCTTATTATGTCCCGATTGAGCACTTTTATCTTGGCGTTGGAGAGCAAGTAAGTCAGAGTGATGCCGCAAAAGCGATAAAAAAAATATTTAACTCCCGTGTTGTAGGGCACAACATAAAATTTGATTTGCATTTTGTGATGAAATTTTTAAATGTTGATAATTTAGATATTTTTGCAGATTCAATGGTGTTGGCTTGGCTTATAAATCCAGAGAGCGCTATTTCACTTGATAAGTTGGCAGAAAAACATTTAAATCATAAAATGGTGGCTTTTAAAGATACTGTAAAAAAAGGTGAAACTTTTGCCAGCGTTGAGCTTGAAGATGCTTGTAGGTATGCCGCTGAAGATGCGTTTATTACTCTTAAGCTTTACAATCTATTTTTAGAGATTTTAGAACTTCAAAATGCTGCGCATCTTATAAAAGAGGCCAAAGAAGTAGAGTTTCCTTTTATCAAAACGCTTCTAAAAATGGAGCAAGAGGGTATAAAAGTTAACAGCTCTTTTTTAGAGGAGTTTCTCGTTGAAGTTAAAGAGAGTTTGAGTGATTTGACAAAGAAAATTTATGCTCTTGCAGGGTGTGAATTTAACATAAACTCTACTCAACAGCTTGGAGTTATACTTTTTGAAAACCTTGGGCTCTCAACCGGTAAAAAAACAAAAACCGGCTATTCGACAAATGAGCAGGTTTTAAGCTCGCTAAAGGATGCCCATGAAATTATTCCATACCTTTTGGAGTATCGTGAGGTGTATAAGCTCTATTCAACCTATATTGAACCGCTTTTAAAACTGAGCCGCGAAGATAAAAACGGCCGCATTCATACATCGTTTGTGCAGACAGGTACGGCAACGGGAAGATTAAGTTCAAAAAATCCAAACCTGCAAAATATACCTACAAGAACAAAGCTCGGTACAAAAATAAGAGAAGCATTCGTTGCGCCTGAGGGTAAAAAACTCATAGGCATAGACTACTCCCAAATAGAGCTTAGACTGCTTGCACACTTTACGCAGGACAAAGTTTTGGTAGATGCGTTTAAGAGCGATAAAGATATCCATCGTCAGACTGCCGTGGCACTTTTTGGCGAAGATGAGGCAGATGCAAAAAGAAATATTGCAAAAACTGTAAATTTCGGACTGCTTTATGGAATGGGGCAAAAAAAACTCTCTGAAACATTAGGCATAACTACAAAAGAGGCAAAAGAGATAATTGATAAATATTTTAACAGCTTCCCGACCGTTAGAGCCTATTTTAGAGCAATTGTAGATGATTCAAAAGAGGCTGGATATGTTGAAACGCTGCTTGGACGCAGAAGATATTTTGATTATGAAAATGCTACGCCGATGTTTAGAGCCGCTTATGAGAGAGAGTCGGTAAACAGCGTATTTCAAGGAAGTGCATCAGACCTTATAAAACTGAGCATGAATAAAATACATAGAGTAATCGAGGATGAAAAACTGAATGCAAAAATGCTTCTTCAAATCCATGATGAGCTTATTTTTGAGGTTAATGAGGCTGAAGCTGAAGTTTTGGGAGAGAGATTTAAGAATATTATGCAGAGTATAACGGAGTTAAATGTTCCTTTAAAAGCAAGCATGAACATCGGAGATAAGTGGAGCGAATTAAAGTAACTGTATGAATATATTTTTGTTATCCCTTCTCTTTTTTATCTTTGCAATCTTTACGGTGAAATATAAAGAGAAAAATCTAAAGAGAATTTTTTTAGATGTAACTCTATTTTTTATATATGGGCTCTTTACCATAATCTATTTTGTAGCTAACTACTTTACCGGTGCAGGGATAAATGAGACAATTATTGCCACTCTTAATTTGGGACTTAGCGAGGCCGGATTTCAAGAGTACTTATTGCTTATTTTTGATGCCATATTTTCTTTTGTTACTCTTTTTGCAACAGCTTTCTTCTATCATCGTCACTTAAGCAGCGTAGGGGCTGTAAAGCCGCAAAAAATAAAAGCTTTTTTGCATAACGGATTTCTGATTTTAGCTTTTTTAACCCATCCTGCTTTGAATGATTTTAAAAATCTTTTTTTAACTATGACCATGGAACAGGCGAATGATTTTTATGAGTATTATAAAGTTCCAAATGATTCAAATAACAGCGCGTATAAAAAAAATATAATCTTTTTATATGCAGAGAGCGTTGAGAGAACATATTTTGATACAAATATTTTTCCAAATCTTATGCCAAACTTTAGCAAGCTTATAAAAGAAAAAAGCGGCACGGAATTTACAAATATTGTTCAGACCAGCGGAACAAACTACACAATCGCCGGCACCGCTTCTACCCAATGCGGAATTCCTCTCTTTACAACCTCCGGCGGTAACTCCATGGAGGGGATAGATAAATTTTATCCAAAGGCTGAGTGTATCGGAGATGTTCTAAAAAAAGAGAACTACTATTTAAGTATGTTGCAGGGCAGCAGTATTAAATTTTCAGGTATTGACAAATTTTACAAAACTCACGGTTTTGACAGTGTAATCGGAAGAGATGAGCTCTTAAAAAAAGTTAAGAACAAAAGATATGTAAACGGCTGGGGTTTGTATGATGACACGCTTCTTGATATAGCATATAAAGAGTTTGAAAATTTATCGTCATCTAAAGAGAAGTTCGCTCTATTTTTGCACACCCTAGATACACATCATCCAAACGGTCATCTATCCAACTCTTGTTCAAAAGATTTATATATGGACGGTTCAAATGAGATTTTAAACACTGTTAAATGTGCGGATATTTTGATATCGGATTTTATAAAAAAAGTCAAAAACTCAAAATATGCAGAGGATACGATTATAGTAGTTACATCCGACCATTTGGCTATGAGAAATACGGCGGAAGACGAGCTGGACAAATCACAAAACAGAAGAAACTTTTTTGTTGTCTTTGACCCAAGCAGCAGTGAGTATAAGTCGGTAGACAAAACGGGAACTCCTTTTGATGTTGCATCAACAGTTCTCTCTTTTCTCAATATAAATACAGATTTGGGATTAGGCAGAAATTTAAAAGAAAAAGAGTCTATTTACAACTCCTTTGAGGATTTTGACACGAAGTTAAATCAGTGGAGAGCCGATATTCTCGGCTTTTGGAAATTTCCAAAAATGTCGGAGAGTTTTAAACCGAATTTTAAAAAAATGACAGTAAGTGTAGGAGAAAATAACTATAGGCTTCCCGTGTTATTTAAAATTTTAGAAAACAATATAGAGCCCTATTTTCAATTTAATAACGCTTGGAAACTCTATGAACAGCTGGAACATTTCAGTAAAGATGATAGGTTTTTATGGATTGACGAGTGTAATCTTTTAAATTATATTTTTGATGGCAATGCATCGGCGAAATATTGCGCAGTTGAGGGTGTAGTCGGCTCTAAATTTAGAGTTCAAGGGCTTAATTTGCCAAGGGATTATAAGATAGAGAGTATCGGCAACGGTTTGAGCAAAGATTATGATAGCCAAAAGATAATTGAAAATATCAATATGATAAAAAATAACGGAGTGAGATACGGCGCCGTGATAAACGATGCCATAATATTTAAAAAAGAGGGTTATCCAAGCTTTTTGAAAAATTTGCAGGGAATCTCATATCCTGAAGAACTCGGAAGATGGACGGATGCTCAGTTACACCCAAGTGCGCTGCTGACATTTGTGAATCCGCTTCCTAAAAAATTCAAACTTGAGATAGTTTGCGGGGCATACGGCGAAAATGTAGGAAATGCCGTAAAGGTTAGAGTAGGAGAGAGCGAGAGAGAGTTTACGCTAGAGCACAAAGACCCTAAAAAATATACGATTACATTTGAGAATCCAAATGGTGCAAATACCATAGATATACTTCCGCCAAAACCCTTCGTCTTAAAAGAAAAACTAGAGGGAAGCGATGAGAGAGAGTTTGGACTCTTTTTGGTAAGTTTAAAAATAGTCAATCTTGATTAATCTTATTTTTTTATTGTTGCATAATCAAATTTAAGAAGTAGTATAATTATATAAAAAAGAAAGTGCTAAATGCTAAGACAGTATAAAGATGCCATTGAAAAGAGCAATATTATCTCCAAAACAGATATTGATGGAGTAATAACTTTTGTAAATGATGAGTTTTGTAATATTAGCGGTTATTCAAAAAATGAACTTAT
>Ga0209343_10000809_pt1 | contig 43342 bp, 35 predicted proteins | sample RifCSPlowO2_02_FD_184026 | JGI IMG/M metagenome (GOLD analysis project Ga0209343, IMG submission 184026) | Groundwater microbial communities from Rifle, Colorado - Rifle CSP2_plank lowO2_0.2 (SPAdes) (version 2) | ecosystem: Environmental > Aquatic > Deep subsurface > Groundwater | place...
CCCGCCCCACCGTTCGCAAGCATCTGCACAGCACGGCTGCGCCGGTGTACGAGCGTCAGCAGCAACCCGCGCCCAAGCTGGGCGAGTTTTCACGGCAGGTCATCGGCTGGTCAATGAAGCCGCAGATGACGAGCGACCTGGCGATTGATGCGCTGCTAATGGCGGTCTGGCGACGTAAGCCGAGGCAGGAAGTGATGATCCACTCAGACCAGGGCAGTCAGTACAGCAGCTCCGATTGGCAGAGTTTTCTGAGAGCCAACAACTTAATCGGTAACATGAGCCGTCGAGGAAATTGTCATGACAACGCGGTGGCGGAAAGCTTCTTCCAGCTGCTGAAGCGGGAACGGATCAAGCGGAAGATCTACGGCACTCGGCAGGATGCCCGCAGTGATGTATTCGATTACATCGAGATGTTCTACAACTCAAAACGACGGCATGGTTTCAACAATCAGCTGTCACCGGTAGAGTTCGAAAAGCGCTATTTCCAGAGCTTGGGGAGTGTCTAGAAAACCCGGGGCGATTCATTCTGTGCCGATCACTGCAGAGTTAGAAGCCAAGATCCGCCAACACTGGAAACAGCATGGCCAGCCAAACGCGGCTATTACCTCGTTCCGCCGTGCACTGGCCAAGACGACTATCCAGCTACCTAAAGGGCAGGCCGCCCATTCACTCCGTCACACCTTCGCCAGCCACTTCATCCAGAACGGCGGCAACATCCTGACCCTGCAAAAGATCCTGGGTCACTCCAGCTTGGCTATGACCATGCGCTATGCGCATTTGGCTCCGGATCACCTTCAAAATGCGATCACGTTTGGGCCATCATTTCGTGCCTGAGAGCCCCAGTAGAGTCATTGCCTCTTCTACGCGCTCTATAGATAGAGTGGTGAAATGCTGGCCGCACTTTTCGTCAAAGGCCTTCATTCGCTGGGGGTCTTGGTACACATACTGTAAGTAGTCGGCCATGCCGTTACGGAATGACTGGATCAGATCGCTTAGGTGCACGGATACTAGCTCTGGCTCATGCCCGAGCCTGTTGATGAGCTTCTCTAGGTGGCTGTTGTCACCTGTTCCCCAAGAGTAGGCGACTTTTCTTGTGCCTTTTTTGGTCAGGTTTGAGGTTGGCGTTAGTGTGTGGACTAACCCGCAGCGGGCGGCGTAGAGCTCACCCGCGTTGCATTTGATCTTGGGGTCCTTGAGCATCCAATCGCTGACCCATCGCCGGAATGCCTTGCCGCTTTCTTGATTGTCGCCGCTCGCTAACCAGCTGACGCTATCGATAGCGCTGTAGAGCATTACCAAGGCAGGCGTCAGCAAATTCTTTTCTTCGCAGTGCTCAATTGCCTCTAGCACCTGAATGTAGTTCGCAAAGAAATTTTTCTGGTTCACGGCTTCCCTGCGCTTCGACTATCAATCGACACTTCTACCCTGAAAAACACAAAGCCCCTGAAATTCACTAGGAAAATCAAGGGCTTGTGTTTATGCATTTGGTGGGCCGGGGTCGTTTGAACCATCGTGGCAAGTCATTGTTTTAAAATATATTTTATAGAGTAAAAATTCAATGGGATACACGCCGGGATACAAGCAACTGTTCAGTGAGAGAGTGGACAGTGAAGATCTTCGCGGAGCTGTCCGGTTCAGCTCCCTGTCTGGGCGATATCCTGCCAAGGAAGGCTGCTGGACTCTCCCCATCTGCCCGCCTGGCAGTCAAGAGCCAGAACCTTCCTAGGATCAGGGTCAAACAACACCACCGAACTCAATGGCACGCAATAGCCGTCGCACGTGGGTAGCCCCATGGTCGGTATTGCAAATCGAGCGAGGTGATTTCCCCCCGAGAGCGATATTGGGGGATGACAGCCACGAAGTCAGCCTGACCCTGTTCCTCGAACACCTCTGCAGCCTGCGTCTCGACCTGTGCGAGCCGCTCAGAATCTGCATGAGCGAGGCCACCAGAAGTCTTTTCCATAGACGCTTTCCACCTGCTGAAACCTGCGAACATGCCCATCATAGTAACTGCAGAATGGCGCAACTTTAACGCCACCTCCCCAGAAAAATTATCTTCTCGGAATCGGCGTATCGCGCAACAGCACTTCTGGTGAGCGGCGGTGAATTTAGGTCACTTGCGACCCCTTTTGGGTTCTAGCTGATAGACGCTATCCTGAATCCGGACGTTGGCTTTGGCTGCGTTAGGCAAACCAACTAGCCCAAGCGACAACAGAACCATGCCGTCTCTTGGATTGAAATCAAGCAGATCACTTCGAGCATTGCGCACATTAAAGGAGGGCTGCCATGACACTCGTATACGCCGTGACTGGGATCGTCGTTTTTGTCGTAGTCGTCGGAATTATTGGCTATGCCGTGGCCGACCATCTGGACAAAAAGTACGGCACGGATGACCGCTAGCGGTCACCCTGCGGCCCAACCGCAATACCGAACCTTGAAGGTCGGCGAGTCCACCGGTCGCAATCCGCGCCGGTCGTAAATTTTCGTCGTACTGATGTTGGCGTGACGCAGTCATTGCTGGACCTTGGCAATATCCACCTCATGCTCCAACGCGTTGGTGGCGGCCGTTGCACGGAGCCCATGCACGCCCAGCCCTGCGACCTCAATGCCAGCGGCAAGGGCGTAACGCCCAACCAGGGCATAGATGCCATCGACGCTGAGACCTGAGCCAGTGGCCTTGCCACGCAATGGCACAAATAGCGGTGCCGTAGCGTGCTCCTGGTGATGCCCAGAGTCTTCCAGGTAAGCATGGATGCGCTCCAAGACGACGGGGTGCAGTGGCAGGTATCGCAGCTTGCCGCCCTTACCGTGGACACGCGGTGCTTGATACCCCGGCGCTCCTGCATGTCCTGGATGGTCAAACGGGCGGCCTCCTCGCGACGCAGACTGTGGTACAGCAACACCGCCAGAACAGCGCGATCACGCAGCCCCAGGAGGGTGGCCGGATCTGGCGCTTCAAGCAGCGTCTTGGCCTGGTGATCACTGAGGGCCGGCGTCTTGCCTTCGTTAGTTTCAATCTTCGGACGCTTTACCCCGTGCACTGGGTTTCCGCCTGCGACAGCGTTGGCATCGAGCAGGTAATCGAACAGGCTGGCCAGGGCCGCCAGCTTGCGGCGGATGGTGGCACCGGACAGGCAGCGCTGTTCCAGCTGGCCGCGCCAGGCGAGGACGTGGGCGCGGGTGACCGCACAAAACTGATCGGGCGCGTGGATGCCAAGAAAGCTGCAGAAGTCCTCGATGTCACCCTGGTAAGCGCGGCGGGTGCGCGGGTTGTCCAAGTTTGCAAACCACTTGGCCGCGGCCGGCACCTTGGCCAGGCCCTGGAACTCGGCTGCAGTAAGCCGGCGCTCGGCAAGCGCAACGCCCGAGGCGTGCCCGGTAGAGGGGGGCAGATTATTCATCCTGGGAACCTTTAGTCAGCGATTGCGGGACGGCGTTTTGCTACCAGGATTGCTGGGGAGTGTTTTAACACTATCGGTCGAAAGCAGTCATTTAAGCGGTCACCAAAAAGTAAGCTGGCAATCCTTGCTAAGTCCAGCGTGGGCGCAGACGTTGCGGCATCAGCGCTTGGCGCGGGCCGCATGATTACCTGATTTTCTGGCGACCACTTAACAACTGCCGGCTGCCGGCTGAGCGGATGCAGACCGACCAGTGTATGGGGTAGTCCATGACTTCATTTTTTGAAAGTTGCGGTTTAGAAAAGTTGCTTATCCTAGGGTTTCAGCGTTAGGACTGTGGTCGGCGGCTACTATCATGTCATAACTTTCAAGGCGGTTCTGGCTAGAGCTTTTCACAGTAGGTTGCCTACCACCCACAACGCGAATACCGTTTACAATCCCTATGAGATAAGGTCGTAACTGAAACTGCATGCAGCGAGCCTCCGGGTTGCTTGGTACTCATCGCCTGAGTACTGGCGAATGCGCCCCCGTTCCGAAATTAGGTGCAGGTTCTTTCTAGCGCGCGACCCGATTACGTACAGCAACTTCATCGCGCTCTCCTGACCGTTTGGGTCATTGAAATGCGGCACCATGTCTTCCAACAGAGCATAGGCGATCACCGCATCGAATTCCGCACCCTTGACGCCGTGAATCGTGGAAATCGTGATGCCAGTTCGGCTCTGAAATACCTTCCGGAACGTCTCAATGTCTCCAATGAATTCGCTGCCCTCGCTCTTCAGTCGGTCGATCCTTGCTTGTGAGCTGTCAAAAAATGCGACGTGATGCTCCTGAAGGAGTGTGAAGAGGCGAAAGTCGATAGCCAGATTCGCAAACAGCATTTCGAAGAACACGCGGAGGTAGGTTAGTCCATCCAGTTCATCGATCTTGATCGCGTTGCATTCCCTCAACAAGGACTTCCGCGTGAACTTGGATACGCTAGCGCCGGCCGCCTCCAGATCGTTCAGGATCTCTCCGGCCCATCGGAGCCTGCGCACATACATTCCCGGCGATGCCTGTGTAAGTGCGATCTTGGAAAGTCTATACCAGAAATTTTCCGTGTCTCGTGCAAAGGGGACCATACCGGGCCCATCGAATGAATACTCCGGCATACTCGCGACCAGACGGCGTGTCATGCTTGCAAGATGCGTCCATTGTGGCGCGAGTACGCATACCTCATGAGGCGCTATGCCGATCGTCTCAATGTTGAACCGGATGAGACGGATCAACTCCGCTTCAAGGTCTGTCTTGCTCACAGTGTCGTTGTACGACACAAGGCTTGGGGAGGCCTTTTCAATTGATGCAGGTTCGATGAGGGTAGCGTGAACGTTGTAGTTTCCGAAATAGTCGATGATACGCTCGGAAGAGCGATAGTTTTGCGACAGTGCGAGTTCCTCAATGGCGATGTTAGCCATCGCCTTGAACTCCTCGAAGGCAATCGGGTATCCGCCGAGTGACTGGTAAATGGCCTGGTTGGGATCACCGACGACGAACGCCTTTGTCGCCCCCCGACCAGCTTTCAGAATGGACGCAATGATCGAATACTGGATCCGCTTGGTATCCTGATACTCATCGACCAGTACGAAGGAGAACAACTGCCCCAGAAGGGTGCTGATTGCTGGGTGACGGGCGATCAACTGGTATGCATAGTAAAGAATGAGTTCAAAATCGATCTGCCGACTTTTCCGCAGTACCTCAAAGTACCTGTCCAATATCTCGTGCAGGCCGGCGTGTTTCCAAGTCTGCGGACAGGAAAGTAGATAGCCGGTTTCGGTATAGTAAAACTCGCAATCCCAGAATGTTATCTTAGGCTTCTGATAAGGCTTGCATAGGGCTTCCAGAATCTTCTCGCGCTCATGTTGGTCGATCACGCGGAAACCTCGATCCAACGCCTCGTGATAGATGCCGTAGGGCTTCAATATCCACTCAAGGCAAAAGGAGTGGATCGTTCCTATCCACAGCTGGGATGTATCCACCCCAAGGCCCTCGATGCGCTCGTGGATCTCGTCGGCGGCACGGTGTGTATATGTGATAGCAACAACGAATTGCTTGTTCGATTTCAGCCTAGATAACTCATAAGCGATCTTGTAGGTCAGCGTGCGTGTCTTTCCGCTGCCGGGACATGCAACGAGAAACACGCTCCCTGGCTCCAGAATGGCTGCTTCCTGCTCCGGATTCAAATCACCTTCGTCCCACATAAACATGGCTAGAAGGCCTCAAGAATGTCGTTGATGCGATCTTCGGGGAATGTGGCTAGCATTTCGTTTCGGATGCCAACGAAATCGATGTCTCCATTTCTAAACTCTAGTAGTTTAGCCCTGAAGTCAGTAAAGACTGTCGATGCAGTGAGAAGATCCTTCGCATCGATGTAGTTCACGCGATAGCTCAATATGTTGTACCAGACTTCCTTTGTGACTACGGGATGTACAAAAGCGATGGCGTCGATAATATACGTCGGGATAGCTGTCAGCGGATCGATCTTCTTTCCCAGTAAGATGGCAAACCACCCCTTCCCATAGTTGGCCGCCATGGTCAGCACGCGTTGACCGTATAGAGCGATATCCGCAGACTCGAGATCTGTCTTGGCTGTCGCGATGGTCGGTGCGTCCTTGTAGACATCAGGAAGCACACCGATCACCTTGCGGGCATTTCCGGCAGCAACGAAATCGACCTCGAAGGTGTGGGGGGCATAGAAAGGAGACACCCATGGGTTGTCCATGAAAGTTTCGTCCAGCAGCGTTTTCCTGGCGATCCCCTTCTCCTGGGATGCTTGGTACTTGCTTTTGCGCCGGAGCAACCCTTCTGAGTCCCCCGCCGACGGCGTTGTGTCAATTACGGATTTATCGAGATCGGTGACGATACTGCACCGCTTCCGGATTCGGTCATTGTGGAAGAGAACTGCAACGTTCTGGAATCCGGTGCTGCGGATGTTGATCAAGCTGATGCCGAGTTCATCAAGGCTGATGCCCAGGACGTTCTTGACCAGAATCGGGATAAGAATCTCTTCGGCGTCGCCCTCTACCAGAATGACGCTCTTCGCAAACAACAAGTTGCTGCGGACAGCATCCAGATAGCGCTGGATGTTGCCGATCTCTTCTGGGTCTAGGCCGGTCGCGGGTTGGTAGGCTTCGCATCGATCATGCTCCCTGCCGAGAATGTTCACATTCTGAACGTTGCTAACCTCGGAGATATGCGTCGAATGGGTCGAATAGATGATCTGAGTGTCGTCGTACCTGAGCTTGTCGAACAGCGTCTTCTGGATGTGTGTGTGGATGTGGGCTTCCGGCTCTTCGATCAACAGGAAATTCGCGATCGACTGCTTGGCCTTTTGATACTTGAACTCCAGCAGCTTCAGGGTCAGGAAAATGAGATTTGCGCCACCCAGGCTCAACTCATGAATCGGCGCTTCGTAATCTTCTCCCGATTCACCTACAAACAGCTTTAGCGACTGGAACAACTTTTCAGCTTCGTCTGGCAGATCGGACTTGATTGATAGGGATGAAGGCGAATAAGCTTCACCCGCTGCATCCTTGATAGTGTCACGGATGTCTGCCCGCACAAACTGCACGTCCGGCAATGCTTCGATAGAGTCATTTAACTCCATCACCCGGTTGGTAATAGCCTGAAACGCTACCGGATCGATGTCGCCGCTCTTGGCCTTTAGCAGCGACAGGAGTGGATTTGTCCTGTTGTTGTGAAACTCCGATACAACGTCCCGCAGCGCTTGGACGAAGGTGAAGGAAATTTCCTTGGAAACCGACAGCACACTCGGAATCTTGGCCCCAATGGTGGGAAACTCTACTTCTTCGTTGAATCGGACATTCTCAAAATCACCGACTATCTCCTTGTAGAGCACCTCATCGTTAAAGTCGGCTTCGCTCCGACCCGTGAAGATGGTTTCATAGTCATCTATCGTGACCTGATCCAGTAGCTCAGCAAGACCAGCGTGATCGCCATCGTCCAGCTGAGAAAGGCGCAGTCTGATCTCTTTTTTGGGACGAAATATGAGATTGTAGGTGGCCTTCCCGGTCGCGTCTGTGTCCATGGCCCCGGTACCATGCCGGAATAAAGCTTGTACTGCTTCATCCGCAGATATCTCCTCGAATTCGAGACTGATGATGATCCAATGCCCATGCCATCGCCCTAGTCCCCGATGAAAGTCAGTTGGCTCCAGCCTATATGCGGAGCGGATCATGTTGTCGTCAAGAAGCAGCCTGATAGCTCGAAACAGGTTGGTTTTGCCAGACCCGTTTTCCCCAATGATGGTGTTGATGCCCTTCTGGAACAGTAATTTTGAGTTTGCAAAATTTCTGTAGTTGACCAGGCTGAGTTTGGAAATGTGCATGGAAGCCTCGTTTTATGCTGAGGCGAGCCCTAATCAATAATTGGGTCTCCTCCTAGAATATGGTGCCTGCTACAAGATATGCGCTACTGTCTAGCACATTAGCGATGTGTCTGAACAGTTTTTCCCTTGTACCAGCCCCCTTATCCGAACCGATCGAGAAGCCAATGCAGACGGTCCCCTCATCGCAGTAGCATCAAGCCCGTTCGCATCCCGGAGTTCCCGAGTAGAGCTTCCGCGTTACGCGTATAGGAGAAAATTGCGCCTTATCCATTTGGCACCAATCGCTGAGCTGACGCCGCGAGGATGGTCCACTTTCGGCCAAAATCGGCCATTTACAGCAGGGAAAATAAATCTGTCCCCTTTTCGCTCTGGTCAGTAGGGAGGCCGGCTCTAAGCCTAGCGGCAGCGCAATCCGTTCGATGTTGTAGATCGTCACGTTTATAGCGCCATGCCAGTATATAACGAGGCTTTAACTATGCTGAATGCCAAAATATGCTTGGATATGCCTGCATAGTAGGGATTGAATCAAGTGGAATAGTTTTGTTTCGCATTAGAAGCTCAATGGCGTCTTCCAGGCTCTTTGTTCTGAGTCTTATTTTTTCGGGGCGCCCCAGCTGGATGTATTTAAGGGAGTCAACTAGTGAGCCCCAGAAACGACACTTCTCCAAAACGACACTTCTTTCCAGGCCCGAGCAGGCGCATATTTCAGATATGATTTTCTCGTACCAATTAGGATCGAAAGAATTAATTGCGATATTTGCGGTCATTTGGATTTTTGCATAATCCGCCCCAGAGATTATTCGGGCATCATTGATAAGTGAAATAATAAGCTCAGTACAAAATGTCATTCTAAGCATTCCGCTCATGAATGAGCGCCAAGGCATGTAGCTAGAGCGATTGACGACTAGAGGTAAGAATTCGGCTATTCGATGTAGCAAGCGACCAATGAATATTGCTGACTGTCTTGAATCAACGGGCAAAACGGTTCCTAATACTGTGACCGCTCCCAGTGCCAGCATTCCATTAGCGGATGAACCATGCCCTCCATCAAGAGGAAGAGTGTCACAAGCACTAAGCAAAACAATTTGGGGCATTCGTATAGAGTCTCGCAACTCCCAAACATCAATAGCCTTACCGCCGACTACGATAGTTCCTATAGATGTATTTTCGTTTAGAGCACCATGACCGTCAAATATCATTAAGGCGCCATTGAATTTATTAATCGCCTCGATGAATTGATTGACGGTTTCAACATCAACAAATTTGTACTTCGGGTATTTTTCGTGCGCGCTAGATAGTTGATTCAGCACATCTTCTAGTGTTGATCTTATTTTGTCACTCTTATCGAAAGACCTAACTATAAGTACTTCTTCAAAGTCTGCTAAGGCAATATTGATGTGTTGGCTTCGTAGACATTGATGCAGGCTTAGGTTGCCTGGGGTCGCAGCAACTCTACTTACATCGCACCTCAATGAGAGTGGTAGCCCTCGAATGGGGAGCCACTCAAGCGGAATATCACTGAATAATGAAACGCCGGAAAATTCTGGTAGAGAGCTGTGAATTATTTTATTGTGCTCTGATGCTAGTAATAACTCCATCTTCTTTTGGATTTTCAATGTAAGCTTGCATGTTTTAAATTTCACATGAGGACTATTACCTCTTGCGCATGCGCCTAGGTTTATAAGGTCGCCCTTTATGCCATTTACTCTCGACTCTAATCTAAGCGTTGGAGTTAAGCTGGGGGCGTTAAGAATTGCTAAACAGACGCCGAATGTTTGAAGCTCCATTCGATAAATTTTTAGAAAAGACTTTACGGCTTCATTTTCAAGTAATCTTTCTAAGATTTCTTCGTTCTCTGCGAAATCTGTTTTGGTATATCCCCCTGGCTTTTTTATTGACTTTACAAAGCGTCGGAGTCCTCTGATCACTTCTTTGCTTTCATCTAATTGGCCAAACAGCTCTCTATCTACGTTGGCCTTGTATAGGTTCCAGATTATTGGCTCAGTTGTCAGGCAGATATTGTTTTCAATGGGCGCTTTTGCGGCGAATTTTTTTCGCAGGCTCAAAATCGCTTTGCATGACTTGGTCACCGCAGGTATATAATCATTGAGGCAGTCTACTCTCAGCGCTTTTTCAAGGTGTATCTCTGATTCGAGTGAGGCCGCGATAAGCTCGTTCGGTCTTGTAATTCCGTGTGCGTATCCTGGAAATAGGAGCCTGCTCCATGGGGGACGTTTGGGGCTGACTAACTCATCAATTGAGTTGGCAAAAATATCATCCACCTCTCCACCCTCTAACAGTTGAGCGGTTCGCTGAGTCACATAGCGCTCAAATCGATCCCGACTTATGTCTTGCAGGCCATTTTCGGCGCGATCTGATGTGGATATATGAAGCCAGCCGCCTCCATTTCTGCCCATGAAGTCGTTTACTACTTCGTAAGTTCTATTATTTGAGATAATACACTTGTAGGTTACTATATCGAATGCTTTCGCATTGCTCTCCAGTGACTCTATTGTTATAGGGGTAATTGTTGGAGAGGTGATCCCCGCAACTCTTGAGATTGCAATTGATTCGCGCTTTGATTTGAGCTCTCTAATATCAAAAGGCAAAATCAGTGAGAGCTCTAGCAAGTCAACTGAAAAGAGAACTCCCGGCCAGTAAGCCATAAAAAGTGATGCTGTTTTGCTATCTTTCCTGAAGTGCGGAATATAATAATGAATTCTATATTTTGGATAGCGAGCATGCTCTTCAAAGAATATTCGCTCTGCCAGTTCTAATTCTGAAGGTTTTGGCGGCATATGGATTAATTCCCTGAATTCATAGAATAAGTGCAACGCTTGAAACGATAGGCTGAGAGCGAGCCACCGGTAGAATTCAGGCTCTCACACCGAAGGATTCAAGCGCAGATGACCACGCCTTACCGGCAGTGACTCAGGGCCAACGTTACCAAATTGAGATGGGTTTAGCTTGCAAGCAGAGCCAGGCCGGTATTGCTAAACAGCTCGGTGTGCATCCTGCAACGATCAGTCGCGAGATTCGCCGCAATGGCAGGGTCAGAGGGTCAGGTCTTGCCTTTTGCTTATTGCTCTCGTGAAGGCAAAAGACAAGACTTGACCCCTTGTTCCGATGGTGAAGCATCAGCGTGTTGCGCTGTTTTTCAGGAAGACTCCGATGAAGGAGCCGTCGAAGCGCACGTCGTTCGACAGTTGATGGCAGCCTTGCGGCATGCTGGTTGACGGAGCCTAAGACCTTTTTAGCTCCGATCTCAGGATTCTAGGAGTGACCACTATGAGTCGGTTTCTGCCCCTCACAACCGGCAAAAACCGGCCAGGAGCGGACTGTCTGTCCTATAAGTAAATCTGAGAATCATCTGGCCGGCCTCCCTTCCTTCTTCGCTTAAAGTACGAATTTCGATGCCGAAATGGGCTGTCTAAGCGCTTATTTGGCCAATATCTGGTGATGCTTTCCTTTCTAGTCAATCAGCTACGTTGGTCCGACCCTGAGAGCCGAGAGCGCAGCAATGATCGCAGTAGTTTGAGCGATGATCTGAGCTCCTAGATGAACTTTTTCGATTTTGCTGGGCGAAATCTCAGGCACTCTTGGCTCCCTATTGAAATTGGTGAGGCATTGTTATTTGCTGGAGCAAGGCAAGCCAAGACCCTCAACTTAGGATGGCTCTTTTATCAGATGCGATTGTTATGACCTGCTATTACTGGTAGCTTTTGGCCAGGCAGCGTGAAAATGCATATGCCGTGTTGAAGTCTGCGTTGCTACGTAAAATTTGCCAGTGTTTGGTTCGTCGACAGACCCGAAAATTACGTAGGAACGCGATTTTCGTTCCGATTCTGACTGCAAACTGCCGCCGCCCATTTTCACACAGCGTCCGCGAGAAGCAGACGTTTGCCGTTCCTGTCAGGTATCCCAATCTTTCGCCCGTTTGCTTCTCTGTTTCTCCAGCACATCCATAAAGCTCAGATTAATTCGAATGGTGCTAACCAATGCACAGATCTGAAGGCCGCTTATGAAGAGAAGGCCGAACTGACAAACTCCAGCAGTCCACATTTTGGCATTGAAACCAAAGTTGCTTCCAATAGAGGCGAGGATCAATAGCATAATTGCCAGTATCATCGTTGCCGCTGACTGCACGATAACGCTAACAATCTCTTTGAGCCTCGCAGTGTCTTCACCACCAGCTGAAAAATCGATATTAACCAGATTCTCGCCCTTAAGCGTCTTCAGTACGTTCGGGTAGAGAAATGCGACCCAAATGCTCATGATCGTAAAAATGGCACCTGCGATAGCAACAAGCAAGCTGAGTATGTTGGATGCCAAGCTAGATTCTATTTCAACTCTAAAAAAAAGCATCAAGAGTGGAGCTATCAGGCAGGCAATAAGTGCTTTCATGAAGTTATTCCGGTGGCCAATGCGGCAGGCTCGGTTGCATCTTCGGCACCGCTAGCGAGAGGTAAGAACGTATCCCGGGCTTCTGACACCGCTTTGTAGAGCTGATCACAGCTGTACGCGTCTATCGTAGGCGGAAGCACGATGCGCTCCACTATCCGATGCTGCTTGATTGATGTGCCATTATCGTTTTCGTCAATGAATATGATATCTGCCCAGCCGTTTTCGCTAAAACCAGATGAGTAATTGATTAGCTCCTTCATCTGCTCAATAGAAGGTGTTGCTTCCAGCTTTATTTCGACTTTGCGGACGTTGTCATCTGTTCCTTTCGATTTTGGGAAAAACTTTGCCATGAAGGATTGAAAATAATTAAATATTTCAATGTTGGCTTTGTCGAGTCCATCCTTTTCGGAAACTGATGCTAACATCTCTGCATCCTTCGCTCCGTCGCTAACGATGACCTCATTGCGCAGGAGCATGTATTTGGTCGTCTCGCAGATTCGCTCTAGGTGCTCTTCGCTCGTCTTGAAGATTTTTATATTGGTGGAAAATCTATAAAGCAGATTATACGTTTCTGGGCTTGCAGGCGTGCTGAATGCGATCCTAGTTTCTGAGTCCCCGGGCTGGCGCGAATTATAACCGGAAAATTTCAGTCGATACCTTACGCAGTAATTTACCCACTTTTGCATTAACTCCGAATCGCATTTCGAGTCATCAAATTTTACAGAAACAACCATGTTTTTATCCGGAACAATCCAGTAATAGCACGGATGTCCCCATACATAGTTTTCGCCGGTGCTCGATGCGCCATTCGTGATGTAGTTACCTGTCGGCCGTCCATCAGCCCCGAGTTCTAAACCGCGGAACCCTCGGGTATCGGTTGGGTCGTGCTTCCACAGCACAACCATGAAGTCGCCATTTGGAAACTCTTTGATTTCTCGGCAGTAACACATGATTGGGTCGTTCTCGGCCTCGCCTTTGCTGGACCAGGGAGCCGTCTCTTTGAAGCCCCGGCCTTTCACCCACTCCACAAGTGCCCGGAAAACCTCAGCGGTTCCAAGGCCATGATTTTTAGAAATAAGCTCCTCTCCGGAGGATTTCCTTTGCACTCGATACAGCCCGCTGCGCTCGACTTCAAAGAAATTGAGATAACCATAATTGTGTTCGCGCTTGAACTTTGACATCAAAAAAACCCACTTCCTTGAATTTCCATGGTAGAGAAAATACTGAACCGCTCAGTAGTCCACATAGGCCATCGTACGAAGGGTGCATGAGAAGAGAATTCGACCGTCGGCTCATCTGATTATATGCATTGATAGCTACGGCTCGAAAGGTAACTGTTCATTTGGCCTTGCTCGCCTAAGGCTAATGCAGAAAGGATGATGCCTGGAAGCGAGGTGAGCATCCGCTTGGGGTCATAAACAACCTATCCAGACCGGCACGTTCTGGCCGGTTTCTGCCTTTCGCCAGCGGCAGCTTTGGGTCGGATAGCGACCGTGCGCCGTGACTGATCCACACTTCTCCTCCCTCAACCTGGAGGACAAGCCATTAACACTGCTGCTATCTACAGCCATCAGCCTTGGAGCAAGGGAAAGCTTGTCGGTCAGAAGGCCCACTCCGACTCAGGGATATTTGGGCCATCCGGGTCAGACTGCAGCTCGCTAATCGGGTACGAGATCTGGCCCTCTTTGATCTGGCAATCGACAGCAAGCTGCGTCCCTTCGACTTAACCAAGCTACGGCTGCGGGACGTAGCCCATGGAGATCACGTATCGCCAAGAGCTATCGTGATGCAATAGAAGACCCAGCGGCCCGTGTAATTTGAAATCATCGAGCAAACCCGTACCGCTCTGGAAGCATGGGTGTGCATCTGGCCAGTCTCAGAAGCGACAATTTCTTGTTTCCAAGCCGCCTGCACTGCTCAGAACATCTCTCCACGCGGCAATACGCACGCATTGTCAAAACCTGGGTGACATCCATAGGCTTGGACCCAGCGCTGTAAGGCACTCACACTCTGCGGCGCACCAAGGCATCGCTGATCTACCGACGGACCAAGAACCTGAGAGCAGCCCAGCTACTGCTTGGCCATTGCCCCAGAGCAATCAGCGAGCCTGGACTGACTGGCGGCTGTTGCGGCTCTATGTTGAAACCTGCCTGATATCCAACACGACCCAGACCTCATACCCTTTCTCCCGAGCTGCTTTCTCGGCCTCGAGTTGGGCAGCGAGTGTACTGATTGAGCGGGAGCGGTGCTCGAAGCGGAATGGCGAGCCACCGTTCTTGCGCACGCTCAATTCAACGAGTGTGAAGGTGGAGTGCTGTTTGGGTATTGGCTGCTTCGATTCCGATGGAGCGGGGTCAAAACCGAGTGCTCGCCGCATCTCGACTTCAGTGAGTTTTGTGTCAGTCAAGCTAGCTAGATCCCTAGAACGATTGCGGGTGACGCCATTGTAGCTAGGAGTCGTGCTGTCATGCTCATCCCATCGCTGGGTATCTCAACTGAATTCTTGATCAATTTTAAGCTCTTTGTGGTTGAACCGCTGGCGGCGGCTAGAACTGAGTGCAACACCTGACCTTTCCGGTACGGTGCTGCCCCTATGTCTTATTCCGAACTCAGCGTAGAAGAGCGCGCCACCATTCAAATTTCAGCCTGCGTAGGATTGCCTGCTTGATCAACCGATCCCCTTCGACCATCAGCCGGGAGCTGCGCCGCAATCGAGGTGCCTGTGGCGGCTACTCGGCCCGCATGGCCCAGCAGCAGATGCAGGCCCGTCGCCAGGTTTGTCGACCGATGCGAAAGCTGTTGCAGGGTAGCGAGCGCTTCGAGCTGGTGGCCCATATGCTGCGTGAGTGTTTGTCTCCCGAGCAGATTGCCGGCAAGCTGCGCAGCATGAACATTCCCAGCCTCAGAGATGCCTGCGTCTGTCGCGAGACGATCTATAACGCTATCTATGCCTTGCCGGTCGGCGAACTGCGTAAGGAGCTGATCATCTGCCTGCGTCAGAGCAAGACGACGCGCAGACCGCGCTCTGGCGGCGTGGATCGGCGCGGCCAGATCCCCGAGATGGTCAGCATTCATGTGCGCCCGCCGGAGATCGAAGACCGGCTGATGCCGGGGCATTGGGAAGGCGACCTGATCAAGGGTAAGGCCAACGCCTCGTCTGTAGGCACGTTGGTGGAGCGCACCAGTGGCTACCTGATGCTGGTGAAGATGAATGACGCGACGGCAACCTCGGCTATGGAGGGCTTCAGTGCAGCACTCAATGGCATGCCGCTGGCGATGCGCAAGAGCATGACCTACGACCAGGGCCGGGAGATGGCGCGACACGCCGAGATCACCCAGAAAACCGGTATAGCGATCTACTTCTGCGACCCGCACAGCCCTTGGCAGCGCGGCAGCAACGAAAACATCAACGGTCTGATCCGTCAGTACCTGCCCAAGGGGACGGACTTGTCGGGACACAGCCAAGAACAGTTGAATGCCATTACCTTGCAACTGAATATGCGCCCCCGTAAACGCTTCGATTTCAAATGTCCGATCGAAATGATGAGTGAGGTGATGCAAAAGGCCACGGCTATGCGGCACGATGCGCCCACTTCAATTCAGTAACCGTGTTGCACTCAGCTCCTGCAACCGCCCAATATAACCTTGCTAATGCATCTGGTTTTTTCTATCGAGAACTTATATGAGTAATGCTTTTGATGATGAGGACTTTCTCAAAGCGCGTAAGAGCCTATTGATGCTGTCAGGTAGCGTGATTTTGTTTTATTTTTTTCAAGATGGAATTAAGTCAATTAACATACTTGGGACCGAAATAGATTCTGGTCCTGGGCATTCGAGTATCTGGGGAGTATTATTCTTTGTATTGTTGTATCAGGTCGCCAGATTCTTTCAGGTTTTCAATCTGAGTGAGCTAAAGGATGGATTTGTTTACAGGGAGAAACGCGAGAGTTTAGTTTATTGGCTTTCGGTTGTGCGGGTTAAACGTGAGATTGATCATAAGATTTTAGGCGAGGGATCGATTCCTTTTCCAGAAAATGTGATTCCAAGCGTAATTAGTAATTGGAAGTGGCAAGCGATACCAGAATATGAGGGGGCTGACCTTGGTGAAAGTGTGCTTCATGAGCAAGAGTATCTTCGCGAAGTGATACGGCGCAAATTACGCTTTGATGCGCGCGTGACGTATGTGGTCGAATATCAAATCAGCGATAAATTCTTCACTACATCTGGTGAGTTCAACTATCCGATTCGCCCGGCTAGTTGGGTACTCAGGCTTGCATCATTGATGGCATTCTTCTGGATGTTACTATTTCAACGATGGGCTACTGATTATATTTTACCCCCTTTGCTGGCCCTAATAGCTTTGCTTTTTGCAATATTTGGTTTTTGGGACTTATCACAACTCCCTTTGTGATTTTGTCAAGGGCCACCGCTCATGCACTAGTAACGCCCCCTCCGGCGAGGTCGTAGTCACCACATACACCCGCCGTTCCTCTCCGGTCTCCAACAGTAACGCCTCGATGGTTTGACCTTCGACCAGGTCGAACCAGTGAGACTGCTTGGCCTCGTCCTTCTCCATAAAGCGCTCGGCCACTACCTGCACCGGTTGCGGGTGGTAGCGCGCCCATTTGCCCGCGGTTATGGAATCGTCCCGCGCCCAGCCGGTGGCGGGCAGGTGGCCGGGCTGTTCGCGCCTGCGCCCCCAGGTGACCCACTCCACGCTGCCATCGGCCTGTAGCACGGGCAGGGCGGCCTTGGGGTTGGGGAAGTACACGCGCACCGGTTTGCCGGTGTTGGTGTAGCGCCCGGGGACTTCGACACCTCCGCACATGGTTGCCTCCTGTCTTGCTGTCATTGCCAAGGAATGGCTGTCAGAATACTGTGTATGCATACAGTATTTATAGCAGGTACCCCTTATGCCCATGACAGTGCTCGGCCAAGCGGATCGGCCAGGTCTGCGGCTGCCTTACTTCCTTAGCCGTATTTCTGCAGGCTTTCCTTCCCCCGCTGAGGATCACGTCGAGGCCAACCTCTCGCTCGATGAGCTGTGCGTGCGGCACCCAGCCTCGACCTACTTTTTGCGGGTAGCAGGGGACAGTATGACCGGTCTGGGGATTTTTGACGGCGATACACTGGTGGTCGATCGCTCGCTTACGGCGGTGGCCGGGGTAGTGGTGGTAGCGGTGGTACGCGGTGATTTCACCTGCAAACTGTTGGATTTCGAACAGGGTTTGCCAGTGTTGCGCGCCGCGAACCCGCGCTACCCGGACATTCGCCTGTGCGAGGGTGAGGAGCTGGAGGTGTTCGGCGTGGTGACCAATTGCATTCACAAGCTGCCGGTGTGCTGATGCGTACCGTTTACGCCCTGGTGGACTGCAACAACTTCTACGTGAGCTGCGAGCGGATATTCCGGCCGGATCTGCGCGGCTTGCCGGTGGTGGTGCTAAGCAACAACGACGGCTGCATTGTGGCCCGCAGCAACGAGGCCAAGGCGCTGGGCATTGGCATGGGCGAGCCGTACTTCAAGATCCGCGACTTGATCGAAGCGCACGGTATCGTGGTGTTCAGCAGCAACTATGCGTTGTACGCCAACATTTCGGCACGCGTGACCAGTGTGCTACGCGGGATGGCGCCACGGATGGAGGTGTATTCGATCGATGAGAGCTTTCTTGACCTCACCGGCTTTCACCGACCACTGGCGGCCTATGGGCGGCATATCAAGGCTGAGGTGGAACGGCTGACGGGTATGCCAGTTGGTGTGGGGATCTCGACCACTAAAACCCTAACCAAGTTGGCCAACTGGGCGGCAAAAAAGCGTAGCAGCAGCGGCGTGATGGTGGCCACCCGGCCGGAGCAACAAGAGGCCTTGCTGAAGGCTGCGCCGGTGGGGGAGGTGTGGGGCGTCGGCCGGCAGATGCAAAAGCATCTAACGGCGCTGAACATCCTCACCGCCTGGGACCTAGCCCAGCAGGATGCCAAAAGCATGCGCAAGCTGTTCAGCGTGGTGTTGGAGAAAACCATCCGCGAGCTGCGCGGCGAGGCCTGTTATGGCCTGGAATATGGGCCGGAACCCAAGCAGATGATCGCCTGCAGCCGTTCGTTCTCCGAGCGCGTCACCGAGCTAGCGCCGCTGCGCGAGGCGGTGGCCACGTACGCCAGCCGCGCCGCGGAAAAGCTGCGGGGGCAGGGCGATCTGTGCCAGTTGCTGCAGGTGTACATCCGCACCGGTGTGTACAACCCCAACGAGCGCAGTTATGTGCGCACAGCCAACGTGCCATTAACCACGCCGAGCAATGACACACGCGACCTGGTGCAGGCCGCGCTGGCCGGGCTGGAGGCTATCTACCTGCCAGGGCACCGCTACCAGAAGGCCGGAGTGGTGCTGATGAACCTTGCCAGCCCGAAACATATCCAACCCGACCTGTTCGACCCGGCACCACGGCCGCGCGGCGCGGCGCTGATGGCGACCATGGACCAGATAAACGCCAGCATGGGTCGCGGTACTGTGCGCCTGGCTCGCGTGCCAGCTAGCGCCGGTTGGGCGATGAAGCAGCAATTGCGTTCGCCTGGTTATACCTGCTGCTGGGCCGAGCTGCCGCGCGTTCGTTGAGCGCTATTTCAGGTCGGCAAAGCACCTGAAAGCGGGCTTGCATATCCAGAAATCTGCATAGCGTGGGGTATGATCCGCTCAGGAGGCTTTAGCACGCGGGCTAGCACTCACTAATTTCTATTTAATAGGTCTGGTGGCACGTGCAAACGTGCTGAGAATGGGGGGCTCCTGGGCGAATTGGACGGTGCCACAGACGGCACCGGACGCCCGTTATGTGAAGTGGAGTAAGTGCATGTTGGAGAACAAGCAGCCGGCAACCCCCCGGTGTCAGGCTAGTGCCGCAAAACACGCTGGAGCGTGAGCTGTTGCAGTATTTCAGGCAGTTGCAGCCGAAGGTGCAGCGTGACGTGTTGGGCTTGATCAAGGCGATTGCATTGACGCCGCGATAAGACCAAAGAAAACCTCAGCACTTGGCTGGGGTTTTTGTATATCGCTGCATTGGGTGATGGGTATCGCTTCGCTCAACCCATCCTACGAACTTTCATCGCATTATAGGTTTAGGGTTGATGCTTGGATCTAATGCCATAAGTGTCTCGTAGTTATATGTGGTTGATGTGTCGTTTGAGGATTTGAAACGTAAATATGCCTTGCCGTCCCATATGGGGAAATCACTTCCTTGGAGGCCTAATTTTAATTGGTTGCGAGCTTTAACTGTTGCAGACGCTGGCACCCATTTGGCATCGCCTGCATAAACCTGTACGGTACTTGAGTCTATGTCTTCCCAGTCGGGAGGCATGTGAAAAATACCACCATTGTGGAGGGAAAGTTGCTGCGGCTGCTTTTGCACTATTTGTATACTTCTAGAGCCGATCCGCTCATTTTTTTGACCACGCAGCTTTGCCTTCACACTAATATTTAAAGTTCCAGAATAGTCTGGATGTAGAGTTATTTCAGGGCTGATCTGCGGAAATTGTTCATATTCCTTTCCAGACGATTCCCTCAAAGTCCATGCCACGTTCTCAATTTCACTCATGTCGACAGGTGTCTCAAATTCTGCGACGAGTCGCATTTGATTTCCAGGAAACATAAATGTAATAGGCGTGATGCCGGATTTCTCTTTTAAATAAATATTATAATACGGAAGAATTCCGAGCCAGTGCATAATGCCCACGGCAATCGAAAACACAGACCAGAGAACAGTGAGAACATTAAGGAAATAGTAAAATTTAGACCACATAGCAGGCTCCTGATCTTTACATGCCCGTTGAGCAGATTACATGGCATGGATACCTTCGAGTGACTGTTGAAGGGCTTATCTACCAGATAAGTAGTGCCTGTTCTGCGTTATTAGTTTCGACAGCATATCAAGCATAGCAACATATCTATCATCTGCTTTGCGGAATTCCGGGTGTTTCGTCATATGAAACACACCCGGTGGGGGAGAAAGCTCACCTTCCCAATAGCTGAAACCTGGGCGATTCAGATTTGGGGTTTCCGCAGCACAGGAGACGCTGGTAGCACTCTCAATCAAGGAGCTACCGATGAACTTACTAACTCACATCGCCAAGGTACTAGTTGCAGCTTTCCAGCCTAACAATCACGCCTATACCACCGTGGTTTATCCCGTCCAGGGAAAGGCTGTCGTGCTGCATGATGGCCTGGGGATTCGCCACGAAAGACCGTGGTACCAGTTGTCCGAGTCGTTGCACAGGCAAGGTAGCTGCCGCACGCTCTTTGACACCATGCAAAGCGATAACGCGACCTGGGATGATCCAAGCATGAATGTTCATGCTGCCCACGGTACTGAGGTGATGGATACAACTGGGGTCAATCCAGCCAATGGGCTGCCCATGATGGATGGTGGCATTGATGTGATGGGTAACCCTTTCGGCACGGATATGCTGAGTTACAGCTGGTCACTTGATTGCGGTCTGAACGGCTTTGGCTGCAGTTTTTCGGATTTCGATTTTGGCTGAGTGCTGGGGTTATATCTCATTTTTACGGGAGGAGCTGGCGATGTCGGCGCTTGGACTGGGTGTTTTGTTCGTGACGAGTTTTACCTTGGGGATTTCCTGGCTGTTCTGGGCGCTCAAAGCGCGTATGGCGCGTGGCCGGCAGGGTATCCAGCTGCCGTTGCCGCTGTATAACCTGGGTTCTGCCTATGATCAGGCACCGCAACGCCGTCAGCAGCCGACAATGGCTGTGGTGGGGTTCATGCTGGTGTTTTTTTGCGCTATGGGTGCCGCTGTGCTGGGCAAGCTCGCAACGATGCAGCCAGCTGAGGCCGCCGCAGTCTTCGCGGCTTACCCGCTGTCACATGACCTATGGGGGCTGATTATGGGGTTGGGCCCAATCGCCTGCGTCGCCATGGCCGTACCGGGCACATACTGCATCAGCTGCTGCCTAGAGACTGGAAAACGCTGAGGCATCACAGTCCTTGCTGATCCATGCGAAGCTTAATCGCTTCGTTTGGATCGGAAGGCGGCCAGGAGAAATGCTCTGCTTCATATCGCTCCACCAAGAGCGAAAGTCTCTCAAGCTCGTCGCTCTCGGGGAGCCTGGCGCTGTGCCCCAGAGCTGTTCAACGCGAACAGGGGCAGTGGTCAGGTCGATTCAATCAGTGTGAATCGATTTGATGTGCATCAAGCGGCCCCTCCACACAGAGCTGTTGGAACAACGATTGTTTTCCTAACCTCCCCACAGACCCAAACCATTGCGATCAGGCGCTGATATCAGCGCCGTTGCCGTTTGGCATCCGTTATGGCAACAGAAGCGCCGGTAAAGCTGCGGTTGCAGTCGAGCTCCGCTTCAAGCAATTACCGCCGCTGCCGTTTGCCATCCAATATGGCAACGCCCATGAGCGGGCAGCATTTACTTCACCCGGTGCCGGGGACAGGTTGTACGCGTCGGCGCTCCTTGGCGTGGAATGCCACGCCAGGGGCCCTCTGGTTGCAGTCAGAGAAACTATGATCTCCAAAGGCCAAGTCTTACTAACCACGTGATTACTCGGCTATGGTCTTTAGGAGAGGGCTGTGTCGGACTGCCTTTTAATGCGCGTGAAATTTTTTCTGGTTGGGCGGGCCTGTCTGTTGAGATTTTAATTCGGTCCCCTAAATCAAAAAAATAACGAATAAACTCAGTTTGCCGCTCTTTTGGCCAGGGCGTGCCTTCTGGACAGGTCATTGGTATAAATTTAAGCTGATATACCAGCTCACCATCATAGAACCAGTGTCGAGTCCTGTAGTGATTAAAGGCTACAATTTTAAATTTATTAAAATTTCTCTGGATGCAGTGGTTGTGGCAAACCCTTACATTAATACTATTTGATTTTAGGTAGTGCAATATTAGGATCCCATGCAGACTCTCTGACTTTCCATACTCTAAATTCAATTCCTTGATATTTTGCGTGGGCCTTATCACGAACGGGTGATCCAGGGCTAGGATTAAAGTTAGTTTTTCATTGTTCGATTTAAGGGTGGTGCTGTAGTTTTCTGTGCTCATAAGAAATACCCCTGTCATGCGTGGTTATCATGATTCGTTGAGTTGTTGGCGAGTGCTCAGTGTTTAGCACTTTCAGGTTCTGAGCCCGATAGAATCGGCGGCTTGGGAGGTGCGCCACTTCTATCCAATAGTTGCCATAAGATTCTTATGGCATGCCAGTAATCTCGCGCTGTAGATACAGCGAATTTTTTATCGGAGAAAAACTGGTGCACATGTTTCTTCCCGGTTTGATGAGGAGGGCAATTGCACCACTCAATGAACTCCTGAATTCTCTGTACATTTCTTTTCCTACTGGTTTTGCCACCCTTAGATTTATACAGGTGTAGTTTGTGACTAAGTTCGCGAGGTAGCATTTCGGCCTCCCAGATAGGCATTGGTTACGTCGATGCGGCCATGGCCAAGTTCTGCGGAAATTTGTATACGTGCCATATGACCGAGAGCCCCCTCATTTTTTTCTCCCAAAACCGGGGCGGGGTGGCCAGATAATTGTTCGTAACGCTCACAGGCATAGGCACTGCGCAGGTCATGTAAGCGAGTGATACCGTGCTGCTGAAGAATTTCTCGTGTTTTCCTCAGTTGTTCGCTGCGAAACTTTGCCCACGTTATTCCCTTTGGGATTAGGCAGTTATTATTGCCCTGGATAGTCTGCGACAGTTCCAGTGCCCGCATTTGAGCTTCTGATGTTATGGGTATTTTTCGTTTGCGGCCGCCTTTTGTTCCGCGCGTAATGTTTATTGATTTATTTTCTTTTGCTTCCGAAAGTGCTTTCTTACTATCCAGTAAGGCGGCTTCCTTGGTGCGAAGTCCAAGTTCTCGCGCGAGTATGGCTACTGCCTTGCCCTCTGGGAGTTGGTGGGCGTTTAGCTTTTCTATCGCGCGATAAAATTCTTCTCGATTTAGTCCGCTAGGTGGTGTTGTCCTAATGTTCGAGCGCTCGGGTATTCCGCATTCTTTTGTTGGGCTTACTGAGGCCCAAGCTCCAAGAGTTGCCATCGTCATGACGGTGTTGACGGCGCTAATTAGGTTTTGCGCATAGGGTATTGATATTTCCTCGTTGCCAATGCGATTTGCCAAATACCTTCCGTATTCAATGACTGTTGAACGGCCAACATCTTTCATGTCTCGAATGCCATTTTTCTCCATAAAGTGGGCGAACTGATTCCACCGTTCCGCAATCGTCGCGGCAGAGCTGAATGAAAGATTTTTATCTGCTAAGGCGAACTTTCCAGCTGTGCTGGGTTGCCTTGATCCGAGGCCGAGATTTCTAGCTGCCATGAGATTAAATTTCCAAGAGATAAGTTTTACTGGGTCCGCGCCCTAACCAATTGGTAAGTGTTTCGCGAGCCAAAGCGCTCGCCGACTGTGCGGGTTGCCATTGTTTATGCGGGTGGCGCCGCCGGAGGTTGTTTGATTTGTTGGCAGTCACTGGGAGCTATGGCGGGGCTATCGCATCCCGCTGCAGATGCAGCAGTCCGGCATCGGTCGTTACTCGACCTACTCGCTCTCCTCGGAGCGAATCCCATGGCGTGACGAGCCATATCAGGATTTTTCGTCGGATTTCGTCCGAGCTGTTGCCGGCTGAAACCCACGAGGCACTAGGCGGCGCGCTTAATCAAAAGCATCCGTCTCTGTGCGGGAGGTTGGAACTGGTAGGCGTCGGGGTCGAGTCGCAAGGCGTAGAAATGCCGGTGAAAATTGCGTCAGCAATTGCCAGTACCAGGTCGAGGGATTAGTTTCGTGACAGCCCTGATGAGCCCTAGAAACGTTTATTGAGAGTTCGGTTGAGCGGATGCACCTTGGGCGCGTTCACCAGTGTCAGTTGTGGGCACTTTTTCGGGCGGGGAGCCCTAAGATTAGGTGCGTAGCTCGAATGAACTTCGTACCGTCGATTGATCGCACTACGGCGATGGAGCGAGAAACTCGCTCGTTTGAGTTTTGAGGTTAATCTGAAACCAGCGGCGCTGTCCAGCGCGGCTGGATGCTCACTGAGGCGAAGTGGGCACTTCAAAATATGCGGGACTTAGTCCACCCCCAGCGCTTTGAAAACAGCCTCCACCGGCTCGCCATAGAAGCTGGTCTGGAACTTGGTGAAAAGCTCCGCCGGAATGGTCGGAATGTCCTTGGCGCTGCTCATCGGTAGGCAAACACGCTTACCGCCAGCGTCAAATGCCACTTGCAGGCATTCGGCGATGCTTTCTACCGGGGTGATGCTGCCGCCCAGGCTCATGTCGCCGAGTACCACCATCTGCCCCTGTGCGGGACGGCCCATCAGGCCGGAGGCGAAGGCTACCAGGCTGGGTAGGGCCATGTGGGTCAGCGGGCCGGTGTTTTGCAGCTCGACCACATGTAGGTGGAAGTCGTGCTCCAGCACCTTGGCCGAGGCACTGATGCGCGAGGCGTTGGCCTTGAAGTAGTCGAAGGCGATCTTCACCTGCTCCTTGGCGGCGCTGGAGTTCCACAGGCCCGAGGTTGCCAGTTTTCCGCTGCCCTTGGTGACCTGCAGTTCGATCCGGTACAGGCCCGGCATGCCTTTGCCGCTCAGGCCGATGGTGTGGATGAAACCCGGCTTGCCCGGCCCTTCGGCAATCAGCCCGCCACCGCCTTGTTCTTTCACGGCGATGAAGTGCTCCTCCAGGGTTTCGTTGTCGATGTAGCTAAAATGCACATCGTAGAACTCCATACCGCCGATCTTCTTCAGCTGCTCCTTCACCCGGCGGCGCACCTGCAGGGCGTACTCCAGGCACTGGCGCACATCCTCCTTGGTGAACACGTCATGCGGGTAGAGCAGCTTGAGCAGGCCGGATACGGTCTTGCGTACGGCGATCACGTCGCGCTGGTTGAGGTTGTTGCCCAGCTTGAAGTGCTTGTCGATGGCGTCGGCGAAGCTGCGTTTGCGCATCTCGCGGAAGAATTCGGCCAGGTAATCGACGATCAGGCCGTACTTGTTGGTGAAGTACTCGGGGCGCATCTTCGGGATTTCCCAGCCCGGGATATAGGCATGGAAGCGGTCGAAGAAGGCCGCGTCGATCATCTGCTCCGGGAAGGGCGCCAGCAGGTGGCTGGTTTTCACCAGGGACTCGACGCTCTGATTGATGTTGCCGACAAACACCATGGAGGCCGAGGCTTCCATCTGCTCACGGCCGCGGCCGAAGGAGCCGGAGGCCATGTAGTCCTTCATGATCTGCACGCCGTCCTTGTCCTTGAAGTTGATGCCGGCGACCTCGTCGAAGGCGACCACATCCCAAAGACCGACCAGCCCGATGCGCCGGCTGCTCATGTTGTAGAACAGGTTAGCTACCGTGGTCTGCCCACCGGACACCAGCATGCTGTTGGGTGAACATTCTTTATAGATATGACTCTTGCCGGTACCGCGCGGGCCAAGCTCGCAGACGTTGTAGTTGTTCTCAACGAAGGGAACCATGCGTGCCAACAGGTGCCACTGCACATCTTCTGCCAGGGTCGAAGGCTCCATGCCTATCGAGCGAATCAGCGTTTCGCGCCATTGCACGGTGGTCAGTGCTGCGCGCCCGTCAAACAGCTCCTGCATGTTCATATTGGGCATCTGGATCGGTTTGAGCAGCGTCACCCCAAACGGCGAGCCGCTCTGGCCCTCCTCGTGGTAGTAGCTCAGCGTGGCGATTACCCAGATACCGCCTACCAGCAGCTTTTCGTATTCCTTGACGATGCCGGCTGAAATCTCCGCATCACGAATGCCAAGGCTACTGAAGGAGGCTTCGTAGCGGTCTTTCTTCTCGTTCAGGCGCACGGTAACGCGATCAATCACCTTGTAGGTGCCGCGCTCGCGCACCAGGGATTTGACCTTCTCGGCCTCGTCCGGGCGAACGTAGTTTTCCGCCAGTATGGTTTTGACATTCTTCAAGCCGTGCTCGATGACCTCGGCGTCATCCGAGGCGCAGTACATGCCGAGCAGGTACTCGAGCACGTAGACCGGAACATTGGCGCCCTCCTTGATCAGCTTGGTCAGATCCTTGCGTACCACACGCCCGGCGAAATGCTCGTTCAAGAGATGATCGAGGTCTTTGTTCAGTTCGATATCCATGCGTGCCTGCTCTTAGAAGAAATCATCGGTGAAGGCTAGGTCGATGGTGATCCGGTAGCGCTCCAGCTCGGTATTCAAGTCTTTGTCGCGGATGACCAGGAAGTAGTCCTTCTTGCGATCAAAGTCCCCTCCCGCCAGAGATAGCCGCACTTGCTTGAGTCGATCACTCATCGAGTCGGTGGTGCAATCGAAGGTCACCACTTCTTCGCTGGAAATCATCTGGCTATCTTCGTAAATAGCAACTGCCACTGTTACGGGAAGAACCTGCTCGCTGACAGCTTCTGTCTGCATCAGGTCGAAGCGTTGAATGCTGTTGACCATCTTCAGTACGGACTTTGGTGAAATTACTCCGACCTTACGGCGGGTGCGTTTCTCGGCCTTCTCACCGCGCAGCTGGTTGACTGTCAGCACCGGCACGATGATTTCCTGTGGCATAGCCCCTCCATGCACGAAGCGCGCACCGCCGACGAAGTGAAATCGGTTAGTACCCTTCGGAATCCAGAAGCGTGTATCTGACTCCGTACCTGCCGTTTGCTGAGTCGAGCCCTGCCAGACCTCCTTGGCGTCTGGCAGCGTATGGCCAAGGACATAACGTTTTTTGCTCTTGAAGGCGCTGCCAGGCTTGTCGACCAGCACAGTGCGGTCTGCAGCTTCCAGCTTGCTTTGCTGGAACAGGAAACCATGGTCAGCAGTAACGATGACCGTGCTGGTGTTGAAGTGCATGAGAATCTTGCGGGTCAGCTCGGTCAGCTCGTCGATAGCCACTTCTACGTGCTGGAAGGTATCTGACTCCGAAGGGCCTCCACTGTCGCTGCGGTCGTCGATCACGTTGTGATAGACGTAGACCAGCTGTTTGTCCCTAAGCTTTTCGCGGCCCTCGTCGCGTGACCAGGCCTTAACCTCGTCGGCGGTTACGGCCATACCCTGATACTGAGCAAGGATCTTGTCGCGCTGAATGGTGCCGGCGGTCGATTGGCCATCGACAAATACCGTATCAGCAGCGCTCTCGCGGTATTCGAGTGTTTGGTGCGGTAACAACGAGGCCATGCCCAGCGTCGTGTAGCTGGGCAGAACACCCAGCTGGCTGGCCAGTGTGGCTTCGCTGTAGCGTTTTTCATTGATGCGCTCGCGCAGCTCCACCGCTGCCTCATAACGGAAAGCATCGCTGATGATCACGACCAGGCGCTTGCTCCGGTGTTTCTCGAACTGCGGTTGTACCCAGCGCTCGTAAAAGTTCTGCTGGTTGGGCACACCGGCTATTTTCCAGTGTGCCAGGCGCTGCTCAGCTTCAATACAGTCACCCCAGTTACGGCCCAGCTGGTCGAGGTACCAGTAGGCATAGCACTGTTCGACTTCTTCATCGAGCTTCTTGAGCAGCTCCACATGAGCACGCTGCGAGCTCGCGACATAACGTCGATAGGTGCTGTCAAAGCGATACAGCTCGCCCTCGTAGGCCTTGTACAGCGCCTCAGTACCGGAGTAGTGGAAGCCAGCACCAAACTGCAAGCGCAGGCCGAATAGCTCGATGGCTGCGGCCAGGGCGCTATAGAGCAGGCGATACTTGCGACGAATCTCGTCGTCCTTGTGGCGCGACGCCCAGTAGTTATCCAGGCGCTCGCCGATGATGCGTGAGAACACCTGCAGATCGCTTGGGGCAGCGCTGGGTATGGCTTGGGTCAGATCAATAATGATCTGTCGCTCCACCGCTTCGAAGGTAGCAACATTGGCCAGCGTTTCCATCGACAGCTCGCCAAGCTTGTCGGTAATACGCAAGGCTTCGCCGACCCAAGACGACACAACGTCGTAGCTCTTGTAGAAGCGCGAACTATCCCGCCAGCGTGAAAGCAGTGCGCGAGAGGTGGCGCGGGCGCTGGCCGAAGGGATTGCGATGGCACTGGCCCAGGCCGGAATCTCGGAAATGCTTTCGCAGAAGCCCGTCGCTAGCAGGCGAATCAGGAAATGACCGAAGCTGAATGGCTTCTCACCACTTATTTCTTCAGCACTGGCGGGGTAACCCACCTCGTCACGCAGTGCCTGCAACAATGCCGGCATCAGCTGATGCTGATACAGCTCGTCGATGACCACTGGATTGCTCTCCAGGCCCAGATCCTCCCGAACAATCTGGTCCGCCAAAGTGCAGAGCAAGGTGGTGATATCGCACGCCGCAGAACCCAGAAGCACCGCAATCATGGCCTGATCTAGGTCTTCGGCAGTCGCGTTCGATTGGATCAGGCGTTTGAGTGCAGAAACCCGAGCGTCACTTTTGAGGAAGCTCTCTCTGCGAGCCAGATGCTCGCGCAGACTCATTTGCTGCAAACCCAGCTCGTTGAAAATCATCGACACCCGGTCTGCGTAGAAGCTGCGCGAGAACAGCTTGATATCCAGCAACCAGTCATCCTCTGCATCCGGCTCGGCGCAGGGGAAATACAGCAGATACTTACCCGCGATGTCTTCGAGTTCCAGTTTCAGCTTGAGGCCAAAGGTGGACTCATCCTGCATGTTCATTACCTGCACATCAGGCAAGTCGAGCTCGCCAAGTGCGTTGGCAAAGCTCTGCTCGGGGTCATACCAGAAGACGATGCGATGGTTTTCAGCGAAAAAAGCCTGGTGCAGGCCCTGGGTCAGCTGCTTGGAGTCCATCCAGGAAATTCCTTGGTCGCGCAGAGATTAAAGTTTCCCTTGAGGGGAAGTGCTGGCAGCAGTTTACCGGAAGAGTTGCAGACCATGGCCGACATGACTGGCTGATCAGTTATGCGGCCAGAGGCTTACTCCATCAACGCAAGGCTCGTTGTTTGATCCAGTGGGACAGTCGAGCAGCAACGGAATCCACAGCAAGGTCTGTTATGTTCTCCACACGGTCTGCATGGATTAGCAGTTCATCAAGCACATGGGTACGAAAATCGGGATCAAGCGTTTCCAAATCCTCTGCGGTTGCGCCACGAGCATGAAGGCGTCGTTGCCGCTCCGGCTCGTCGAGCAGAAGCAGGATAGTGATGTCCGGTTGGGTCAGACTCTTGCCCAGTGCATCCAGGTCAGCCGATACACCGCGAGCTTTTGCATAGGCCAGTGTCGAGGCCCAATAGCGATCCATAAAGATCCATTCCCCGCGATCAGCCAGGCTGCGCGCCTGCTTTCCTTCACTCGATACATTGGCTGCATAGAACAGCGCTTTGGCGAGCTGGTCATGGGAAAAGGCTTCAAGTATGGCTGGGCGACTGCTGCGTAATGCCGGTCCAGGTGTGCTCATTGCGTGGCCTGAGAAAAGCTCGGCCAGCCTCTTCACCACCGTAGACTTTCCTACGCCATCCAGCCCCTCAATAGCAATAAATCCAGCCATTTCAGCTCGCCTCCAGCAGGCAGGCAATGCGGGTCATTTCGACATGCTCCACTTGAGTGAAGCTGTTGCTGGCGACGACGATGGGAATGCGCTGGTCGTCGCTCTCCCTGAATCCGTAGAGTTGTTTCTGCTCATAAAGCGGTGTTCCCCTCAGCAGCATCAGTGGCCAGGCTCTCAATCGAGGGATGTGCCGCTGCAAACACCAGTCGACGCTGGTGCGGAAGCTGTCCAGTGTCTGATTCGGTAGGCCATAAATCAGGGAAACCTCGAAGTCGATCTGTCTTTCATGTAACTGACGGATTCGGTTGCAAACAATCTCCATGTGGTTGGGTCTTTTGATCGCGCGATACTCGGCCTCTACGGTCGTCTGCAGGCCGAACTCCAGGGTTACGTTGAGCCCGTCGAGGGCATCGAGGAAGTCCGCGCTACAGGTCTCGAAGCGGCATTGCAAAGAAAGATGCGCAGTTACACCCGCCGCTTTAATGCTGTTCAGAATCTGAATGGCGCGCTCTGCATCAGTGTGAAAAATCGGATCCAACACAGAGATGCGCGTCACCTTCGCGGCGGCAAACATCGCCAGCTCTTTTTCCAGGCGTTGGCCATCGAACCATTGATGCTTGAGTCGCTTACCTGGTTCGCGGTGCTGGCAAAATGAGCACTTGAAAGGACAGCCGCGCTGAGTTTCCCAACGAATGTTGCTCTGCAACTCAGCTGTTTCATGCAGATAAGGTGAGGGCAAGATCAGCAGATCGTGATCTGCCTTACGGCCCTGATCGGGAGTGCCGGCGACATGGATGCCACAGTCATCGGGTATAGCGCCGCGAGCCAGTGCAACCATGGCCATCTCGCCCTGGCCACGTATGAAGTAGTCCGCTTCCGGGTATGTACTTTCCAGTTGGCCTTTGGTCATGTAGGAGATCTGCGGCCCGCCAAGAACAATCCCTGCACCGGTTCGTTTAATCACGCGGATCAGGCTGCGAACCTCGGAGTCGTTCCACACGAAGGTACCGAGACCGACCAGGCAACCAGGGCCAGCCTTGGTGATGGCTTGCAGCAACTCAGCGACTACCTGCTCCAGCGAGAAGTCTGGGCTGTTGATCTGGGCATCAATGATCCGCCATGGCACATCAGCGGCTTGCAGAGCGGCAGCAATGGAGGCAATCCCCAAGCCTGTTTTGCCATCTTGTGGTCGACGCCAATCCAGCGAAACCAATATCACCGGCCTCATGGCATCAGCTCCTGGCAAGCATGCCGGTATCGCTCGGCGTGGCCACGTAATCGTTGTCGCACATCTCGGCGGAAGTTCTGGAAGGCCCTTCGGTCGCCGGGCGTGGTGGGGACTATCACCATGCCGCAGCCGTTGGGTGGGAACAGCTTGTAGTGCCGCCCTTTGGCGTAGGTCCAGCCCAGTTGGAGTAGCTCCAGAGCGAGCTGGTTGATGTCCTTGTTCTTGCTGAAATACATGGTGGTTCCTCTGCTGCATTGCGTTACGTGAACGATGCAACAGAGGCTCGGTACAAGCCCGACAGGCGACCGAAAGAAAAAAGCAAAAATGACCGATCAGCTATTGGAAGGCTCTGGGAGCTGAGACCGAAGGTATTCGACAACGCCTTCACGTTTGTAGGCGACCGCAACCCAGAGCGCGTTCTTCTCGTTCAAAGATGATTCATCGTCCAGTGAAAGCCACGGATTGCCGCCTGCCTTGATCATGGAGGTCAGCACAGCCAAATCACCAATCTGTGCGGCAAACAACGTTGGTGTCCAGAGATCGCGATAGCCATTGAAGTCTGGGTAGCGCCGGTTGGGGTCAGCGTTGTTTTCCAACAGAGTCATGACGACTTGGCGCCGCTCATCAACGGAGCGCCTGTAATACAGCGCTACTTCCTCGAAGATCAGCTTCTTGCACGGCTCCTCAAGCATCGACAGCCAGGCCTGGCGTTGGCCTGGCAGCTCGCAATCCAGAATCGCGCCATTTTTGGCATCGAAGGAATCTGCCGGGACGCGCCCCTCAAGGTAGGCATTCAACTGAGCAGGGTCATTCACATGGAGGCTGTCGTGCAGCAGCGACATGGCGTAAACCAGCGCGCTGGGCGAAGTGAAGCAGGTCTGTTCGACATCTGCCCTCAGTGCGATCAGCTTGGTGACGACTTCGGCATCGCCCATGCTCAGTGCGATCTGTAACGGCGTTTCACGCTTGCTGGACGCCGGCCGGCTGGCCGTTTCTGGAGTGATATCCAGGGTCAGCAGGTACTGCAGAATATCCGGGTCCTTCCGGTCATAGGCTCGGCGTAGCGCCATGATCAGCGCGTTTTCACCAGATTCCGGGATAAAAACATTTGGATCGCCACCTGCCAGCACGAGCTTTTTGACATCATCAAGCGCCCCCAGCAGCACTGCCTCCATCAGCGGCGTATAGCGAACGCGTCCATCGGCCTGGGCGCGCTTGCGGTTTGGATTGGTCAGATCCTTGGATGACAGGACAAACGGTCCCACTACATAACGTATGGCTGGTGGAATTCGTTGCGCAGCCTTTTGTGGCGCATAAAGCCGCTCGAACTCGGTTGAGAGAAGGTGCATCTTCTGCTCATCCAACTCCCGTTTCGGCGGCCTATTCAATCCAAGCAAAAAACATTTGTCCCAATAGTGGTTGGCCTGAACCTTTTTACCTATGCCAACGGCAAAACACAGCGCCTCATGGAGAAGTGCATGCTGGTTCGGGCCGGCCCGCCACCAGGCTTCGCAGCAGGCGGTGGCATATAGCTTCAGTGCGTTCTCTTTATCTCCAAGATTTGCGGCAAGCCTTGCGGAGAGCCACAACCACAGATACTCATGGGCGGCACCAATAGCGGGGCTGCAGCGTTCACAAAGAGCGCGTAGCCAGTTGAGTCGATCACGTATTGGCTGTTGGTTAGGGCCATAACCCCTTGCCAATCGTGCCGCCTTGCTGCCAGCGCTCCAATGTACGCTGGTCAAGATCCAAATGATTAGCAAGCCGCTCCAGCAACTGCATTTCAGGAAGCTTGCTCTGTTGATGCGCGGCTTTGAGCCAATGGGTGAAGGGAGCTTCCCACCACTGCTGCACATCTAGCAGCGGCAGTTCGTGGCTGGCACGTCGAATTACGCCTGAAATTTCGGGGATCACCAGCAGCCTGAGTATGACTGGTTGAGCACGCTCCAAAAGCATACCGGTGCTATCGGTGTTGCGTGCCAGGGAGCGCAGTAGGTTGCTATGCCTATTCCATGCCGACTCTATCAGATTGCTCCAGTCGGCACCGGCATCGTCACGGATGGCGCGAAGCCATTGTGCTTTGAAATTCTCTAGCAAATCGAAGTTGCTACCCGGGCGCTTTTCGAGGGCCAGATCGTCCAGATCCTTATCATGTCCCTTGCTGTCGAAGCAGGGGCGATAACCAGACGCGGTAATCAGCGCGCGAAGTACTTCGCCTGGAGCGGGCAACACGACCATTTTATTCATTACGAATCCCAACTACGGAAATGTCTATTGGCTGCCGACTGGCATCCTGCATGGCGTCCAAGAACATACCTCTTGGCAGATGTCTCAAGCGCGCTTGGGTTTGCCCGCTTCGTTGAGATGCTTGCCGCATAGCCCGGATCCCTACCAGGAGATGTTATGCGGTACTCGACCGTTACCTGTCATTGCTGCGGAAAAACCATGGTGCCTCGCACGACCTATAGCCGTGGTCTTTGGGGGTACACGCCAACCAGCAACCACTGTCCGTTTTGTCTGAGCGAGAACTGGCACGGTAACAATCCAACCATAGGTATGCGCTTGTTCTGGTTGATAGGGCTGGGCCTGGGCGTGCTCGCTTGCATCATGGTGGGTGCCCTGCTGTTCAAGCTGCAATGGCTGGCTGGTATCGAGGATATGTATCCCTGGTTGTCGCTGCTCACCTGCGCGATAGCGGCCTATGCCGGCTATCGCTTCTATGACTGGTTTGTTGCGTGGCAAGGCTGAAGGAATAGGTGGATCAGTCTGGCTTGCCGACAGTGCTAGCCAGATTGCCAAGTACTGGTTGTTTGCAGACAGCTCAACTGGTTGCGCATCAGAGTGGCCACACGGCGGCGGGCGGTGCCATGTGTACGACCTGATCACCACTCATGACGCCGACACCACCCTAGCGGTAATGCCCAGTGAGCGTGACTGCTCTTCCACTGCTGCAAGCCGCCCGACCTGTTCCGTAATCTGCGCACAGAGCGAGATGATGGCGGGCGTCAGGGTGAAAGGGGGCGTTCTGGACATGTCGCGGTAACTGCCTTCCAACTGTATTTATTCTTGACCTTGTCGAATGACATGACTGCCATTCCTGCCACTTGGGCATCAGGCTGAATGCCGGAAATCAGTGCTGCCGGAACAAAGATCTCTCTGTTGACAAATCCGAAGCCTTTTTCACTGACTGTCAGCGAGCCACTGAAGGAGCGGATGTCGGCGGAGCTAAATTCCTGAGTGATTTCTGCGGAAATGACCTCCTTTTCCTCGGCGTCCATGTCACAGAGAACCTTCACGAAGGTTCCCGGTGGCGGTATTTTCCGCCCTGGGAAAACGGTCTTGCGCGCAGAGATGACAAGATCTTTCGAGATGTAAATGTTCGCCCCTTTGTTGGAGGCGTGCACGGACTGCAGTACGCCCTGGTGGTAGCCCGGCCTGGAAATGGTGTAGAGACTGGCGTTTTCAGCGAGCCTCTTTACCACGGCATCGAAATCACTGGTATCAATCGCGGCGTCATACCATGAATAGGATGCCAGCTTTACGATATTGTCCTTGGGCGTCCAGTTGTTCTGGCTATAGATCGCCATCAGTTTGACTAGGGCTTTTGAGGCGCTCTCGTATGCCCCTGTTTCCGCGAGGCGCTCGGCAAGTTCGGCCAGCCCCGGAATGCTGAACTTTGGATCATGGGCATAGGTCAGGCCAGAGGCGATCAGGCAAATCGCCTTTTCCGGCTCGTCTGCATAGGTCTTGGCCAGGCCGAACCATGCCCAGGGCTCTCGACGCTTCTTTTTCAGTACGGCCAAGTAGGAATCTCTGGCGCGAGACAATTCACCTACTGTGAAATATATCCGCGCCTTGTCCCACTCAAGCCACAGCTTGCGCTCTGTCGAATCCTCCGTATGGGCCTCTGCATACTTCAGAAACCCAGTGACTCGATTTGCAGGCAGTGAGCTGCCAGCCCCCTTCACTAGAAAACCGGCGGCGACCATACGGGCCAGTTTCATTACCACACTGGGGGATTCACCCTTCTCCGAAACGAATGGCTGGTGATCACCCGGCGTAAATAGCTTGCTGCCACTGTGCAAGATAAATGTGCAGAGTGGCTCGCAGAACTTCGCTGTTTCGCCAAACAGATTCCATAGCCTGAAATCGATGTTTTCACTGGGAAGCGCTAGCTGAAGGGTGGCGATGCGTGAGGCCAACAGGTCAATCTTCGCCTGCTCATGAGGCAAAGGAGCCTTGTTTTCACGGGATTTGACGGGTTCGAGCAGAGGTTTAAGCGCTGCGTAAATCACCCAGAACAGTGAGGTTTTCAGAAACTCATTGCCAGACTCAAGCTCCAGGGCTTTAAAGCCGACCTGCCAGGCTCCCTCGAAGTCATAGCGTGATTTGTGATCACGAATTTCATCAAAGACACTCATAACGAGACCACCAAAGCCTCTTCCAGACGTTTAATGACACCCTCGGAAGATGCTTTCAGAATCCGCACCGAGCCGATCATCCCTTCCTTGTCGCAATCTACTTGAATCTCGACGGCTTCATTGTCAAAGGCTAGCGTCAGTTGCAGTCGATAGTTCGACTCCTTGGCCTCCGCCAGGCTAAAGCCCAGCGTGGTGACCTGCTCCTGCAAGGCATCGAGTGCTTGCGCCAGGGTTTCGCTCTGCGGCCTGAACGGCTGGCACAGCAGATTGCCGATGGCATCCTGCTCAGGCTGACTGCCATCGGCAAAAACCAGATTGCTGATGGCAAGCTTCTTGTCGTAATGCAGCCTTAGCCGCACGCTGGCCGCCGATTGCCGATTGGTAAGTCCCATAACGACCTGGTAGCTGTGCTCACTCCAGTCCGCAATGCTCCAGTCCGAGTCAGACAGCCGTTCACGCAATGTCAGGAAGAGTGGAAGTAGCTCCATGTTGATGAACCCTGGCGGGGTGCTCAGCAAGGCTTCCTGCTCCGTAGGCTGCCGGGTTGTGTCGTAGAACAGACTCCGCCTAAGTGGGAGGGGGCCTACTTTCAAGTCATGGGCGCGGCTGACACAGGCATTACTCAGCGGCGTGAGTACAGGTAACTGACGGATGATGCATTGCTCGTCGGCAATGACGGACGCCGTGTACAGCCAGCGGAAGTAGTCCGCATTATTGGGTATTGTGCTGGAAGCACTGCGTGCTGCATTGACCCAGACACTGGGCCAGCGTCTGCCCTGAGCGCGATGCAGGGTCATCGCATGTGCCGGGCGAATCAGCGCGGCGGAAAGATAGCCTTGGCCCTGCAGGATCTGATATTCGAGCCGGTCGTACTCGGCTCTTGCCTCCTTGTAGTCCGTACTTTCTTTATCCGGCAGCTTTTCCTTCAGCGGCTGCAATACAGGCCTCGCCAACTGCCGTGCCAATACCTGCAGGGCCAGATACTGCTCGCTGGCAAGCTCGGGGCGATCGGCTTCGAAGTAGTCCACCAGATAGCGAAAGCGCACATCAACATTCCCGGGTAGGCTGCAAATGGCGCACTGGAAGCGTAAGCGGGTGGCCTCTTTGCGGCCACGCAGTTCGACAAAGTGGGTTTCAACGTTCTCGTCAACCGAGTCGACCAGCGCTATCTCACCGGAGCTAACCCAGCGCACCGCCTCAGGGCTCAAAGCATCCTCATCTGATGCAAGGATGGGCGTGCGGTTGTAGAAGTCGATACGGTCACCGGCAGCCAGTCGTGTCGGGCTTGCGTGCCCCAGAACCCTGCTTTTTACCGCTGCGTTGAGCTTGCTGTTCTGCTCATGGGTGGCGCAGATCAGAATGGACTCGGCCCTTACATTGGTGACATCAGGCGTCCAGTTCCTAGCGTGACCGGCATCGAGAATCTCAAGGCGCTTGCCCGAGAGGCGTGGCAGCCTGTTGAAGCAACTCTTGTTCAAGCTGTCGGCCAGGTGTGCCTGTATTTGTTCAAGCACATCGTCTTCATCCATGACGATCTGCTCGGTCAGTGGGCAGTGATCAACGGTCAGCCCCAGTTGTTCCAGCATGGCACCACTGACCAGGCTGCGTTGCAGGGAGCCTCTGGGCATCTGATAAGGGTCGCCGATGATCACAAAGGGCGTCTTGGTCTTGTCGATGACCGAAAGAAAGTCATGCAGCAGTCGGCCAGAACCATAGCGCCTGTCACCAACTTCAAACTCTTCGTCGCTCAACAGATGAGCATCCACTAGAACCGGGATCCTGCCCTCTAACAACAGTTCGTCCCTGATCTCGTGAATGCCGATCTGACGGTCGTCCTGCTTCTCGAAACGCTTGGGCTGACGGGTATACAGCCAGGTGTAGATAGAGGTCGGCGGTGCCAGGCGATGCTGGTAGGTCAAGGAAATTCGCACACTAGGCGTCAGCAGCAACAGCTCCCGTCTGGCTTCACCCATAGCATCCACCAGATAGGGAAACAGGAAGCGCTTTCCCGTCGAGGCCATGCCGGTGATGCGAAATACGCCAGTACCGCTCTGCAGCCAGTTACGAAAGTCATGCAGTAACTCGCTTTGCCGGGAGGTCAGTCTGGTTGTGGTGTTTACACTGGCTTGCGGATAACCCAGCTCCCTGGTTGTGGGCATGCCGGCGGGTACAAAAAGCTCAAGGCCCAGCTTGCTGACGATGCGCTGGATGTTGGCGGACGAGAGCGTGATTTCCCTGCTGACGATGGCGTCGAGATCTCTGACGATTGATCTCGTGTCGCTGATATGGAACCAGGGCTTGATAGACCCCGGCAGCTGCTGCCGGTCGAACTCGACCGTACCCTGAAAGGCCACCAGCGCCGCAGTGTGCCGCCAGTTGCACACTGGGTTCAGGTCAGCCAGGTTGCGGCTCAGAAAGTCGAGCATGGCACCCTTGTTGAGGCGTAACTGGCGAAGCGGGTTGACACTGGCACCGCCCTTGACAGTCACGCTGTCGCCCGTTTCGGCACTGCTGATCAGCCACGGCCCCTCTTCAGAAAACTGCATGGCTCCGCTGAATTCCTTGAAGTCGATGATGATCAGCGCGTTGTGCTTGATCACCATCGCATCCAGCTCGCGACTGCCCACATAGAAGTTGCCGAGCAGGTACCAGTCCTGCTCTGTGGTAATACAGTGCTGCTGCAACGCATCAAACAGGTCGTTGAAGGCCCGGTTCTCGTGGGTATGCTCGAAAGGCCTGCCACGGAATGCTTTTAATGCCACCGTTGATACTCCATATGCGATGGTTGAGCGCTTCAGTCGCTCGACTTGTCCCCGGTTACGGCCTTCACTTCAGCCAACAGATCACCAAACCTGCCGTAGTTCACCTTCACCCCGTCATCCAAGTCCAGGCTGATGCGTTGGTCGGCGTGGTGGCGGAGTTTTTCGTCGAAGGTGGCGAGTTCGGCTTGTTGGTTGTGCAGGGTTGTAAGCTCTTTTTCCAGGCGTTTTTTCTCGGTAGTGCTGTTGCTGGCTTCGATGTCTTTTTCCAGTTTGGCGGCGTAGCTGCTCAGTTTGGCGCTGAGGGGGATGACGTATTCGGTGCGCATGCGCGCCAGGGTGCCTTCGTTGTAGCGGTGCAGGTAGACCAGGCACTGGAAGGCTTTTTGTTTGCCGCTGCTGAACAGCCAGTAGATCGGGCGCTTTTTGTAGGTTTGCAGGTGGTCTTTGAAGAAGTTGTCGCAGAGGTAGCGGCGCAGGGTGTCGCGGCTGGATTCGGTCTTTTTCGGCGAGAGGTTGTCGGCGAGAAAGCGCAGGTTGGCTTCGAGGTGGGTCTTGTCCCAGGCCACCGAGATAAATTCAATCAGGCGGTTGGCTGCATCGTCGGCAAACCACTCTTTATCGGTGAGCGGCAGGATGCCGTCGGCGTCGGCCGGGAAGCTGGCGTAGCAGCTGGGGTCGAAGCCCTGGTTGCCGCTGTGGGCGTAGATCAGGCCGGGCTCATCGAGGCTATAGCGGCCGAGCATGCAGCCGATGGAGTAGGAGACCAGCTCCTGCATGCTGTCTTCACGGAAGCGCATCCACAGCTCGGCTTCGTTCAACTTGCCGCCGTAGCGGTAGGCCGGGTTGACCGTGAGGGTGATCTGCTCGATGGGGACGTCGGGGGTAAGTTCGTCCCCCAGGTCGTATGCATCGATAAAGAGGCGATTGTTCTCCTCTTCGAGGCGCTGCATCTCGACGATGGTATCTCGGTTTTGGGTGGTCCAGGCGGTGTAGCTGGATTCGAGGGTGGGGGTGGGTTCGGTGGATGCCTTCAGGAGGGGAAGGGATTGGAAGTCCCAGGAGCGTTCGTAGGCGTCCCAGTCAGCCTGCGCAATGGCAGCACACTCTCTTGCAGCCCCAACGGCCGCCAAGCCAATGTTGGCTAGGTACGGCAGACGCCCGACTGGCCCCTCGTGAAAATCTAGCGTCGGAGACAACGCTAGGAGAAAGTGATTCACGAGCGGTGAATTCGCAAACCCCATGATCGCCATGAGTTCGTCTGTAGTTTCCGCGAAGCACATTGCGCCCTTGGTTTCAAAGACAAAGCCGGCGGGGCTAAAGCGCATGGAGAGGTTTAGTGAAATAGTCCCCCAAGTAATTCCCTCACGAAAATAGAATGGGATGTTCTTTATCGTCCGCGTCGGCGAGCCGTACAAGCTAGCGGCAAACTCAAGTAGCTCTCGACCGTCGTCCTCCCAGTTTACGACGAAGTCATGGTTTCCATACCACTTCCGAATGGGCCCACCTTTCTGACATGGGAACCATCTGCACTCAGACTCACTCGCTTCCTCAAGAGACGTCTTACCAAATCCGATTTGCCCCACCGATGGCTCGAACCACTGGCGCAGAAACCGATTGTTGTCCGAAGTAGCAAGGCCTTGCCGAGGTTTGGCCAAAGAACCGAGTTGCGGCGAAGTAGTGAAGACCTCGCGAAACCGATCACTCACCCAATATGCAATTGGACTACCAGGGACTTTATTGAAATCGTCTGCCGACACTTCGAAGCGATTGCGTGCATCGCGCTCAAGGAACACCGCCCTTTTGTCTGCGGATTGGGCCGCTTGGTTTAGATTCATGAATGCGCTTCGGTAGCCTGCGATGTGTCTGTTCATCAATGAGAACACAGTAGCCATTGCAATCTTGGAGTTCAGAGACGGAAAACTGTTGAACCCGATTTGTGTCATCGTAGAAATGGTCTTTTCCCGGAGCAGCCGCTCCCGCATCTGCTGGAACGACGACAGGAACATCCAGCTCTGCATCGTAACCAAGGCACTGCGTCCCTCATCATTCGTTAGGGAATAGGCGCGCTCGATGAAGCATGCGAAGAGGTCATTCTTGGCGCCGGGGAAATAGTCCTTTGCGAATCTCTTTAACGGCGCGTTCATTCCACCGCTGCCCATATACGGCGGATTTGCGACGACTGCGTGGTACTGCGCCGCCAACAGCTCGGCCTGCTGCACCAGCGGCCTCAAACGCTTGAGTTCATCCGCCACAAATAGATCTCGAGTGCTTGCCTTGCACAGCTGCTTCATCGCTGGCAGCTTCTTCGCCAACTCCTCCGACACCTGAATCAACGAGCCAAAGGTCGTGGCATGCTCGAACAGCCGCTTCAACACAGTGAGATCGCCTAGCTGCAGCCGGTAGTCCGCCAACTTTACGCCGTTAGCTAATACCTCAGGATCGCAGCTCGTGCTGTCCACCAGCGCCATGATATTGAGCTTGACCCCGCGCTCGAACAGCCGGCGGTCATCGGCACGGCCCTTCATCATCAGGGCAAAGCCGGTCAGCTGGGCGGCGCGGCCGTCGATGTCGATGCCGAACAGGTTCTTCTCAAGGATCAGCTGCGCCACATCGCGCTGGCGGTAGCCGCGTTCCAGGTAGATGGCCTTGAACAGGTCATAGGCCTCGACCAGGATGTGGCCGGAGCCACTGGCCGGGTCGATCAGGGTCAGCTCTTCCGGGTTGAGGCTTTCGGGGGTGATGGCGGCGAGCTGCGCCTTGACCTCATCAGTCTGCTCGGCAGGCTCGATGTAGTACTCCATCTGTGCCTTGAGCGGCGAGTCGGGATAGGTCGCCAGCCACTGCGCGCCCAGTGAGTTCTGCACCATGTACTTGACGATCCAGTTGGGCGTGAACAGCTGGGTCGCCGCCGGAATGTCTTCCGACTTCACCACCTTGCCCATGACCTGGTCCTTCTTCTCCGAAATGTAGAACTGGTAGAGCCAGCCGATGATCTCGATATTGGCCCAGTCCTCTTCGGGTATGGCGCTGACCAGCTCGCGGATCAGCGAGTCGGTCTTGGTCAGGTTGCCCGGCAGCAGCAGCTCGGTGGCGTCATCCACCGCCTCGAAGAGAAACGGCATGGCCTGATGCAGGGCGTGGCACTGGGCCAGCAGCAGCTCGCGGTAGAGTTCTTCGTCCTTGTTACCGTCGAGCTTCAGCTCGGTAATGAGCTGTTTATCGAGGCCCGGCAGATCGATATCCAGGCAGTCCTCAAGGATCTGCGGTGTAGCCGCGCTGCCATCGGCGGCACTGAGCACGCGGTGGCCGTGTTCGAGGTAGTCCTTGAGCTCCATATAGCGGATGGCGCACAGGCGGTTGAACCAGCTGTAAGCGGCCTGCTCCATGGCCTGAGCAAAGCCCAGTTGCTCGACCTTTTTCACCAGCGCGGCGCGCGGGCGGATGATGCTGGCCGGGAAAGCGCGGTCGCCGATCAGGGCCAGATCACCCTTCTGCTCCAGCGGCTCTATGCCCATGGCGGGGATGCTGGATTCGTGAATACCGAACAACGCGGCGCGTTTGGTCATGGCGGCGATAAAGGCGGTACGGGCTTTGGGGGCGTAGCTTTTGATGTGGCTGGTGTTCATGGGGTGTCCTGGGTAAGGCGGCTGTTCGATCCGCTGAACGGTATTCGGGCTGGCGGGAGACTGATTACAGGGGAAGGCGGCGACCAATTGCATGATTGGAGGCGGCCACTGTGAGGTTTCAGGCACTGTCGAGCACCTCGCGCCAGGCCGACTCCAGCGCATCAAAGACAGCATCTGGCACTTGATGTTGGTACTGCTTGCGGCGGTTCTGTGAAAGCCTGCCGTTTTGATCCAGGCAGAACATCACCAGGCGCGACAGGATGCTGTTTGGGATGTCGAACTCTTGGTCGATGCGCCGGTAGATGGCGTCATAACGATTGAGGAACTGGGTTTCTTCCTTGAGGTGGCTTTCCAGTGCCTGCTCGGTGGCGCGCAGCATAAATTCGGCACAGGCGGTGCCATCCCAGTAGCGATACAGTGCGGGGTGACCGATGAAGTCGAAGGCATACTGGCCTTCGTCGCTAAAGGTGACGTCCCATAAACGTCGCGCCGGTTCGGAGAAGCTCTGCAGGGTGGCCAGGTAGTCGCTCTCATTCTGGCGTAGCACTACGGAAACCGGCAGCAAAAGGCCATGCTTGAGCGCGCCGCGCTGGCAGAGCACCTGATGAAAGAGAAAGCGCGACAGGCGACCATTGCCATCCATAAAGGGGTGGATGAAGACAAAGCCGAAGGACACTACGCTGGCCAGCAGCAGCGGATCTAGATCTTCCGGCGGTTGATTGGCCAGCTGCATCAGCTGCTCCATCAACTCGCGGCCCAGCTCGGGCGCTGGAGGCAGATAAGTGACGCCGAGTGCACCGCGCAGGCCGTTGCTCAGGTAGTTCTGTTCGTGGCGAAAAGCAGCCGCCTGGGCATAGGGGTTACTGATGACAGCGTTTTGCAATTCAACCAGGTAGTCCTCATCCAGGGTGCGTGGCTGGTGGGCCTGCTTGAGCAGGTTGACGAATCGGCTGGCTTTGTCCTCGCTGGGGCTCTCTTTCTCGATGGCGTAGGAGTCGCGGGTTTCGTGCAGGTAGGCCCAGGCCAGGGCGCGGTTGAGGATGTCGCGGGGTAGCGACTCACTGAACTCGGTGGCCTGTTGCAGCAAGTTACGATCCAGCAGTGCCTGCAGCGCGTCAGTGCGGCGCAAGGTGATGCAGTAGTCGAGGTTGCCGATACCATTGAATAGCACACGCCAGCGGTTGTTCTTCTGGCCTGCGACTGTGATGTACTGAGCTGGGTCGAACAGCGGTACGTAGGCAGTGCGCAGGCCATCGGTCTGGCGCTTAATACACTCGCCGGTGAAGTGCTCCCACAGATAGCCGGCCTTGCGCAGGTACTGGCTGGTGGGGCTGGCGTCGATGGCAGCGCGGATTTGTGATTCGGCAATCAGCGGCAGGCACTGGGTAAGGATGTCCAGGCTGATGCCTTCGTGCTTGAGGGCGAAGAGCACATGGCCGAGCAGATCGTCGGCGGCTGGTGCCATGCTGGCGGGTACGGCCAGGGTCTGGCCGATGACTTCCTTGCGGGTGACCGCACGGACTTCCGCCAGGCGTGCAGGTGGCAGTGCCTTGACTGTCGACTCCTGAAGTAGGCGGTTGTACCCGACCGGTTGCATGGCTCAGTTCCTTCTCGAATACCGGGCTGCGCATAGGAAACTTTGCGCGAACCCTGTTTTTCTTGCGCAGATCGGCATTA
>Ga0209343_10000811_pt1 | contig 43286 bp, 36 predicted proteins | sample RifCSPlowO2_02_FD_184026 | JGI IMG/M metagenome (GOLD analysis project Ga0209343, IMG submission 184026) | Groundwater microbial communities from Rifle, Colorado - Rifle CSP2_plank lowO2_0.2 (SPAdes) (version 2) | ecosystem: Environmental > Aquatic > Deep subsurface > Groundwater | place...
GTATCCTGAATTTAAAAAGATGACCTGTGATTTTGTGACAAATAACTTTTTTATAGAATTTTTTGGTTTAGAAGGGCAACACAAAGAATACACAAAAATAGTGTACAAAAAAAGAAGATTGTCTAAAAAATACAAAATAAAACTTATAGAAATTAAACCGAGTGATCTTTTTCCTAAAAATAAACTAGACCAAGTATTAAACTTTCTAACATAGGCACTAGCAACAGTTCCATTTCCTTAAATAATCAATTTAACATAAATAACAATCATGAATAAAAAAATAGAATGGACTCTTCGGATCGCCGTTGCCGGTGAGTTTATAGGACACGGCGTGTTTGCATTGCAAGGTAAGCAAGATTGGGTCGGATAGTTTGCTAAATTCGGCATCTCTGATGTTCAGACTGCCACTACCCTGCTATCAATTCTCGGATTTATTGATCTCGTGTTGGCACTTTTAGTCCTTATAAAACCGATGCGTATCCCGCTATTGTGGATGGTGTTTTGGGGATTTTGGACGGCATTATTGCGTCCGATTGTCGGCATGCCAATCTGGGACTTTGTGGAACGCTGGGCCAACTGGGGGGCGCCGCTCGCGCTATACTTCTTATTGAAAGACAAAAAGCCGTAGATTGTCTCAGTAATTTAAATAAAACAAAACCCGCTTTTAATGCGGGCAACTACTTGGGCTTTTCTTCTACTTTAATCTTCTCAACGAAACGTATAAGTTCTAACTCAAAGTTAAACTCCTTAGCCTGCTCATCAAAATCAAAATCAAATTTGTCTTTGAAGTTGCCTTTAAAAATATTATATATCACTTCCAACTCTTCTTTGGTCGGAAATTTGATTGAATCTTTGGCAGCATTTGCATCAATGACATAGTCAGTGACATAGACCATGTAGCCGCCGCTATCCCCCAACCAGTATTGCTGCTCGTGTTGGCCCTCCTGACTACCCAGACGAATATCGCCTTGAACAAGATGAGCCATCACAATCCGATCGTTTACACTCCAAGTCCAGAAAAGGTTTTCTAAACTTCTGTCGGCATAGATGTTTAAAACGAGATTACTTTTGTCGTTAACCTTCTTTGATTTTTCAAATTTGTGGTGCCAATCTTTGAAACCCATGGGTAGTATAGGGTCAATAGACATTTTTTGCGCCAAAACCGAAACACCAAGAAAGAACAAGAAAAGACTTAAAAAGAATCTCTTTATCAATTGGCTCTCCTCTAAAACTTCAGCCTAAATAATAACATCATTTACCACCAAAAACAAGGTTAATCAAAAAGACACCGAACGGTGTCTTTTTGATTAACTAATTAAATTATTTAGTGCTTATCTAATTGCGATAGGTTGAGCAATATACCCGTTTCTTGATCTCTTCCTTTCTTCTCTAAGAAGAAAGAACAGAACCAATGCCACAATCACCGCCAAGAGCAACAAGAGCCAGTTGGCACCAGAAGACAAAAGTCCGCCTAATAGATTCCTCGTTGTTTCCTGTAAATCAATCATAATCTTAACTTCATCGCTGACTTGGGGCATATTTTCACCGGTTACAGTTACAGAATTTTCAACCTCAAGGTCTTTGCCTTTTCTGTCTGAAAATTCGTCAGCCGGTAAGATACGAGCTCGGTAAGTTATAGTCCTGCCCTCGTTGGGCCTCAAGGAGTCTATAGTTACACCCTGCCTGACAATGTCTGTATCCAAAACACTGTTCTCCATACGGCTAGAGTTGAATATGTAGTCAATTTGTTCAGGAAGAGAATCTTTGACAAAAACCTTGCTAACCTTCTTAGAGCTGGTTGAAGTGATTTTGATTTGAAACTCCAACTCATCGCCAGGAGCAGCCGTAATTTGTTTTGTAGCTGTTTTCTGACCGGCGGTTAAATTCTTACCAAGTTTAATTACATCAACAAAATTAGAATTTACATAGACAACTTGCTGTATGATTACAGGATTAGTTGGAAGTGGTGTCGGAGTTGGAGTGGGGTTAGTAAAGCGGTTGAAAACGTTGACGCTTGAGTCATCACTTTGCGTTGAAATATTGTCTCCCCTGACTTCGGCTCTGTTAGAAATAATCGTGTTAGTCCTTGGAAAACGGCTGGCTGAAGCGACTCGCGCCTGAAACTTAACAAATTTCACATCACCAGGATAAATGTCACCAACATAAAGACCATTGCCGCTGTTTACCAGGGAGTCAGAAGATGTAGCACTGTTAATCGCAACTGACCCCGGAATAAATTCAAGCAACCCGTCAAGAAGGTCTTTAGCATAGACATTCCTTGCGGTTACACCGCCGTTAGAAGTAAGCATGATTGAGAATTGTACGGTTTCACCCGGTTCCGCTTGAACTGTTTTTAACCAATTAGTATCACCCTTTGAAATATTCTTGCCCAGTTTGCTGATAGAAACGAAACTGGAATAGTTGGGAGTAGGTGTCGGAGTAAAACCACCATCTAAGTAGGTGGTTACATTTCTGGTAGTGGAACTGAAGTTAGAACCTGAAAGGTTGGCATAGATTTGATTTGTTCCGTTTTGGTAACCGGTGTTTCTGGCGCGGAAGAAAATATCTTGCTGATCTCCGGAATAAAAATTGCCCAAGAAAACTCCGCCGAAACTTGAATTTGAAAGACGATTACCCTTGACAATCAGCGAGTTGGGCGTGAAAGTCAGATAAGACGGCAGATTGACTTCAAGCCAAGCATCCCTTGCTAAAGCTGAAGAAAAGTTGGAAACATTGACAAAAAATTCCAACTCGTCGCCTCTTTCAGCAGAAACACTTTGACTGAAAGATGATTGTCCTCTTGAGATATTTCTGACATTAAAAGTTCTCAAGTCTAAAGATGAGTAATTTTGAGTAGGCGTCGGAGTGGGCGTTGAGAAGGAAAAATCTGAAATCCTTATTCCTCTCACCGAGAAAACGTCCGGATTGTCCCTGTCAATAACGTAAACCTTGGCCAAACCTGTCGGATAGTAATAGGGCACAGTGAAATCATAAGTTCCCGGGTTGTTATTCAGCAACACATCAAAAACCGCACCGCCATATAGGCTAAATTTTATATGAATCCTGCTTACCCCGCCCGTGGATTGCCAAAGGATAGGATAAGTTCCACCTTGTTCCCAGGTTTCGATATTGCTCCCCGGTAAAATTATATTGATTGATCTCGGAGCAATAGTTGTGGTGGTGGTTGTGGTGGTGGTTGTAGTTGTGGTAGTTGGCGCGACAGTAGTGGTTGTAGTTGTGGTGGTTGGCGCGACGGTAGTGGTTGTAGTCGGTGCAACGGTTGTAGTTGTGGTAGGCGGATTAGTGGTGGTTGTGGTGGTTGGCGCGACGGTTGTCGTGGTTGTAGTCGGAGCAACGGTTGTAGTTGTGGTTGGCGGATTAGTGGTAGTGGTTGTAGTCGGTCTAACGGTAGTGGTTGTGGTTGTAGGCCGTACGGTTGTGGTTGTAACATTAGACAAAATCACGAAACTTCTGTTACAGGTAGCCAAAACTCTATGCAGATGATCTGCAATTTCTGTTTTGTAAGTTCCCGGCCTGTACTCATCAGCTCTAATCGGAGTCTGGTCATAGTAATAAAAATTGCCATAGTCATCTACGGTTATCGGTGCGGAACGGGTATCGCCGTTGTTTAGATTGGTATTCTTGATAACAACGGTCTGGTTTGGCAAAAGACCAGTGATGGCTATATCCACGTTAGAAAGCTGGCCGATCCTTCTTAAGCCTAGACCAGTGTTTGAAACTGGAGCGTCCCAAGTTAATCTGCAAACAACTTGTCTCGGTATGGTAGTCGTGGTTGTAGGTGGGACAGTCGTGGTTGTGGTTGTTGGAGGAATAGTTGTGGTGGTTGTGGTGGCATTAGACAAAATCACGAAACTTCTATCGCAAGTAGTCAAAACACGATGCCAAGCATCAACAACTTCTGTCTTATAGGTCCCAGGCAGATACTCATCAGCTCTGATTGGAGTCTGGTCATAGTAATAAAAATTGCCGTAGTCATCTACGGTTATCGGTGCGGAACGGGTATCGCCGTTGTTTAAGTTGGTGTTTTTAAGCACCACTGTCTGATTCGGACTGAAACCCAGAAATTCAATAGCCACATTTGACAGCTCGCCGATTCGTCTCACTCCTCTGCCATCGGCTAAAGTTGGTGAAGCCCAGTTCAAAAAGCATCTCGGACCATCTGCCTTAACACTCTGAACGCCAAAATCGCCGTTTAGAGGCAAAAGAGAAAATATGAGAGAAAGAATGACTAGACTCGAAAACAAAGACTTTTTATTACTTATCAGGTATTTCTGCATAATTTAAGGTTAGATTGCTAATCTACTAAGCTAGCGTAACGCTAAGCAAAAGTAAAGACTTATTATTATATTGATTATAACCTTTTGAATATAAAAAGTCAAGGGATGCCAAACCTATTGTATTTAAGGACTTAATGGCCTAAAATTTTGAGCATTAGATCTTTTAAAACGCTTCAAAAGGAGCAAAAATGAGGATTTTGGTAGTTGGCACAGGTACTATTGGACAACCTCTTATCAAGCTTTTTCTTACAGTAAGAAAAGCTTTGGGCATTGATGAGGTTATTTTTCACAAGCACTTACCACTATTAAAAGATCGGGGTTTTATTGTTGGTTTTATCCACGAAGGAGCCAAGCTGGCGGTTCCGTCTGAAAGTTTGGACAGTTTTAAAAAACTTCTTGAAGGATACCACTTGGAACCGGACTACACCTTCACCCAAGCCTTAAATCGTGCAGACATAATTATTGACTGCACCGATAAAGGCATAGCCAGAGAATTTAAGAAAAAGTATTATGAAAAAACTGCCAGTAAACTCGGTTTTATCGCCCAAGGTTCTGAAAAAGGATTTGGCAAGCCTTATGCCCTAAATATAAATGACTCGGCACTGGAACCAGGCAAAGACCAGTTTCTGCAGGTTGTGAGCTGTAACACTCATCAAGTATTAGTCTTGCTAAAAACTTTGGCTTTGGATCCGGAAAACACAGGGAAGCTTAACTATGAGAATCTAATTAGAGCCAGATTCTATCTCGGACGACGAGCAAGCGACATTTCGCAATCGGAATCAACCGTCGGAGTAGAGGTGGGCGAACCGACAGATCCAAGTTATGGCTCACATCAAGCCGCAGACGCAGTTAGGGTTTTAAGAACTCTCGGTGATATAAACTTGGATATCCATACAGCAGCTGACACTCTCAACAACCCCTACATGCACACCGTATATTTTTCCATTATGACAAGACGGTTCACCACAAAAGAAGAAGTGGAAAATCTGTTCCGAGCCAACCCTTTGACAGCTGTCACATATAGAAACACAAACAACCAAACTTTTTCGGGAGGCAGGGACCGGGGAAACTATGGAAGAATTCTAAATCAAACTGTGGTCTGTCTGCCCTCCATTGAAGTCCTTTCCGGAGGCCACGAAGTTGTTGGCCGATGTTTCACTCCCCAAGATGGCAACGCTCTCCTTTCATCTGTTGCCGCTGTTCTCTGGCTCAAAGATTCAGGAATCTACAAAGAACTGCTTGCTGATCATTTTTTCAGACCGCCATTTTTGTTTGATGAAGTTTAGCGTCCCGATGCCGAAGTTGAACCTGTCTTTAACATCCTCCACCTTTGGTATTGTCCCTAAAGTAAATCAAAACGCGAGAAAAATCTCGCGTTTTTTGTGAGACTAAACCAATGCAACATCGGCACTGGGACGACCAGTCAGAGGTTAAGAATTTAGCTAAAATCAAGTGGGTGCCCGCAAAATCTCCCGTCAGAAATTCCAAACATTGAGATTTCATCAGAGAAATTTTATAAAGACTCCCTAAAAAAATTAAATGTCCTAAATCTTCACCTCAAACTAGTCCAGTCTCCAATAGTATTTTAACTCTTCTTTATCGACGTTGCAAAAGCTCGGCAATGCAATATCGGGAACTAAGAGGTTCTCAATAATTTGTCGACCATTCTTAATTCATCCCAAATCCCTTCAATCAAATCATATTTTTTTGCCTCTTTAAGAGTAACCCAGGCGTGGTCTGTCATTTCTTTTGAAAGCTTAACCTTGCCGCTTTTGTAGTGCGTCCAATAAGAAAGGGTAACAACCGGATAGCCGTCGGGTCTGACAAAAACAAGATCGCAAAGATAGTTGGGCTTGTTTATAACTAAACCAACCTCCTCTTGGACTTCTTTTCTCACCAACCAATCCACAACGTTGTATTGTTGGGGAAAACCGGAAGCGACTCTTTGCATTTTATATTCGCCAAACTTCAATTTTCCGCCCGGAACTGTCCACTTACCGGGAAAAGCTTTTTCCCAATCGGCTCTTTTGGTAATCAAAAACTTATTATCTTTTACAATAATCGCTGTCGCCGCCACAATATGCAGTTTCGGGTCAAGTTTTTGCATGTTTTTATTTGGTTAGTTTTTTGGTGGTTATTGCTTTTGAAGGCTCTGTGAGTTGTGGATTGCTAGCCATTGAATCTTACAGCCCATTCGCCGTTAAGGCGGATAAGCTGTAAGTTCAATGGCGTGGTCTGGACAGCTTTCTTAAGCTGGACAGAATCCACATCTCACAAAGAGCGAGTCCCGCCGCTGGAGCGGGACGAGCGTCCGGAAAAAGCAATAATCACCAAACTAACCCTAGTCATCTTCTCTTAAAATATATTTCGTATATAAAGGCTTATGGTTCACCAACTCTTCCGGTTTAAACCAAACACTGATTTCCGCTTTCGCTTCTTCCGGGTTGGCCGAAGCGTGTATCAAATTAAAGACTCCAATTTTTTTAGCGTCAGAGTAAGCATAAGAAACGTGAGCATAGTCTCCTCGGATTGTGCCGGGGGCGGCTTTCTTGGGCTCTGTCTCTCCCACAAGTTTACGCACCACCTCAACTATCTCCACACCCTCAAAAACGATAGCGACAACCGGACTCGTTGTGAGCATCTCAACCATCAGCTTTCTGATGTGCTCACCGCGCCTACGGACAACGTCTTCGCCGTAATGGCACATCGCGGTTTTTTCATCGCACTGTATAAGTTTGAGACCGATCATTTTAGCGCCGACTCTCTCAAACTTCTGTAAAATCTCGCCAACAATCCCCCGGTTGATCGTGTCGGGTTTTAGTAAGACTAGGGTTCGTTGTAATTGGTCAGACATAAAATCAGTAAAGGTCTTGGACGGAAAAAGTATTATCCGATAAGTTCCAGTTATCTTTTTTTAATACTATAATTCTCGCCATCCAAAACAAGTTCAACCGTCCCATCTATATCTGTACGATAATACGGAATCTTAAAATCTGCAAGCCTCTTCATAACCTCTTCCGTAGGATGTCCATATTTATTATTCCTTCCTACCTCTATAAAAGCTGCCAAAGGACTGACTTTTTTTATAAATTCTTCGGTGGTAGAAGTCTTACTGCCATGATGGGCGATTTTCAAAAAATCCGAATCTATGTTTACTCCAGCCGAAACCAGTTTATTCTCCACCTGCTTTTCAATATCACCGGTAAGCAGAACCGACTGCGCGCCGAAGATAAGTTTCAAAACGATTCCCCCATTGTTTCTTTTGGGGAAAGTTCTACCTGTTTCGTCCTCAAAAGGATGCAAAACCAAAAAACGGAAATTATCGCCCTCTCCAATTTCTTGTCCAAGAACAAGATTAATCAAATCCGCACCTTCATTGGTTTTTAAATTTTTCCACTCGGCGCATAAAGAAGTCTCGCAGGCCATGCCAGTTTCAGAGATAGCCAAAACTTTGTATCTTTCTAAAACACTTAATAAACCGGCCAAGTGATCAGCATCTGGATGAGTGTTAATCACTAAATCTATTGTTCTATCATAAAAAGGCATCACCTCGCCCAATCTCTGCAAAACAGTTTCATCCGGCCCCCCATCAATCAGAACTTGTTTGCCGCTTGGAGTCTCCACAAATATTGCATCTCCCTGCCCGACATCAAGAAAATAAACATGGAGTAAACCATCGTTACCACCAAAAGAGAAAGAAAGAAAAGCAACAAGAATCAGACTCCCTAAAATCACCCATTCTTTTTTAGAAATATTTTTGTATTCTTCAGCCATGTTTTTTCAATAGCACAAATTCAGACGAAAGAAAAAGTTCTTTGTTGACAACATCAGCTTGTTTGTTAAGATTTACTTAATTGACAACTGATATATATCAAGAAGGTGAAAATTCGCTTCGGCGAAGGGAGAACTAGCTTCCTTAAATCACCTAGCAACTTGCCCGCAGAAAATTTGGGTAAAGTGCTTAATTCTAGCCCTGTTGGGAAAGATATGTTGGATCACTGATACACTATATCTTCCTTGCGGAAGGTTTTTTATTTTATGGCCAAATTGTTTACGGCCGAGAGTGTTACCTCCGGCCACCCCGACAAAATCTGCGACCAGATTTCGGACACAATCTTAGATGCATTTTTGGAGCAAGACCCCAAAAGCAGAGTGGCGGTAGAGACCTTCGGTTCCAGCGGATTGATAGTTGTCGGCGGAGAGGTTACCAGCAAAGGTTCTGTAAACGTGCCCTCGCTAGTCAACAAAATATATCGGGAAATAGGCTACAAAGATAAACCGAAAATAGTTGTCAATATCAGCAAACAGTCACCGGATATTGCTCTGGGAGTAGACACCGGCGGAGCCGGAGACCAAGGCATTATGTATGGTTACGCTACCGACGAAACACCCGAATTACTCCCTCTGCCCGTAGTCTTAGCGCACAGATTAACAAGAGGTCTGGAAGACCTTAGAAGAAACAATGCAAAATTTTCTTGGCTTAGGCCGGATGGTAAATCTCAAGTCACGGTAGAAGGAAAAAAAGTAAGCGCGATTGTTGTTTCTTGTCAGCATGATGAGAAGATAGAGTTAGCGGAAATACGGAAGTTACTTTTAAAAAATCTGATCAAGCCGATAATTGGTTCTGGCGACTATCAAGTGTTAATAAATCCAACCGGTAGATTTGTTACAGGAGGCTTTGTTGCCGACACAGGCCTTACCGGCAGAAAAATTATGGTTGATACTTATGGCGGGTTGATTCCGCATGGTGGCGGCTGTTTTTCCGGAAAAGACGCAAGCAAGGTTGACCGTTCCGCCGCCTACATGGCTCGTTTTGTCGCCAAAAATATTGTTGCGAACAAACTAGCCAAAAAGTGCTTAGTCAGCGTTGCTTATGCCATCGGAAAAAAAGAGCCTCTTATGGTAGAGGTGGAAACTTACAAAACCGGGGACGATAATAAAACTAAAAAAATAGTCACGGAAAAATTTGATTTCTCTCCACTGGCAATTATAGAACGGCTGGGCCTGCGAAAACCCATTTTTGCCCAAACCGCCGCTTATGGACACTTTGGAAAAAATAGTTTACCATGGGAAAAAATAATAAAAATATGAAGATAAAAAATACAAAATTGGCTGACAACATGTCTTATATGGCTTACCAAAAACCGCTTATGCTGAGCCAATTTTTGTGTTTTGTTTGATAACTAACAAAGACTGAATCCAAAAACTGCCTCAGCACAAGAGGCAGTTTTGTTCTTTAAAAGGAGGAGTAGATGTCACACATTATAACTTTGACCGCCGATTTTGGCGATGATGCTTTTGCTGTTGCCCAGCTCCAAGCCGTAATTAACAACATTAACCCGGAAGCACTGGTAATAAACGCCACCAACAGCCTTCAGTCTTTTAATTTAATAGAGGGTGCTTTCGTCTTGCAGGAAATGTCAAAGCTTTTTTCTAAATTCAGCAGAGCAATACATGTTGGCGTTGTTGACCCGGGGGTCGGGTCAGCTCGCAAGCCCATTATTATTGAAACTGAAAATGCCCTCTTTGTAGGGCCAGACAATGGTCTTTTGTTACCGGCCGCCAAAGCCAATAAGCTGCTAGGGGTATGGGAAATTGACACAAAGGCCGTTGAGGAAAGGCTTAACAAAAGTTCGCTAACTCCCAAACCCATTCGTATTTCCAACACCTTCCATGGCAGAGATATTTTTGCTCCCGTAGCCGCTTTTTTAAGCCAGCATCGCGGTTTGGAGTTTGAATTAGGTCGTCTAGTAAGACAGAAATTAAAAAACTTCCAAGACTTGGAATTTTTACCGGACCAAGTTGTCTTTATTGACCCGTACGGAAATATAAAAATCAACAACCCGGCGCAATACAAACTTGGCCAAAATTTTCGTTTTAGAGTTAGAAATAAACTAACATGCGACTGCTGGCATGGACATGCAAAATTTTGTCGCACTTTCGACGACGTGGCAAAGGGTGAATTTCTTTTCTATTTGGGAAGTAATTGGAATCTCGAACTGGCAATAAATCTAGGCTCGGCAGCAAAAAAAATTAATGCCGCTGTCGGCGACATTATAGAAATAGAAAAAACTTACTACTCTGGAGAGTGATGGGTTAGATTAAAGCTGTGGCTCTTTCACAGCTTTTTTGTTTTTTAAAAAAACAAGCGCCAAAATTATAAAAAAATACGCCACAATCAACACGCGCCAAGAGATAAAAACATCAAGAGAAGCGTATGGTGAATTTGAAAATAATCTGGCTAAGAAAATTATGAGAGAAGAAACCAGCCAAGCTGCTGCCCCGACGACTAGTCCCAAAACAGACCAAATCATTCCGGCAATTCCGGTAACAAAACCAGACAGCATTGCTAATGGCACCAAAGGCAAAATAAGCAAGTTGGCAGGCAAAGCAACGACAGACAGGTTGTGGAAGTAATACAAGATAAGCGGCAATACCATAATCTGCGCCGAAACAGTCATCAAAAAAGTCTCACCGAAATTAAGCACAGGAGGCAATTTTTTAAAATAGTTTTTAAGCAAAGGAGCAAGATACAAAATACCAATCGTTGCCATAAAAGAAAGTTGGAAACCGATATCGTAGCGCAGGATCATAGGATTAACCAAGACCATCAAAAAAGCGACCAGAGCCAGAGAGTTTTTTGAATCGTACAATCGGCCGGAGTTATTAGCCAATAAAACCAACCCGCCCATCAAGGCCGAACGGACAACCGAAGCCGAAGCGCCGGTCAGGATTGTAAAAACAAAAATCGCGACAACTGAAAACCAAAAAGCAACATTACGCCGAAAAAAGAAAAGCAAAAACCAGGAAACAAGCAAAGCGACAATTGTAATATTATAACCGGAGATAGCCGTAATGTGGGAAACTCCGGCAACATTAAAGTCGTCTTTTAGTTCTTGCGGAATATTCTGTTTTGAACCAAGCAAGATACCATTTAGAAAAGAAGCGTGTGGCTCCTTGACGCTCATACCTATCGCACTCTCAAATTTATTTTTAAAACTGAAAATCTGTCTGAAAAATTTAACTTTAAGGGTTTCTATGGGACCGAGTCTCAACGTCTCGTCAACTTCGGCACTGGGACGGTAAGCAATCGTATAAATCTGGTCTTTCGCCAGATAAGATATGTAGTCAAAGTCGTTATAATTTTTGGGCAAAGATATTTTACCTTCTAAAGAAAGCTTTTCTCCAAATTTATAACGAGGGTAAGAGTCAGTAATAACTAAAATATTTTCGTTAAGTTCTTCGGGAATGGTAAAATCGGGAACCTTCAACTCTTTCACTCTAAAAACAAACTGGCCATAGCTTCCTTTGTTTTGAAACTCGCTAGCGACATAGCCGGAAAGGGTTGAGGCAAAGTTAGTTTCGGCAAACTTTTTGACAAAAGTGGTATTAATTCTGGCATCAAAAGTGCGAAGAATGCCAAACAAAAAAATTGTAACTGAAAAAGCCACAAAAACCACCTTCCACTTCCGCCGCCAAAAAACAGCAACCAAAATTAAAGGGGGTATAAAAAGAAGATACAAAGTTGTTTGAGAAAATGCCAGAAACGAGCCAAGCGCCACACCGGCAACAAAACAGCAAAGTAATATGAAAAAGAGTTGCGATTTGTGCATCCCAAACAGTTTATCAGAGCTGGGTTACTAATTGCAAACTCCTGTCGTTGAAAAACAGTTTGGACAAGAGTAACAGGAGCCGGCGCGGACCATAATGGCGCCACACTCGCAGACATTGGCCTCGGTCATCGCTTCCTGAATTGGATAGCCTGCCTGCTGAACAGATGAACCAGCCGATGCAGAAACTAAAGTTGCCGTAGGTTTTGGAGTACTGTCGTTTTTGTTATCAATCAAAGGCTGGTAGGCAGAGCCGAAAACTTCTTCTTTTTCAGCTTCAGTCAAAAATCTCATTCCCAAAAACCTGAAGACATAGTCAATAATTGACTTAGCAATCGGCACATCTTCATTATTGGTAAATCCTGAAGGCTCAAAACGCATATCTTTAAACTTTCTGACTAGCACTTTCAAAGGCACTCCCGATTGCAAAGAAATGGAAGTCAGAGTGGCAATCACATCTAGTAATCCTGAAACCGTACTACCCTCTTTGGCAATCCTGATAAACGTCTCCCCCACCTTTTGAGTTCCCGGGTACAATCCGACAGTTAAGTAGCCCTCATGACCGTTAACCGAAAACTTGTGAGTGATGGCCGGTCTTTCATCCGGCATCTTGAAGCGAGTATGGCCGTTAATTTTTTCTACCAAATCATTTTTTTCATCTGCTGATGTGCTTAACGGTTGGATTGTTTTACTGCCATCTCTATAAAAAGCTACCGCCTTCAAACCCAGCCTCCAAGCTTCAATGAAAGAATTTTTAACCTCTTCAACGGTTGCTTCCGCCGGCAAGTTGACTGTCTTGGAAATAGCGCCGGAGATAAAAGGCTGGGCCGCTGACATCATTTTTAAGTGGCCCATATGGTGAATACTCCTCTTCCCGTTAACCGGACGGAAAGAACAATCAAAGACCGGCAAATGAGCCTCTTTCAAATCAGGTGCACCCTCGATTGTTTCTTTTTCTAAAATATAATTCGTAATCCTGCCCACCTCTTCTTCCCGATAACCAAGATTGTCTAAAGCTGTAGAAACTTGCAGGTTGACCAGTTTTAGCGTACCGCCGCCGACAAGTTTTTTGTATTTAACCAAAGCCAGCTCCGGTTCAATTCCGGTAGTAGCGCAATCCATCAAAAAAGAAATTGTTCCGGTCGGAGCCAGGACGGTAGCCTGCGAGTTGCGATAGCCGAATTCTCTGCCGAGCCGTAAGGCTTCGCGCCAAACATTAACAGATTCAAATATCAAATTCTGGTCACCGATAATCCCGCCCACTTCCGCCATATGAGATAAATTCTCTGCCGCTTCACAATGTTTTCCGATCACATCCAGCATGCCCTGACGGTCTTTTTGATAACCCCTGAACGGTCCGCCGGCTCTGGCGATTTCAGCCGACATTCTGTATCCCTCACCGGTTAAAATAGAAGTCAAAAGCCCACCCCAAGCCCGACCCTCGTCAGAGTCGTAAGGAATACCTAAAGTCATCAACAGCGCTCCCAGATTGGCATAGCCCAAACCAAGCTCTCTGTAATTTCTGGCGTTCTCTCTGATTTTTTCCGTAGGAAAGGAAGAGTTGTCAATTAAAATATCCTGCGCAAGAATGAAAGTATCTATAACTTTTTTGTAAAGCTGAACGTCAAATGTGCCGTCTTTTTTCAAAAACTTTAAAAGATTAATTGAAGCTAAATTGCAGGCGCTATTATCCAAATGCATATACTCACTGCACGGATTAGAAGCGTTTATTCTGCCGGCGTTGGGACAGGTATGCCAATAGTTTATGGCTGTGTCATACTGCATGCCCGGATCAGCGGAGTGCCAAGCGGCATCAGCCACCCAGTCCATAATTTGTCTGGCCTTAACTTTTTCCAAAACCTGATCTGTTGATACCGCCTTCAACTCCCAGTCTTCATCCTGTTCAACCGCCTTCATAAACTCATCCGTAACTCTAACGGAGTTATTGGCGTTCTGATAGGGCAAAAGAGTATAAGGATCAAAAATATCAGCCGTAATTGAATCTTTTATTCCACTGCGCGCCAAAGCCTTAGTCATGTCTTCAACAATTTTTTTGCAATAAATAAAATCTTTAATATCAGGGTGATCAACATTGAGAACGACCATCTTCGCCGCTCTTCTGGTAGTACCGCCGGAACGGATGCTGTTAGCCACACCGTCAGCCCCCTTCATAAAAGAAACCGGACCGGAAGAAAAACCGCCTTTTGAAAGGGCTTCTTTGGAAGAACGCAGTTTAGAAACATTCAGTCCCGAACCCGATCCGAATTTAAAAATCCAGCCCTCATCCCTATACCAGTCCAAAATTGATTGCATCGTGTCTTCAACGGCAAGGATAAAACAAGCTGAAGTTTGGGGCTTATCATAAACCCCGACGTTAAACCAAACCGGACTGTTAAAAGCTCCGAATTGGTTTATAAGTATCCACCGCAGATCATTTCTAAAGTTTAGGTAATCTTTTTCATTATCAAAATAGCCGTCTTTCCATCCCCAAGTTGCTACGGTATCCGCCACCCGTTTTACCATTTCTTTGGCGCTTTTTTCTCTTTCCGGCGAACCAATCCTGCCCCTGAAATATTTTGAAGCCACCACGTCAGTAGCTGTTTGAGACCAAAAATTTGGAACCTCTACATCTTTTTGTTCAAAAACTACCTGACCGCCGCTCTTTACAATTTTTGCCGTTCTTCTGTCCCAGATAATTTCATCAAAAGGATCGCCATCGGAAAATTGGCTCTGCCAAACCAAGCCTTCACCCTGATGTGTTTTGGCTTCGCTGTCTTTCAACAAAATAGGTGTTTCGGAATCATCAACAAAACCATTAGCTATTTCATCCGGCTCGCTTAGCGGAAAAAAATCTGAACCTTTTTCTTCTTCAAAAATAGGAAATTGCGACATATTGAGACAAGCAAACGACCCAAGTGGTCGTTTGATTTAATTCAAAAACTTAAACAGATAAACCATCAAATCAATTCTATAACAAAGGAAGAGATGTACGCTGTGGATAACCTTATTCCTTCATTTTTTTCCTGATAAAAGCCGGAATATCAAACATTGCTTCGTCCTCTAGAGAGCTGTCAATAAATTCTCTTTTTGACTCTTGACCACTGCGGCCATTGACCAATGAATGACCTGTGGAATCACTGGTTTTTTTACCGGAGGAAATCTCGTCAAACAATGTCGGTCCTTGAGTCAACAAACCAACGCTCGCAGACTTGGAACTTCCTTGGATAGCATCACCGTTAAAACCAGTAGCAATTACAGTAATCTTAATCTCTCCCTTTTTAAGCTTGTCATCCTCCACAGCACCAAAAATTACTTTCGCGTTCGGATCTATATTTTCAGTGATAATTTTAGCAGCCTCATTAATCTCCGACATACTAAGATCAGAGCCGCCGGAAACGTTAAACAAAACCCCTCTCGCACCATCAATGGCAACTTCTAGCAAAGGTGAGTTGATCGCCATCTTTGCCGCAGAAATTGCCCTGTCCTCTCCGGAAGCACGGCCAATACCCATAAGGGCCGAACCGGAATTTTGCATAACCGCTTTGACATCAGCAAAATCAACGTTGATTATGCCGGGAATCGTAATCAAGTCAGATATACCCTGAACACCTTGTCGCAAAACGTCATCGACGACAGCAAAAGCCTCTAATATCGGGGTCTTACGGTCAATGATAGACAACAGTCTGTCGTTGGGAATGGTGATAATAGAATCAACTTTATCCCTCAAAAGATTCCAGCCGCCCTCTGCTATCCTTGAACGCTGGGCCCCTTCAAACAAAAAAGGTTTGGTCACGATAGCAACGGTCAGCGCCCCCAAGTCTCGGGCAATTTCAGCAATTACCGGACTCGCTCCGGTACCGGTACCTCCGCCCATGCCGGCTGTGATAAAAACCATATCAGCGCCTTTAAGCGCTTCAGTAATTTCTTCTTTGGCGTCTGCGGCGGCTTGTCTGCCGATTTCAGGATTCATGCCGGCGCCCAAACCTCTTGAGAGGTTTTTACCGATTTGAAGTTTGACCGGCGCTCCTGATTTATGCAGGTCTTGAAAATCTGAGTTGGCAGCAACAAACTCCACTCCTTGGATACGGGAAGAAATCATACGCATTAAAGCATTGCCACCAGCTCCGCCTACGCCTATGACCTTAATCCTGGCAAATGTTTCAAAAGGGGGTTTTAGTTGAGCCATCGTCCCAATGCCGATATTGCCTTTCTTAAAATTCACGAGCCCGACATTGTCAGCGGTCCCTAATTACTTTATCCCAGCTGACGTTTGCTAAAGCTCGGCAGAGCAATATCGGAAGTTAAATTGATTATTTTAATTCAAAAGTTTACCTTGATTTAACACAAAACAAAAACCAATACAAGTTTGGGTATAACAACCTGTGGATAAGTTGTTAACTTTACTCTTTTTTAGGGAGAGAAGTTCTTAAGCCAGGAAAAAAACTTTTTTAGAGGATTAAAATATTCTACCAAACTTAAAGAAGAAGATGATCTTGCTTTAGAGTACTCTTTTTCCATTCCATACAGAATCAAACCGGCAGCGACAGCCAAAGAAGGATCCTCAACCTGATCGGCCATACCTTCAAAAGGATATCTTATTCCGATTCTTACCGGAAGCTTTAATTTATCCTTAACAAAAGAACTAAGCCCGGGTAATTTGGCGCCACCACCGGTAATTACTATACCGGCAGGAATCATTCCGGAGTGTGGCATCTTTTTCATCTCCGACTGCACCATTTCAAAAACCTCGCCTATTCTGGCATCTACAACTTTGGCGATATTTTTTTTTGGTATGACAAAATTTTCTTCTCCAATAATATCAGACAAGTCAATCTCGTCTCTCTTGCCATGCCCAACCAAATTTTTCTGTGAAACCAAATTTGCACAGGCATAGCCATGCTGCAATTTAACCGTTTCAGCAATGTCCATTGAAGTGCGCAAAGCAACAGCCAAGTCATTGGTTATATGTCTTGAACCTAACGGGAGAGTGGCGGCATAAGCCAACTCACCTTCGTGAAAGAATGAAAGGGTGGAAACTCCGCCACCAAGATCAAGGTTTAGCACTCCATGCTCTTTCTGGTTTTTATCAAGCACGGAATAACTGGCGGCCAAAGGAGAAAAAACAAACTCAACCACCTCAATATCATTTGCGTTTAAGCACTTGGCAATATTTCTAATATACGGAGAAAGGCCGTCAATAATCAAAACCTCCGCTTCTAAACGGACCCCTTTCATACCCAAAGGATTCTTTACATATTCCTGACCATCAACCAGATAGTTTTTTGGAAGAATATGTATAATCTCCCTATTTGCAGGCAAACTGACAATCGAGGCGGCATCAATGACTCTTTCTAAATCATGAGGAGCAATCTCGTTATCGGCTTTAGAAACAGCAATAACGCCTCGGGACAACTGGTTTTTGATGTGCAGGCCATTCACAGAAACATAAGCCCTGCGTATTTTGACACCTGAACTTGTTTCAGCTTTTTTAACAGATTCTTCTATGTCCCTTATGGCCTCGCCCATATCAACAACCACGCCCTTTCTTAGGCCATGTGACTCGGAGATTCCCACACCCAAAATCCTAGGATTTTGGGTTTCCCGATCCAACTCCGCCACAACTGTTTTCACCAAAGAATTGCCAATATCAATACCGACAACGGTGTGAGAACTAGACATAGATAATATTTTTTAAATTTAAAAATCAACGGTCAAAATTCAGAAGTTTAAGAATTTTATTTTCCAACAAAAACATTTTATCTGATTCCTTCGAAGATCTTTCGTGATCATAACCCAGCAGATGCAAGGTGCCATGAACTGTCAACCAAGCCATCTTTGGTTTTATATTAACATTTTCCCTCTTTGCGCGCCTTTTGGCAAATAGCAAACAAATAAAAATATCGCCAAGCAAAACAAGACCCTTGTTTTCGGAGTGGATTTCATCCAACGGAAAAGACAAAACATCGGTTGGCTTATCTTTTCCAAGATACTTCTTGTTTTGACGCCTGATTCTATCGGCACCAACAAGGTTCAGGGAAATTCCAAGATTTTTCTTGTCTAAGTTAAGTTCTTTTAGAGTTTTCCCGATAATTTTATAAAAAAAGTTTTTGGAAAAACTTTTATCTTTCGTGAAATTATTGAAACTAAAGTCCAGCATTATGATTTTTAAACAGGACCAATCTTAATAATACTTTTCATGCTGAAAATGATTAATTTTGAGCGAAAGGACATTGTTGAGATGGGTTCTAACCTAGCCAAGTAATTCCTTTGCTATGCGGCTTATGACACTGCCATCGGCACGTCCCTTAAGTTTAGGCATGACCAAGGCCATAACCTTGCCCATTTCTTTGGGCTCTTTCGCTCCTGACGATTCTATGGCTTTTTTTATTTCCTCCCTGACCACCTCGTCGCTTAGCTGTTCAGGCAAATACGCTTTTAAGATCTTTTCTTCGGCTTCTTCTTTTTCAGCAAGGTCTTTTCTGCCACCGGCGGTAAACTGCTCAACCGAATCTTTTCTTTTCTTAACCTCACTAACAATGACTTCCAAAACCTCTTCGTCGTTGAGCCGGCTCTGTTTTTCCAACTCTATGGTATCGGTAACATCTTTACTAAGATGGGTCCTCTTGCTCAACTCACGGTTCTTGATAGCAGTTAAAAGAGTACCCAAAACCAAGCGCTTTAACTGATCGCCTGATTTCAATGACTCTGTTAGTTCTTTTTTAATTTGTTCTTGCAGCACTTTACAAGTCTAACTTCTGTTTAATTTTTCTTTTTTCTTCTTCAAAATTTTCTTCGCTGTACTTGCCAAGCCGTTCCAGTCTTTTGCGCAAAGCTTTCAACTCTTCACGCATAATCGCTCTGTTCTTGTTTTGTCTTTCACTTTTCTTTTTCTTGTAAAATCTGGAGTCCTTAACCTGCGGCAAAACATGGCTCTGTTGCACAACCTTTGAAAATCTTCTCATCATACTGCCTATAGTCTCATTCGGTTTTCTTTTTACATCCATAAAAATACCTCCTTCTATTAATTGACAATCTTGGACCCCAGTGGTTTACCGGCCAACAAATGCAAATGCAAATGCGGCACCAACTGGCCGGCATTGGGACCCTGATTCAATATTAAACGATAACCGGTCTTTTCAACCCCAAGCTTCTTAGCGGCTTGGCCGGCGACAATAAACATCTTTCCTAAAATATCCAATTCTTCGTGACTGATTTCATGAATTATATCTAAATGCTTCTTGGGAATAATCAAGACATGCACCGGAGCCGCCGGGTGAATATCTTCAATCACGATAAAATCCTTATCTTCAATAACAAACTCCGCCGATAATTCTTTATTAATAATTCTACAAAAAACGTCGTCAATCATAACAAGTTTAGCCCTTAAGCCTTTTCCTCACCGACTCAATAATACTATCCATCGGAATGGTCTCTTGAATTCCACTATCCATCTCCCTTAAAATTGCGGTTTTGTCTAAAGCTTCCTTGTGTCCAATGATTACCGCAAACTTTACCCTTAGCCTGTTGGCTATCCTTAGCTGAGCCTTGATGCTGTCTCTTCCAAGCGAAGTACTGGCACTAATACCAGCTTTTCTTAAATCTTCAAACAAAACAAGACTTTTCCTTTTGGCAAAATCTCCCAATTGAGCCAAAAATATTTTGGGCTGTGGTCTTGTGTCCGGCACTTTTAAGCCCAAAATTTTCATTGCTAGAATTATTCTTTCAACACCGGCAGACCAGCCAACAGCCGGAGTTTTTGCACCGCCCAAAAGATTAACAAGACCATTATATCTGCCCCCGCCAACCAAGGCCAAACCCTTAAACACAGCCTCACTGCCTGCGGTTTTTTCATTTTCTGAAGCAACAGTCTTGGCTGTCTCATCTAAAACAATCTCGAAAACAGTATGGCTATAGTAATCAAGGCCTCTGACCAAAAAAGGATCCAGCATATAGGGAGCTTTAACTTCGTCCAAAAATTCTATTACTTTTTTGAAGTGACTGCGGCAGTTTTCATCCAAATGGTCTATCATCTGGGGAGCCTCCTTGACAACATTCCGACAAGACTCTTCCTTGCAGTCCAAAACCCTTAGAGTGTTTTCTTTAACACGGACCTTGCACTGAACACAAAGTTGTTTGGTTTTGGATTTTAAAAACTCTTTTAAAACTTTCAGATAATGCGGACGGCAATTTGAATCACCGAGACTGTTTATCTTCAGGGTCAAATTCTTAAAACCCAGACTTTCTAAAAAAGTTAAAGCAACAAAAATGCTTTCAGCATCTGCGGCCGGATTATCATCTCCGAATATTTCCGTACCAAACTGGTAAAACTGTCGGTATCGACCAGCTTGAGGCTGGTCGTGTCTGAACATCGGTCCCCAATACCAAAGCTTGACCGGATGTGGCCAAGAACTCATTCCGTGTTCAATATAAGCTCTGGCTACACCAGCCGTATTCTCTGGTCTTAATGAAAGCTCGTCTCCGCCACGAGTTTTAAAACTATACATCTCCTTACTGACAATATCTGTTTCCTCGCCAACAGAACGGAGAAAAAGATCGGATGATTCAACAATGGGAGTGTCTATCTTGCCAAAACCATAGTCATCCAACAGCACAGACGCTTTCTTGTAAACAAACTTCCAGTGAGCCTGCTCCTCGGGCAGAGTATCATGCATGCCCTTTACTGATTGTACCGATTTTAATTTTGCCATATTTTAGTAATCCACCTCTTAAAACTTAGTAACCTTATCAAAAGGCCAAGCCCTAAAGAATGCTCTGCCAGTAATAAGTTTTTTGTTCACCTGACCCCAAATTCGGGAATCTGAACTATGTTCACGATTATCGCCTAAAACAAAATACTCGCCTGGCCCGACACTGACTTTTAAATTACCGATTGTTTTTACGCCTTCATCTACATACAAAGATTCATCCAGTTCAAAACCTTTGGGATTATTTTTATTCAAAATCACAACTTTGCCGTCTTTTATCTGCACTTCTTCGCCCGGTAAGCCAATAATTCTTTTTATATAAAATTGTGACTTATCTTCCGGCGCTCGGAAAACTATGACTTCACCTCTCTGGGGTTGCCTGAACCTGTAAGAAATCTCGTCAATCAGCAGATAGTCCCCGTCTTCAAATGAAGATTCCATGGAAGCGCCTCTTACAAAAAAAGGTTGGACCAGGAAGTAGCGCACCGGCACAATAATCGCCAAGGATATGACCACAATCCTGATAACCTCCCAAAAAAAAGAAAGGAGTTCTTTGCGTTCGGAAAAATCTTTATTTTGAAAATCAGCCTTTGGCTCCTCGGTGCTAAACATAGATAAGAAAATGTAACAGATTTAGACTAACTTTGCAAATCCGTCGCAAAATCAGTATTGACAAACAACCATGAATGGTTTACCCTACGTGCAACTGACAAAAGACTGCCAAGGAGGCAAATCATGAAAACTGGAGTTTTGGCTGAAATGGAACTGTCAGAAAGCCCATTAACAAAAAGTCAAAGCTTGGTTGTTGCTAAAAACCAAAACACTTCTCTAGACCTTGTCATGCCCTGCAGACGCAAGGTTTTAATGGAAAAGTTAGACAACTTTAAGGTAGCTAACTTGACTGCAAAAGAGTTTGCAAACTACAGCACGCTGCTTAAAAAAAATACTTACCTTTTTGAAAGATTATGTTGGAACAAAATGGGTATTTCAGAACAACAAATAAATCGCCTGCAAGTCGGCGAACAGGAGGAATTGGCTCTGATGATATATGAAAAATCAAAAGTGCCAGGTCTTTTCCAAACTGTACTCCTCGTATGCATTCCCATAGTTGGCTGGATTCTATTACCATGCCTGCTGAATCCCAAAGATATGCCAGACAAAGACGACTGGAGAAAACCTCTTTATAACAACCTACGCTACTTCTGGTGGTATAGAAAAATGAAAAAATCATTCGGCAAGAACTTCTACCCCAAACTAGAGCTAAAGCCACCAAAACAGTTGCAAGATTAGACAAACAAAAAGAACGGCTCCGAAACTTCGGAGCTTTTTTATTGAGTAAACGGACTCACGCTGTACAAAAAAAATTGTATCTATATAATTTAGAGATGGCGTACTTAATTGTTGGTTTGGGCAATCCGGACAAAGAATACAGTGAAACTAGACATAATATCGGCTTTATGTTTTTGGATACGCTGGCAAAGAATATCAAAGCCTCTGATTTTGCTTTGGAAAAAAAGTTGCTGGCAGAAACTGCTGTAGGAAAATTTAATGACCAAAGAGTAGTCTTGGCCAAACCGCAGACTTTTGTGAACAAATCGGGCGAAGCGGTCAAGAAGCTAAAGCTGTTTTATAAAGTGCCAACAAAGAACATCATAATTATCCACGACGACCTGGATGTGCCGTTTGGTTCTACAAAATTGACACCGGGCTCCGGTTCCGGCGGACACAAGGGCGTACAATCCATAATCGGCCATCTTAAAACTGAAGATATTAAGCGCCTAAAAATAGGTCTGGCAAACTCAAAATTAAAACTAGCCAGAAATCAAAAATCCGATCAAAAAAGAAAGGAACTAATCGGCGACTTTGTTTTATCAAAGTTCACGCCCGGCGAGAGAGAACAACTAAAGAAAGTATTTAAAGAAGGGCTTGAAAAATTGACTCAAGCAGTTTCCTGAACCCTGCCACAAGCCAGCTGAACTGATTTAGGAGGGATATTCAAACCAGTTGCGCAGGAATCATGGCAGGATTAAGAAAACCGCCAATTTATTATCCTTCAATAACAAAGTTCTAAAAACAATGCAACTGAAATATCTAAATGCCATAAACATACTTGTTTCAGCTCAAACAGGCTCTTTGCAAAAAATCGCTGATCATTTCCGTGGAAATTTTGAACACGCATGGCATTCACCCGCTCTCAAAAATTTTTTACCAAAAGACGCGCCCGATAAGTCTAAAGTTGATCCGGAAAAGGAATTTCAAAAAATAGAAAAGGATTCAGTACATCTCGTCACACTAAACGACAAAGCCTATCCCAAACTTTTAAAAAATATCTTTGATCCGCCCTTCCTACTATATATAAAGGGTGACGGAAAAATCCTAAACAACAGTTGTTTTGCCATTGTTGGCACCCGAACCCTCACTGATTACGGCAAGAGAGTTGCGCCAATTATCGCCAAAAGTATCGCCGAAGCCGGGCTAACTATTGTTTCCGGGCTGGCTATGGGTATTGACGGTTTAGCTCACAGAGCCGCTGTTGAAGCCAACGCCCCAACTATTGCTGTTTTGGGGGGAGGTATCAACGGACAATCCATAGTTTATGAAAACCAAAAGCTATCAACTGAAATAATCAAAAAGGGTGGAGCAATAATAAGCGAATATGCTCTGACAACTCATGGCAATCATTATTCTTTTCCTCAAAGAAACAGGATAATAAGCGGCCTTTCAAAGGGAGTCTTGGTCATAGAGGCCGATGAAAAAAGCGGCTCTTTGATTACCGCCAAATGCGCTTTGGACCAAGGACGAGATGTCTTTGCCGTGCCGGGCCCAATCTTTTCTTCAAAATCCAGAGGTCCTAATTCACTCATTCAAAGCGGAGCTAAACTTGTAACCTGCGCAGAGGATATTTTGACAGAATACAATTTTCAGCATAGTCTGACCAAACTTCAGCTTAAACCCAAGAACGAGATAGAGAAAAATGTTTTGGAAATAATAGGAGAAAAGACAATGAGTTTGGATGAAATTATAAGGACTAGCAAAAAGCCAGCCGAAAAAGTTGTTTCTTGTCTTATGGACATGGAGCTGGAAGACAAGATTAAAAACTTAGGAAATAACAGATTTTCTTTGACATAAGTTGATTATTGTAGAACCGCCTACATTATGTATAATTAACCCTATGGGATACTCGCGCTGGTCTACCAAAGAAATAGCTTTGCTTAAAAAATTATACCCCTCTTTACGCGTAAGAGAATTGTCCAAGAGGTTTCCCCGCAGAAATAAGGCCACAATAGTTGCAAAAGCCGTATCTTTAAATTTACCTTCAGCCAAGATATGGCAACCAGAGGAAAATGGAATTCTAAAAAAATACTTTTACAACTGCTCCAAGGAAGAAATCTTAAAGCTTTTACCAAAGAGAACGTGGCCCGCAGTTTTAGCCCAAGGCGAAAGATTGGCTCTCAGAAGAAAAACAGATAAACCAAAACTTGATATTAATGAAAGTTATTTTAAGAAATGGTCGCCCAATATGGCGTATGTAGTTGGGTTCATCCTTGCTGATGGATGTATAATAAAAGGTACTTATAAAGGGTACAGTGACTCTTTAAAGTTTGGGGTTCAAACGCAAGACCGAGATATTTTAGAAAAAATAAAATACGAACTAAAATCCAAGCACAAGTTATCGGTAACTAAAACTAAAAATGCTGTTAGTTTCAGTATTTCCAGCCAAAAGATTGTAGATGACTTAAAGAATCTTGGTATAATATACAGAAAAAGTTTAAAAGAAATAGTTCCTACCGTTCCTACAAAATATGTAAAAGATTTTATAAGAGGGGTTGTAGATGGAGATGGAAGTATTCAGCTTGATAAAAGGAATTACCCCGCTTTGAGTGTGGCGGGTGGAGAAAACACCCTTAGATTTATACGGGACCATTTCTTTACAAAATTTAAATTATACTCCGGTCTTTACAAAGGAACATATTCAAAAAACGCCCAAAAATATTTATACGGAATAAACTACCGAACTAACTCGGCCAAAACATTAATAAACTACCTCTACACCAACAGTAAATTGTACTTGAATAGAAAATACGCAACTGCACTTAGGTGTTTAAATGTAAATATTAAAACGAGAAACAACATGAAATATAGGTTAAAACAACACCATGAATCTTATACTGGTTGAGAGCCCCACAAAAAGCAAAACAATCCAAAAGTTTCTAGGCCCAGACTTCAAGGTTATGGCTTCTTTTGGTCATGTTAGAGACCTACCCAAATCAAAGTTGGGGGTAGACGTTGAACACGGCTTTAAACCGCAATATGTCATACCGGCCAAAGCCAAGAAGGTTATTTCCGAACTCAAAGAAGCCCTGAAAGGCTCCGACAAATTAATCCTGGCAACTGACCAAGACAGGGAAGGTGAAGGTATTGCCTGGCACTTAACAGAAGCCCTTAACACAAAAAACAAGACAGTAGAAAGAATTGTTTTTCACGAAATAACCAAAAGTGCGATTCAGGAAGCCCTAAAAAACCCGCGCAACATTGACATGAATCTTGTTGACGCCCAACAGGCACGACGCGTCCTTGATAGACTGGTAGGGTATGAACTCTCGCCTTTCTTGTGGAGAAAAATACGTTATGGCCTTTCGGCTGGACGCGTGCAAAGTGTCGCCGTCAGATTGGTAGTTGAAAGAGAAAGAGAAATACAAAATTTCAAGAAAGAAGAATATTGGAGCATTGAAGCCGACCTGACAAAAAAAGGCGACAAAAAAATATTTAGAGCCAAGCTAAACAAAGTGGAAGATAAGACAATTGATAAGCTGGCCGTTAAAAATGAGGATGAAGCAAAGAAAATAACCAGTGAGCTTTCCGGCGCCAGTTATGCTGTCAAAGAAATAAATAAAAAAGAAGTAACCCGCAATCCAGCCGCACCATTTACAACTTCGACCTTGCAACAAGAAGCTTCCAGAAAACTTGGCATGTCTGCTAAACAGACCATGGTGCTAGCCCAACAACTTTATGAGGGCATAAATATAGGCGAACATGGCGAAACCGGTCTTATAACTTATATGCGTACCGACAGTTTGAATCTGGCCGAGTCAGCCTTAGCCCAGTCACAGGAAATGATAAGAGAACATTTTGGCAAAGAATATGCGCTAGACCAGCCAAGACACTACACCACCAAAACAAAAGGCGCCCAGGAAGCCCACGAAGCTGTCCGACCCACCGACGTTTCCAGAAGACCGGAGACCATAAAGCAATACTTGGATTCAAAACAGTTTAAAATTTATGACTTGATTTGGAAAAGAACGATTGCTAGCCAAATGCAGCCGGCTGTTTTTGACCAAACCAGTGTTGATATATCTGCCGTCCCGCTGCCGAGGTTGCACAGGCCTTTGGCAAGCAGAGACAAGTCCCAAGAAAGGGACAGCCAGACAACCTGGACGTTTCGCGCCAGTGGTCAGGTAGTAAAATTTGACGGTTTTATAAAAGCCTACACCGAAGGAATGGATGAGACAGAAGAGGAGCACAGCCCCGACGCTTCGGTCGGGGCTCCGACTAACACGTCGGAGTTGCCCGAACTGTCAGAAAAAGAAATTCTGGATTTGGTAAGTTTACTGCCACTACAACATTTCACTGAACCGCCACCTCGCTATACCGACGCCAGCCTAATCAAAGCTTTGGAAGCTCATGGAGTCGGTCGCCCATCCACCTACGCTCCCACACTGGCAACAATTCAAGACAGAGAATATGTGGAAAAAATTGAAAAAAAATACCACCCTTCAGAAATAGGTTTTCTAGTTAACGACATGCTGGTTGAGAATTTTCCGGAAATAGTTGACATCAACTTTACTTCTCACATTGAAGAAGAATTGGATGATATCGCCGAAGGCAAAATAAAATGGGTGCCGGTCATTGAAGAATTTTACACTCCTTTTAAAAAGCATCTGAAAGAAAAGGAAGCCAGCGTAGAAAAACTGGAAGAGCAGACAGAAATCCCCTGTCCCAAATGTGGCAAAAAAATGATCATTAAGTTTGGCCGCATGGGCAAATTTATGGCTTGTCCTGATATAGAATGCAAAACCACCAAGCCCCTGCCGGAAGAAGAGGCCAAAATCAAAGAATTGGAAGAAAAAACTAAAGGCGAGGTGTGCCCAATCTGCGGAAAGGCAATGGTCGTCAAACGCGGCCGTTTCGGTTACTTTTTGGGTTGCAGTGACTATCCAAAATGCAAAGGCATAGCAAAAATATTAAACAAAACAGGATTTAAGTGTCCAAATTGTCGAGCACGGCGAGATCCTGAGCTTGCCGAAGGGCATATCGGTGATATTGTAGAAAAAAAATCCAGAGGCCGAGGAAAAGTATTTTATGCCTGCAGTCGCTGGCCAGACTGCACCTTCATCATGAACAAAAAGCCGGAAAACGAGACCGAGATTCAAGAGGCACTAAAACATTGGCAAGAAAACCCTCCAAAAGTAAAAAGCTTCAAAAACAAGAAATATGATTCAAAAAGTCCTAACGAAACTTGAAGATAGAGACGGAAACCTTCAACTAATTACAAAAGCTTTTGAATTTGCCAAAAAAGCTCATGACGGCCAGTTAAGAATGGGTGGTGAACCTTACATAACACACCCAATATCAGTAGCGGAAATACTTTGTAACCTCAAACTAGACAGTGCCACTATCGCCGCTGGTATTTTACATGACACAGTAGAAGACACTCAAGTCACGGAAAAAGATATAGAAAAAAACTTTGGCAAGGATGTGGCTTTCTTGGTAAGAGGAGTAACAAAACTGGCAAAAGTAGAGACGGAAAGAACGGGAAGAAATGAGAAGAGGGACTTGCTAGCAACTTCAAGTCAACTTCGGGAGCGGGACGCCCAATCACTTAGAAAAATGTTTTTCGCCATGGCCGAAGATATACGTGTCATACTTATTAAGCTAGCCGACAGATATCATAACATGCAGACGATTAAAGACCTGCCGACCGACAGACGCAAAAGAATAAGTTTAGAAACCTTAGACATTTATGGTCCGATCGCCGAAAGACTGGGTATGGGACACATGAAGGGTGAACTGGAAGACATGGCCTTCCCCCACGCTTACCCCGAAGAATATGAAAAATTCATCAGACTGGTTAAAGAGAAATATATTGACCGGCAAAAATATCTGGAAAAGATTCAGCCGGTCATAATGGAAAAATTGAAATCGGGAGGCATTGAAACCATTAACGCTCATTCCAGAGCAAAGCATCACTTCAGCTTGTACAAAAAGTTTGTAAAACATGACCGGGATTTGAACAGAGTATACGATCTGGTCGCCCTGCGCATCATACTGCCGGACATATCATCCTGTTATGGCGCGCTTGGCATAATTCATAAAAATTACAAACCGCTGCCGGGTTTGATTAAAGACTATATAGCCATGCCCAAACTGAACGGCTACCAGTCAATCCACACCACAATTTTCTGTGAACAAAACAAAATACTTGAAATACAACTGCGCACGCCGGAAATGCATGAACACGCCGAAAACGGTATCGCCGCCCACTGGTCCTACGGCGAGTCAAACAAAAACAAACTCCACGCAGCCGATTTAAAAGAAGCCCAATGGGTTGCCCGATTAAAAAAATGGATGGAAAACTCCGACGACCATGAGTTTTATAAGTCGTTGCATGCCAATTTTTTCAGCGATCGCGTTTTCGTCTTTACACCTGATGGTGAGATAAAAGATTTACCCGACGAGTCAACTCCCTTGGACTTTGCTTATGCGGTCCACACCGACTTGGGACATGCAACCAGAGGCGCAAAAGTTAACGGCAAGCTTGTCACCTTAGATTACAAACTCAAAAACGGACAGATGGTTGAAATTGTTAAAGCTAAAACAGCCAAGCCGTCAGCAGACTGGCTAAGAGTCGTAAAATCCAGCGAAGCAAAAAAGAGAATTTTATCTTGGTTCAGACTAAACCGCCCAGACACAGTTTCAGGACTGGAAAAGAACAATACTTATCCCCTACACATTTCTGTTACCGTCAAAGACAAGATCGGGGTAATTGAGGAAATTGGCAGAATTATGAGGAGTTTGAGAATAAACATCACCGAAATAAAACACAATCCGCCAATTGGCGGAGTAGCTGAAATAAAAATGACTTTGGCTTTAAAAAAACAGGACTTGGGACAGAAAGTAATCCAAAAACTAATAAGCAACAAAAGAGTTTTGTCAGCCAGAAAGTTAGTCTAAGATATTCTTAACAATTTTGTTAAGCTCTTCTAAATCAGCAAACTTTATGACAATCCTGCCGCCCTTGTCGCTGTTTTTAACAAAAACCAACGTTCCCAAAGTGCCGCTTAGATTCTTCTCCAACTCTTTAAATCGGCCATCTGTCTTCTTATTTTTCTTGCCGGAATGCTCCGCCGCCACTTGTTCCGTCTCTTTGGTAACAAGTTTACCTGATAAAATCTGCTTGTAAATCTCTCTTTGCTTGCCCTCATCCTTGAAGGCTAGAAGCGCCCGAGCATGAGTGCGTGAAATTTTGCCGGCTCTCAAACTTTCTTTAATGTCGCTTGGCAATTCCAACAAACGAATGCTGTTAGCAACCGCTTCCCGGCTTTTGCCGACTCTCTCGCCGACTTCTTTTTGAGTTAAATTAAAATCTTTCTGCAATCTTCCAAAAGCTTCTGACTCCTCCATTGCATTTAAATCTTCTCTCTGTAAGTTTTCAACCAGAGCTAGTTCCAGTTTGATCTTCTCATCCCCAACAGAATCTTTTATAATAACTGGAACTTGAGGCAAATTCAGTAGTCTGGCCGCTCGCCATCTTCTTTCTCCGGCTAAAAGTAGGTACTGCACATCCAAACCGCGAGGAGTATCTGACTCTTCTTTGGCCACCAAAATTGGCTGAAGAATTCCATATTTTTTAATAGAACCAGCTAGGTCTTCCAGGCCCTTTTTATCAAAATCTTTTCTGGGCTGCTTAGGATTGGGTTTGATTTTGTGAGTCTCAACATAAAAAACACTCTCCCGAGCTTCACTCGGCCTAATGTTTTTATTTCCCGATGGAATTAGTGAGTTTAGGCCCTTACCAAGACCAAATAGTTTTTTCACGTCCCGATGCCGACGTTGCCTTTCCTGAAATTCACGAGCCCGATATTGTCTGCGGTCCCTTTAGACATCAGACTTCGATAGCCAGTTAACCTCGGGTTTTCAACTTCGGAAATTAAGAGTTTTATTTTAGACCACCAGCCTACTTACCTCTTCCGCCAACTGCCGATAAGCTCTCCCCGCTTTGGAATCCGGGTCAAATTGCAAAATGGTTTTTCCGAAACTCGGCGCTTCGGCCAAAGAAATTGAACGGGGAATTATCGCTTCAAAAACTCTGCCGGGAAAATTCTTTTGAACTTCTCTAACCACCGCCCGCGCCAAACGATTTCTTCTATCATACATTGTAAGCAATACTCCGGCGATTTTCAATTGGGGGTTAAGCGACTCTCTAACCAAATCAATGGTTTTAAGCAAAGTACCCAGACCTTCCAGCGCAAAATACTCGCATTGCACAGGGATAATTATCTCTTCGGCAGCAGCTAGGCCGTTTATAGTAAGCAAACCAAGCGAGGGTGGAGAATCAATAAGAATGTAGTCATAATGAGTACGAATTGAGTTGAGTGCTTTTTTTAACCTGAACTCCCTAGACTCCAGACTAACCAATTCCACAGAAGCACCGGCCAGGTCAGCGGAAGCTGGAAGCAAGTCAAAACCGAAAATTGAAGTCTTTCTTAAATAAGAACCTGGGGACGTGTCACCAACCAGAGAGTGATATATACTCAAATGATCATCCTGCATTTTGACACCCAAACCGCCAGTTGTGTTGGCCTGCGGATCAAGATCAACAAGCAAAACGTACTTGCCAAGAGCAGCTAAATAGGCCGACAAATTTATTGCCGTTGTAGTCTTGCCAACTCCCCCTTTTTCGTTACAGATATTTATAATCCGAGCCATAATAATTTTATTTTAACTTGATTTTATTTACTTTACAATGGGAAAATTGTGGTTGAAATTCGCTTAAAAAAATGGTAGAATTGTAAAATAGTTGTTTGGTGCCTGAGTGATGGAATTGGCTATACATGCACGACTCAAAATCGTGTGGTCTCACGACCATGTGGGTTCGACTCCCACCTCAGGCACACTTTAGAAAATGGCAAAACAAAGATTACCTTTTAAAAAGGTTTGGACAAAAGACCTAGCTTATGCTGTGGGTCTTTTGGTAACCGATGGTTGCCTGTCTAAGGACAGGCGGCATATAACCATGCGCTCTTCTGACAGAGATCTCTTGGAAACATTCTGTCTCTGCCTAAAATTAAACAACAAAATTGCTAAAACATACGACCATGGTTTGGAAAAAAGACCTTCATATCGCGTCCAGTTCGGGAATGTTCAATTTTACAACTGGCTTATTTCTATTGGCGTCACTCCGGCAAAGAGTCTAACAATTGGTCCGATTGAGGTTCCTGACAAATTTTTCATAGACTTTTTGAGAGGACATCTAGATGGCGACGGGAGTATTTTCACTTACCAAGATAACTATAACATTTATAAAGGTAAAAGATATTTAAATACTAGAATCTATACAAAATTCATATCTGCAAGTGAAAAACATATAAAATGGTTGCACAAAATGATTAAAAAACATCTTGGAGTCCAGGGGATGCTGTTGCATAAAAAACCCACTGGTAATAGTGCTGGCATCTGGGAAATAAAATTTGCAAAATATGAGTCACTAAAACTTTTTACCCAAATTTACTACAAGAAGAATCTGCCTAGCTTGAAGAGGAAAGAAGAAAAAGCAAGAAAGTTTTTAAGTCAAGTTTCCAACCAAAAACTAATTTATGTCTAAATTTATATCTAACGAACTTCGCAAATAAATCTACAAACTCTTTGCCAGTTCGGACTAATTCAAGAATACTGCACCACGTAGGGAATTGACACAGACAACTACTCTATGCGACCATCTCTCTAGATTGTGAACCTTAAAAACAAGGTGAGATAAATGAAGTTTAAATATTGCCTTTGTTTTTTACTACTGGCATTTTTTGCTAAACCAATTTGGGCTCAAAAAGACAAGTCCGAATTTAAAAGCAGGGTTGAGGTGGTAAATGTTAATCTTAGGGTTACAAACAAAAGCGGCGATTTGATTACCGGCTTAGAGGCTGAAGATTTTGAGGTTTACGAGGATGGGGTTAAACAAAATATCACCAACTTTTCTACGGTTGAGGGACCAATCACAACCATTCTACTGATTGACTACTCCAAACAGTCTTACCTTATGAGCCTCTATTCCCAAAACGAGGTTTGGCACGGACCGATAGAATTTTTGAAAAGCCTGAAAGATGAAGACTGGACATCTATCTTAATGTACGATCGCAAGGTTTATGCTGGAAACCAAGACAAAGAAAATGGAATCTTTCAAGACTTCACCCAAAACAAAAGGGAACTTGAGTCCACCCTAAGCAACATTTTGAACAGCCAACCGGCTTGGAGCGAAAGTTGTTTGGTAGATGCCATAAAAACGGTATTAGACTTGGTAAGTGAAAATCGTGAAAGTTTGACTGATAAAGTTTCTCTCATACTTATATCTACCGGCCTGGATACTTTCAGTCAAAACCAGTACGACAAGGTTTTAAAAGAAGCTCAAAATTCTGGAGTGTCAATTTATGCCGTAAGCATCGGCCAACAGATAAGAACACTGCAAGACCAATACATGGATTCGTTGGAGAGAATGGAGCTTTCTATGTCCGATAACCGGCTACGGTCTTTCGCCGAGCTGACCGGCGGTGAAGTTTTTCTACCCAAATTTGCCGGAGAATTTAAGTCAATTTTTCAGAACATATCCGACGACTTACGAAATCAATATAGCTTAGGCTATATTTCCGGCAACACTAAAAGAGACGGCAAATTCAGAAAAATTGAGATAAAAGTAAAAAAAATGCTGCCTGACCCAAAAGGCAAGATGCAAAAACTTACCGCCCGCCATCGCAAGGGCTATTACTCCCCCAAAGACTAAAACGAGAATTTCTCGTTTTTTATTTTGCTCTTGTCAGTTTGTGGGTAAAAGCGTAGAATCACAGACAGCCAAATTGAACCTTTAAAAATGGGGAAACTCCTTGTTAAGAAAAACTTTAACCATTCTTACTCTAAGCATCTTCCTGGCATCTGTAACATTCAGCGATTTGGTCGTGGCCCAAACCCAAACAGTTCAAGAAAGAATAAGCAAAACTCCGTATGTAGACATCATTAACCACTATCAGGAGGCTAGCAGTAACATGGATTTACTGTCAGCAGAAAAAGAAGTTGCAGCCGCTAAAAAAGCTGAGTTTGAAAACTTTAAGAAACAAAGAAAAGATTTAAAGAAAAAGAAGAAGACCCTTCAAAAAGAACTGAGTGCTCTAAACAAAAAGAAAGACTCACCAGAAATAGAGCAAAGACGTAAAGACATACACTGCGAGCTGGCTGACATAGAAAAGGTTATCGGTGAAGACGGTGACCATGGAACTTTGGCTCTTCGGGAATTTCAAAAAAGTGTTTACTACGATAACATCTTGGCCAAACTCCACTTGTTGGTTAACTGGCCGGTTGAAAAACAGAAAACTCTAAGCGCAATCCAAAGCGGAGAAATAAAAAAAGAAAAATTTTCTGACGTTAAAGACATTGGTGCGAGAGGCGGGGTCTTTAATGACCAGAGCAAGGACATAGATATCGGCAAACAAGCCTGGGAAGAAGCCATAAAAAACGGTGACATTAGGGAAGATGAAATCGTTAAAGACTCGGAAGTTATTGAATATTTTGAGAAACTGCTTAAAAATATTGAAACTGACGTGAAAGTTCCGCTCAAGCTTTTTGTCATTAACAAGCAAATGACCAGAGAGCCATTCGTCGGAGAACCGGAAATAAACGCTTTTGCTCTACCTGGGGGAATCCTTGCTGTAGAAACCGGATTAATCGCCTATTCCGAAAATGAAAGCGAACTTGTCGGAGTTGTTTCTCACGAATTAGCCCACATTGCCGCAAGACATAGTCACAGAATTATGAGCAAGGCCGGAATGAGAAGCTTGCTCCTAAACCTGGGCTACCTTGCCATGATAATTTTCACTGGTGGATACGGCGCCGCGGCTTATGCTCTTTATTATGGTCTGCAAGCCCTTGGCTTCGTTTTTTCTCTTGAACTGCTAGGTGTGTCTAGGGATTTTGAACTAGAGGCCGATACTCTGGGCGTTCAATACGCTTATACCTCTGGTTATGACCCCGACGGTTTTGTAAACTTCTTTGACAAAATGGCAACCAAATTCGGCTATGCCCAAAGCACGTCGTTCTTCGCCACACACCCTGCCTTTTCTGAAAGAGTAATGAATCTGGCCAAACAGTCTGTTTACCTAAAAAGTCTTAACCTAAAAAATGTAGAAGAGTTAACGATTGATTCCAGCGACTTCCAAAAAGTCAGAGCTAAGGTCAGAGATTTGATTGAAAAAGAAAAAGAAAAAATGAAAAAAGATTCCGCTAACGTTAAAAGGCCGACACTTTCTCGTAAGTCAAAAACTCCTTGCCCTCAAAATTAAAAGATCAACTGACCCGCCAAGCAAAAGGCGGGCTTTTATTTTAACAAAGCAATGTTCAAAAGATTTTTTAAAACAGCGGCAATAACTATGGGCCCGACACCGCCAATAGGAGGAGTAATGAGTGAAGATTTTTTGCCGATAGACTCAAAATCAACATCGGGACCAAAGTCCACAACAACAACACCTTCTTTGACCATACCTTCTTTAATCAACCCTATTTTACCGACACCGGAAATTAAAATGTCAGCTTCTCTGGAATAATTTTCCGGATTCTTGGTAAACTCGTCAATCACCGCTACTGTACTCCCCAGTTTTTCCAACCAAAAAGAAATCGGTTTGCCAACTAAAACACCCTGTCCAAAGACAACCGCTTTTTTGTTTTTGACTTCAATTTTATAATATTCAAAGATGCTTTTCACCGCCTCAACAGCCGGCGGCAAAATTGAAAAATCGCCTGAATAGAATTTTTCCTGTGCCTCAAAAGATAAAATATCCACGTCTTTTTTCAAAGGAACGGCGTTCAAAACCGCCACAGAATCAATTTTTTCCGGGATAGGCAATTCAACCAAAACACCTTCGCAATCAGGATTCCGGGCAATTTTTTCAACTTCAAAAACCAAGTCTCTGGTTTTCATATCTGCAGAGAATTCATATATATTAAAATCTATGCCAACACTCCCCGCAGCCTTCTTTTTCAATTCTAAAAATTTTTTGCTCTTTGGGTCGTCGCCAATCAAAACCGCCGCCATCTTTAAGGGTTTCGGCAACTTACTGACTCTTTCAGCCAATTTATTTAAAATTCCGTCTGCAATTTTTTTCCCGTCAACAGTTGTCATGTTTTGTTATAAAAATCAGAAGAGTGTCTCTTTTGCAGTTGGCGGCGACAGTCCGACGCAAAAAAGAGATACTCTTCTGATTTTTATCTTGGACCAAGAACTTCTTTGATTCTCCTTGCAATCTTAGTCATATCCCCCTCCTTCATTCCTTGTGTCGTCACCGCTGGCGTGCCGAGACGAATACCCGAAGGATCCCAAGGTTTGCGAGTATCAAAAGGAATCATGTTTTTATTTACAATAATCCCCGCTTTTTCTAACTTACTGCCGGCTTCACTACCAGTCAAACCCAAAAGTGTTACATCCACCAAAAGCAAATGGTTATCTGTACCGCCAGAAATTATTTTAAAACCCAAACGTCCAAGCTCTTCAGAAAGTTTTTTGGCATTATCAACAACTTGCTTGGCATATTTTTTAAAACTCGGTTTGAGCGCCTCTCCCAAAGCAACTCCCATGGCCGCGATTGTATGTATTTGAGGCCCGCCCTGCAGTCCCGGGAAAACCGCTTTGTCTATTGCTTCGGACAGTTCTTTCTTAGACACAACTATCGCCCCTCTTGGTCCACGCAAGGTTTTCTGTGTTGTCGTGGTAACAATATCAGCATAAGGGAAAGGCGAGGGATGCGCTCCACCGACAACCAAACCGGCAATATGAGAAATATCAGCCATCAACAACGCACCAACACCATCGGCGATATCTTTAAATTTTTTAAAATCCAGTTGGCGAGGATAAGCGGTAGCTCCGCAAACAATCAAAGACGGTTTAAATTCTTTGGCAATTTTTTCTATCTCGCCATAGTCCAGCCAACCGTCATGACCTACTCCATAATGTTCAAATTTAAAAAGTTTTCCCGTCCAGCTTACATGGTGCCCGTGCGTGAGATGTCCGCCATGCTCCAAAGACATTGCCAAGATGCGGTCACCGACTTTAACACTGGCTAAATAGACCGCCATATTTGCAATGCTCCCCGAATAAGGCTGAACATTAACGCCATAGCTTTTCGGATTAATTTTAAAAGCGCGATAGACCAGTTCTTTGGTTTTGTTTTCTATCTCGTCAACAAAACTGTTGCCAAAATAGTATCTTTTATTTGGCTGTCCTTCAGCGTATTTATTAGTCAACGGCGATCCCAAAGCCGCCAAAACATCTTTGGAAACATAGTTTTCCGAAGGGATAAGGTTTATGACTTTATTTTGACGCCTGACTTCTTTTTGTATGAGTTTTTTTATCATTTCCAAGGCTTAAAAGTTTAATCAGCTGGTCTGGTCTGGATGGCCCGATTCTTAGAACTTTCGGATCCGGTGATGTTAGGTCAATCACAGTTGAGGGCTTAGATTTAGGCAAGATACCGGCATCAATTATCAAGTTTGGCCGATAATCAGCTTGACTAAATCTGTCTATGATTTTGTTAATGTCGTTGGTCGGCTCCTCTCCCGATATATTAGCGGAAGTGGCAGTCAAAGGATAGCCAAATTTCCTCAAAAGACTATCGGTAAAAACAAAGTCCGGAATACGAATACCGACGGAGGAAGCACCGGCCGTTACCAAAGAAGATAGATGATTTCTGTTCTGAAGAACAGCCGTAACCGCTCCCGGCCACACCGATTCAAGCATTTTTTTGGTTCGGGAATCAAGGTAGGCTAAAGCTTCAACCCATTGCATGTTTCTGGCAATAACCGGCAAAGGCTTTGAGTAGAGCCTCTTTTTAATCTTAAAAATCTGGTCAACAGCCAAACTGTCACAAGCATTCGCACCAAGTCCATAAATCGTATCTGTCGGATAAATCACAACTCCACCCATCCTTAAAATATGGCAGGCTTCCAAAATTACATCATCGTAATTTTTATTTAAATCCACTTTAACGACTTGCATAAGGTCTTGGGCGTAGTATCTGCTGGTTTTTGAAGACGCATCAGGTTGTGGATTGCATAGCCATTGAAGCTTACAGCCCATTCGTCCCGAAAGGGACGGATAAGCTGTAAGTTCAATGGCGTGGTCTGGACAGCTTTCTTAAGCTGGACAGAATCCACATCCTGATACGAGCGAAGTTTTCCTCGCTGGGGAAAACGAGCGTTCGTAAAAAAGCAGCAGATACAAAGCCTCGTTTACAACAAATTTAAAATCTGATTCGCCAACTTCTTTGGATCATGTCTGATTAAACCGCTTTTGGTCAGTAGGTTTGCTTTCAAAACTTCGGTTTTGTCCAGCTGATTTTTATAGTCTCTGGGTAGGGCAACTAACTGTGCTTTTTCTTCAGCATATCTCTTTAACCTGATACTACCCGGTCTTTTGGAGTTAATCAAAACATAATTTAAAACATTCCTGCCCAAGTGATGGTCAATTGCGGAAACAAAATCAACAACAGAAAAACTGTTGGTCTCGCCATGTTTAGTCATCAGGTTACAAACAAATATTTTTCTTGCTTTTGAGAAACGCACCGCTTTGGCAATACTGCCAACCAAAAAGTTCGGTATGATGCTGGTGTATAGATCGCCAGGACCGATAATTATCAAATCGGCCTTTTTTATTGCCCTAAGAGCCTCCGGATTAGCCCGGGCTTCGGGACGCAAAAAAACTTTGGCTATCTTTAGTTCAGGATTGTGTTTGGGTATATCTATGTTTGTCTCTCCGCTTATAATCTCACCGTTCTCAAGCTCCGCTTGAAGACGGACATTGTTCAAAGTTACCGGAATTACCCGCCCCTTAACATTTAAAACCTCTGAGGCGGTGGCAACTGCTTGATGAAACGTGCCTTCGGTTTTCTCCAAAGCAGTTAAAAACAAATTGCCAAGACTATGACCATCCAGCTCTCCGCCCTTAAACCTGTAATCAAAGAGTTTTCTTAAAGATTTAGTGGCCGAAGAAAGAGCAACCAATGAGCGTCGGATATCGCCCGGAGGTAAAACCCCATAGTCATCCCGCAATTTACCGGTAGAACCTCCGTCGTCACACATTGAAACAATCGCACTTAAATTGAAGTCAAAGTTTTTTAAAGCCGAAAGAACAACAAAAGTTCCGGTTCCCCCGCCGATTGTAACAATATTTTTTGTCATTAGATAACAATATTTATTAAGCGGTCGGGAACGAAAATGATTTTTTTTATAACCTTACCAACCAGATAAGGTTTGATTTTTTCAAACGAAACAGCTAAATCCTTCGCCTCAGATTCTTTTGTTCCCCTGGTAACTTTCAAAACTCCTCTTACTTTGCCGTTGATCTGAACTATCAAATCAAATGACTCTTCTTTCAAAAATTCTTCATCATACTCAGGCCACTTTTCCAAGTGAACTGACTTTTTCTGTTTAAGCAAGGTGCGCCAAATTTCTTCGGAAATATGAGGCGCGAAAGGTGCAAGCAATTTGACAAACAATTTGCGAGAATTGGCCGACAAGCCTCCCTGCTTTTCCATTTCATTGAGAAGCTTCATCAACTCGCTGACACCTGTGTTGAAGTGTAGGTTCTTGATATCTTCCCCTATTTTTTTCACGGCTTGATTTAACACTATCTTAAACTCGTCACTGTCGCTAGTTGCCCCGTTTTCGTTAAAAATTTTCCACACCCTATTTAAAAAGCGGGAAACACCACTAATACTGCCGGGACTCCAAGGTCCACCCTGCTCATAAGGTCCCATAAACGCCAGATACATACGAACCGTGTCCGCGCCATACCTTTTCACCAAGTCATCCGGATCAATTACATTGCCTCTTGATTTAGACATTTTCTGGCTGTCCGGACCCAGAATCACGCCGTGATTATGTCTTACCAGAAACGGCTCCTCAAAATCAATAAAGTTTAAGTCAAAAAGCGCTTTTGTAAAAAAACGCGAGTAGAGGAGATGCATAGTATTATGTTCCGCTCCGCCGATATAAGTTTTGACCGGCAGCCATTGTTTTATCCTTTTAGCGTCGGCAAAACTTTTTTTATTTTTCGGATCAGCGTAACGCAAAAAGTACCAGGAAGAGTCAACAAAAGTATCCATGGTGTCAGTCTCTCTTTCAGCCTCCTTGCCACACTTGGGACATTTTGTTTTTACCCACTCTTTAACTTTAGCCAAAGGCGAACGCCCATCTGCTGTCGGCTTAAAATCTTCTAAGTCCGGCAATTTGACCGGCAATTCCTTTTCCGGAACCGGTTGGTAACTACACTTGTCGCAATTAATCATCGGTATCGGCGCACCCCAATATCTCTGGCGGGAGATTACCCAGTCGTGAAGTTTGTAATTAGTTTTGCGCTCCGCCATTCTTTCTACTGACAAACTCTCAACTATTTCTTCCCTGGCATCTTCAGATTTAAAACCCGAGAATTTACCCGAATTTGTCAAAATACCCTCACCGACATAGGCAGCTTTGTTAAAATCCCACTCTTCAGCGGGTCTGACAACAATATTAATAGGCAGACCATATTTCCCAGCAAAACTAAAATCTCTTTCATCATGAGACGGCACCGCCATAACTGCTCCCGTACCATACTGGCCAATAACATAATCGGCTACCCAAACTGGAATTTTTCCCTTGTTGATTGGATTTATAACATAACCGCCGGTAAAAACCCCGGTTTTTTCTTTTTCCAAATGAGTCCTCTCAAGCTCTGTTTTTTTTCTTGCTTCCTGAAGATACTTGCTTACTTTGTCCAGATTTTCATCAGTAGTCAGCTTCGTTACCAATGAGTGTTCCGGCGCAAGCACCAGATAAGTAGCGCCGAATAAAGTGTCAGCTCTGGTAGTAAAAACTTTTATGGTTTCCTTAGAGTTGGGGATCAAAAATTTAATTTCAGCTCCTCTTGACCTACCCACCCAATTTTTTTGCGCTGTTTTGGTAACTTCCGGCCAGTTCAACTTTTCCAGGTCACCAACAAGCCTATCAGCATAGTCTGTAATTTTAAACATCCATTGTGCTAGTTCCTTTTGAACGACTTCCGTACCGCATCGGTCGCACTTCCCGTCAATGACCTGCTCATTGGCCAAAACCGTCTTGTCCTTGGGGCACCAGTTTACCAGTGTCTTTGCTCTGTAGGCCAAACCTTTTTTAAAAAGTTGGATAAAAAACCATTGAGTCCATTTGTAATATTCCGGGTCTATGGTTGAAACTTTTCTTGACCAGTCAAAAGTCGCACCCATAGACTGGAGCTGTTTGGTCATGTAAGCGATATTTTGCTCCGTCCATTTTTTAGGATTGACTTTGTTTTTTATGGCCGCATTTTCCGCCGGCAGACCGAAAGCGTCAAAGCCGATTGGATATAAAACATTTTTGCCCCGCATCCGCAGATAGCGCGATAAAATATCCGGCACGGCAAAGGCATACCAGTGTCCGATATGAAGATTGCCCGAAGGATATGGAAATTCGGTCAGCAGCATAAAATTTTCCTTGCCTTTAACAAGGTCCTTGGTAGCAAAAGATTTCGTCCAGACTTTCTGCCACTTTTTCTCTATTTTCTGCGGGTTATAGTTCATAAAAATATGTTTCTAATTATGCCCATTTTTCAAAGGTTTTTAAAGTCTTGATTTATAGCAAAAAGTGTGATATAATTAACAGTGTTGAAGTACCTCAAAAACAATCAAGGGAGATGCAAGGAGATTGGATGGATATAGATAAGAAAGATAAGATTTTGACAATAACCATTGCCGGGATAGTAACCCTGGCAATGGGGATCGGACTCGCCTTGGCGATTATGAACAACGGCGACGGGTTTGAGGAGGGCAAAAGTTACGCCCTCGCTTACACCTATTTGTCAGATATCAAAGGGGTGGGCGCCGGCCGAACCTTTGACTTCGCCGACCGTAACTTACCAAGGGTTTCCATAGTGGTTCCTCTGGAAGATGCCAGAGGACCCCTGGTCTTTGAAAACCCAAATCTCAAACCGGGCACGGTCATGAAGAAAGAATCAAGGTGGCTAAAAGGGTTATTGAGGGTATTGAATACCCAGCCTACGAGTATGTAATCTGGGGATTTAATTTCAACCTCAAGACCAAGCGGGAATTCATTCCTATGGTCACCCCCAAAAAGTAGCCCCAAAACCACAGCAGACGGCCACCACAGCGCAGAGCAACGCGCTATGGTGGTCTTTTTTTACAGTCCAAATAGCTCCTCCGTATTTTTCTTGGTTTGTTCGGCTATTTTTTGCACAGTCTCGCCTTTTATTTTAGAAATCTTTTCGGCAATAAATTTTAAATACAAAGACTCATTTCTCTTGCCTCGATACGGTACAGGAGCCAGATAAGGCGCATCGGTTTCCAAAAGCAGTTTGTCCAAAGGAACATTTTTAATAACTTCGTCGTATTGTTCAGTGAAGGTAATAATTCCATTAAGCCCAATCAAAAATCCTCTCTCCAAAAACTTCTCGGCTGTTTCCCAGCTTGAGGTAAATGAATGTACCACTCCTCTGACTGCTGAACCGCTGAACAAAGTCGCCGCCGCGTCCAGCATCTCCAGCATATCGGTATAAGCATCTCGACAATGCAAAATCATAGGCTTGTTGGTTTCTCTGGCCAGTTCCAAAAATTTTATAAATCTGTCTTTTTGTTTGGCAATCAGCTCCTCGCCAGTTGTCCGATAGTAGTCCAAACCAATTTCCCCTATTGCTACGACCTTTTTTTCTTTCAACAGTTCTCGGTATTTTTCAATATCAACTTCTTCATGCAAGTTATCATTGGGATGCAAACCTACAGCCGCCCAAATACCTTCATACCCTTTTGCCAATCCTACCGCTTTAGCCGACATTTCAAAATCAGTACCAACAGCAATCATTTTAATACCCTCATCAAGGGTTCTTTTTATCATTTCCTCCCGATCCTGATCATATTGAGGAAATTGTGGGTGACAATGCGAATCGAAAAACATAAGGTTTCCAGTAGAACCTGTCAATACTACTTTTGGAGACGCATCAGGTTGTGGATTGCATAGCCATTGAAGCTTACAGCCCATTCGTCCCGATAGGGACGGATAAGCTGTAAGTTCAATGGCGGGGTCTGGACAGTCTGCTGGACAGAATCCACATCCTGATACGAGCGAAGTTTTCCTCGCTGGGGAAAACGAGCGTTCGGAAAAAGTAATATTGACAGGTTCTACTGCATCAACATTTTAGTTTAGCCTCGGAAACAAAACTTCTCCTTTTTTAATAACTAATTTTTGATGGTCCAATTCAGTCAACCCGCGCTCTAAACCCCAACCAAAAGATTTGAGAATTTTTTCCGCGGTTTGCGGCATAAATGGATAAATCAAAAAAGAAATGTTTAAAACAGCTAAGGTTAGATTAGTCATTACTTCCAAAAAATGGTCTGGGCGTCCCGCTGCCGATATTACCTTGCCTTCTGGTAGCATGTCCCTCTTGCCCTTTTGGGACTTCGTCTCAACGAAAGGCAACTTCGGCACGGGGGCGGCCAGTTCCCAAGGCTTATGCTGATTAACATAGCCATTAGCAAAATTGACTAGACTAAAAACATCTCCAAGCGCTTCGTGCAATTTAAAGTTCTCAATATTCTCACCGTAAGATTCTCTGGCCTTTTTTAAGGCCTCAAGCACGCCCTTATCTTCCAAATTGGCTCTGTAATTCAACTCGCCCAGCATATTGCCTTCTACTAAAGTCAAAACTCTTTGAACCAAATTGCCCAAACCATTGGCCAAATCCGACTGGTATCTTTCTTCCAGTTTTTTGTAAGAAAAGTCGCCATCTTCTCCGGAAGGAATTTCGCGAAGCAAAAAATATCTTACCGGCTCAACTCCGTATTTTTCAACTAAAGCAAAAGGGTCAATCACATTACCGATAGTCTTAGACATTTTTTGTCCATCCACATTGATAAAACCATGAACATAAATAGCTTTCGGCAAAGGCAAGCCGGCAGACAAAAGCATCGCCGGCCAAATCATAGCGTGAAAACGCAAAATATCCTTGCCAATTAAATGTACGTCGGCTGGCCAAAGTTTTTCGAACTGTTCAGTTTCGTCAAAATAACCGATAGCGGAAATGTAATTGATCAGAGCGTCTGACCAGACATACATCGTTGAAGTTTCATCCCCCGGCACCGGCACTCCCCATTGCAAATCTTTGCTAGGTCTGGAGAAACTGACATCTTCAGCGTCATCAAGCAAATTTAAAACTTCTTTTTGTCTGTGCTCGGGCAGTATTTTCATTTCCTGATTTTCAATAGCTTCCTTTATTCTTTTTTTGTATTTGCCCAACTTGAAAAACCAGTTTTCTTCCTCAACAACTTCCGGTTTTTGTTTATGCAAAACACACTCACCATCTT
>Ga0209343_10000813_pt1 | contig 43275 bp, 39 predicted proteins | sample RifCSPlowO2_02_FD_184026 | JGI IMG/M metagenome (GOLD analysis project Ga0209343, IMG submission 184026) | Groundwater microbial communities from Rifle, Colorado - Rifle CSP2_plank lowO2_0.2 (SPAdes) (version 2) | ecosystem: Environmental > Aquatic > Deep subsurface > Groundwater | place...
GTAAATAACACCAGCCACGGGCAAGCTCTCCTGAACTAGTGCGATCATGACGGAAAATTCTCCGGTGCGATCCACAAAGTCGGCAGTACCGTCCAGAGGATCGACAATCCAAATTCGTTCCTGATTTAGTCGGATCATATCATCTTCTTGCTCTTCGGAAAGCATTGGCAAGCCGGATTTCTGAAGGTAGCTTTTAATGGCTTCTTGGCTGAGCCGGTCGGCTTCGGTAATTTCACTGCCGTCTTTTTTGCGTTCGGAGAGAAAATCAGAATTGTAAATCGACATAACCCTTTCTCCCGCTGATTTCGCGGCATCAACCGCCAACCTGGTTTCATCCCAGAGTTTCACTCCGTTAGAAGTCACGGTCTTCTTAAGTTGCGTGGAATTATCACTCATTGTAGTTGGGAGCAAGTTAATTGAAGCTGTGCCGTGCAGAAAAAATTTAAAGAAATTTTTTCTGTTCCAAGACTTCTAACGGAGTGAATCATATCAATCCCTTATTCTTAAGAAATTTCCAGACTTTATCGACGTTTCGCTCCGTGCTTTCACGATGCGCACTGATAACCACGTCAGCATCTTGCGGAGCCTCGTAAGGGTTCGATTCCGAAAACCCGATCAGATTCGTTATTTCCCCTTTCCTCGCGCGCCCGTACAAACCTTTGGCGTCGCGCTTTATGCACTCCTCAAGCGGGCAATCAGCGTACACCAAGTGAAAATTCTCTCCCACGATTTCCCGTGCCGCCTGCCGGTCAACTTCGTAGGGAGAAATAATCGGTACGAGCACGAAATCATGCTCAAGGGCGGCTTTCTTAGCCAAATGCGCCACCAGATCATTGTTTTTGCGAATATCCTCTCGCGAAAACCCCAAATTTTTATGCAAAGTCGCGCGAACCGCGTCGCCATCGAGGATCTTGACCCGCTGCCCGAGGGCTAAAAGTTTATGTTGCAACCGCAGAGCGACCGTGCTCTTACCGGAGCCGGACAGTCCGGTAAACCAAAGAACTTGTCCCGGGGACTTTTCGGCCTTGCCTTTGACAAATACTTCTTCTCCGTGCTTGATCGCGTCGATGATCATTTGGGAAATCTTTGGGCGCATAAACCACGCGGGCGGGGCTTCCCCCCGCTCAAACGCTTTCCGCGCGTCTGTACCGCTAATATGCAGCTTGTCCTCCTCCGCGTGCTCCGGTGCTTCCGGTTCGTGAATGTGCTTTTCTTGGCTCTTCGAATAAAACACCCTGTCAAATCTTATCGGGATGATTCCCAGATCCGGGAACTTGTCGAAAACTTCGTGACTGGCCTTGGGGTGATAAAAATTTCCGACTCCGGTGTGATCGCGGCCCACGACGAAATGACTGCAGCCGAAGTTTTGCCGGCAAATCGCCGTGAAGAGGGCCTCCCGCGGCCCGGCATAGCGCGAATACGTCGCGAAGGTCCCCAGAACTACGCTATCTTTCGGGTAAAATTCCTCCATCATCTTCTCATAAGCTTGGATAATATATTTGGCGAGAAAGTCCCCGGGTTTTTTCTTGCCGACCACCGGGTGGACAAACAGCCCGTCGGCAGAAACGCGCTCCATGGCGGAAAGCTGGATGAACTCGTGGGAACGGTGAATCACGTTACGCGTGTGGAATCCCACGACTGTCCGCCAGCCGCGTTCGGAAAACAGCCGCCTGGCCTGGCGGGGTGTCAGTTCATATTCTTTCTGCGCTGACGGCCGACGGCGAATCAAATCAACTTTCCCGCCCAAAAACCACGGAAAATAACTTTGCACTCGCCGCACGCCTGGATGCTCGGAATCTTTGGTCTCGTAAAGCTTCTGCGCAAACTCGTCGAGATCAAAAGTATATTTATCTTCAACATGCAAAAGCGCAACCGGCTGGCCGGAATCATCGGTCAAAACTACGGTTTGCGCGGGGGCAATATCTCTTGACTGTTCTTCGGAGACATTCAACACAATAGGCAAAGGCCAAATGGCTCCCTGCGGCAAGCGCATGGTATCAAGCACGCTCTGAAGCTCGGCGCGCGTCATGAAACCTTCCAGCGGACTAAACGTTCCGACGGCAATTTGTTCCAAATCCATATAGGTTTCATCATCAACGGCAATTTGCGGAAGCCCCCGAAAATCCAATTCCGGCACTTCGCGCAACAGCCGATCCACCAGTTTTCCGCCGTGAGGCTCGACGAGATGAGCGCGCTCAACCCCCTCAAGCAGCATTCCGGCTTCGTCGGCCGGTAGACCGCTTCTCTGAACCGCACTCGCCTCATCAATAAGTTTGTTTATCATATTCACGCTCTGAATCGGATACTTGCCGATTGCCGTCTCGGCCGAGAGCGCCAAACCGGCTGCACCATCGAGAATCGTGTTGACGACGTCATTCACTTCGGCGCGGGTTGGCCGTTTGTTTTGTACCATGGATTCCAGCAAGTTTGTCGCCACAAACACCCCCACTCCAGCGGCATTTGCCTTGCGGATGATGTGTTTTTGCAAAATGGGGATTTTCTCGATCGGCACTTCCTTGCTCAAATCCCCTCGATCAAGCAGCAGATAATCAGAGGCCCCAATAATTTCTCCGAGATTTTGCAGCGCATCCACGCATTCAATCTTGGAAATGATTTTCATCCGGCCGCCAGTCGCCTTTCTCACTTCCTCCACGAATGCGGCGGAACGCATAAAAGAGGCAGCGATATATTCTGTTCCGGCTTCGAGACCGATTTCGATAGATTCGTTATCTTTTCGGGTGAGCGCCGGCAAGTTAAAAAGCTTTGGGACCGCGGAATCTACAACCACGGCCTTATTCCGGCCAATGCGGCCAGCGCTGATGGCGCGCGCTCGAATGAAACCGTCCGAAAGGGTCGAAGTATCGACCACGCGCAAAATCGCGCTGTTAAAATCTACGTGCAAAATGTCCCCTTTCTCCAAAAGAAGCAGTACGTGGGAGGGCTTGAGCGCCATTTCATTTTTTCCTGCGATTTTCGGGTGACCAAAAATTTTTATTTCCTCATTCTCTTCAATCTGCACCGAGTCGCTAGCCAGTTCCCCAGTGCGGATTTGCGAACCTTCAGTATCGATGATAAAAGGTAAGCCGACTTTCTTGGCCAGTCCCAGGAAGTATTTCAGATCCTCGGTCGTTGAGTGGGACATATTGATCCGCACAAAATCAACGCCCTTGTCTTTGAGAACTTTCAAATCCCGCTCGGTGCGTGTCGCGGGTCCCAAAGTCACTATTAACTTGGTATGCTGTGGTGTCATGGATTAGTAGTATCCGTATTGTTTTAAGTCCAAATTGAATTCTTCGGCCAGGCGGCGGTTGTTATCCGCGTAAATCTTCATTAAATGCGTCCGAAATTCCGGCGACATCGCTGTTTTTTTTGCCATAATTCGGCGGGCAAACCTGCGGATAGGTCCGGGAATTAGAAAAGACAGTTTGTGGCGTGACAATTTTCGCAAAGCGGGATTTCGAATCTCTTCTTGGTCAGAAGAGGCGTTTATTTTTTCAAAATCTTCGCCAGCAAAGGCAGAAAGGTCTTCTCCCAAGAATTTTCCGAGTTCGGCATAAAATTTCTGCGGATTTTCTTCCAGGTCTTCATAGGGCAGGACTTTGAGGCGATCCTTTGGAATGTGCGCTGTGATTCGCTTCAGGACGTCATAGTAGTCAAAGGAGTTGGTTAACATCGTGCCGTATCTGTTTTTCAAGTTCGCCTTTTTATAAACCTTGATGTTGGAGCTATCTTCGTACGCGCTGGCTGTTACCGGATAGTCGACGAACATATAATTTTCGTCCATCAAATCGGCCATACGGCGCAGGAAGCTCTCGGCAATCTTGTCCTGACGGCGAATGACGAACAGCAATTTTCCCCTTTCTTTAAAAAGGGCGGTGATGTTGGCGATAAAAATATCCTGGCGCACGCGCTCGCCGTACTTCCGCCACGGAAGCGGGATCTCGTAAGTGACAAAGTGTCCTCCGCCCAAAATCACGTCATTTTGTTCCGCCAGTGCATGCACCGGGCTCTCGGGCTTTATATCGGCGAGATAAAAGAGACTCATGTCAGTGTAGTCGTTGTCGTCAAGCCGTTTATAAGAACGCAGATTTGAAAACACTCGCGTATTGAGAAAAGTCGAAGCGCAGCGAGGCCAGCCGACATGAATGATTGGCTCCTTAAACTGTGACATAGGATTTGTTTAGTGCTAAACAACTTTCGATCTCTTTCTTCCATGCTTGCCATAGTTTTGTCATTTCATCGGTTTCCGCCCGCTCCCAGACTCCCCAATAATTGAATTCAAATCCGGTATCAAACGCCGCCGTTACAAAATTCAGCAGTTTTTCCTCGTAGGCCGCGCCATCGAATTTGGTCTCAAGAAGTTCCTTTATCTTGCGGCTGAGGGTGGTGAGATCTGTATGTTTGAAAGCGTTGGGCAGTTTCAGCGTTGTCCCCAGATTGCCGAGCTGGATGGCGGGGACCCGATAAAAAGCCGCTTCCACGATCGTGGTGCTGGAGGGGCTGACCACCAGGGAGGCTTTCTGCAAAATCAGGTGAGGAGAAACGCGATAATCAATCAGCTTCACGTTGGGGGTTCTGGCGATTTTCTCAATATAGGAGGATGAGCGCCGGCCGACCATGGCGGGGTGCTCTTTGACGGCCAAGGTATGGTCGTCCGGCAAGGACTGGGCCACCAGCCTCGCGGTTTCGATCTGATTGGAAAAATACGGAGCCATGACCTCGATAGTCGCTTCCGGCTGCATCTGCAGGGGAAAATACACAAATTTGCCGAGCTTCTCCAGCGGGTAATAGTTGAACTCTTCCATGAATTTCCGATACCTCTTCCCGGCAAAGTGATCGCGCAAAATTATTCGCGGGGGCGACCAGTCCGCCTGAATACCCAAATTTTTGAAATGGTTGACCTGCGGCGTCGCGTACCACTGCCAGATCTTCCGCAGCGGCGAGAGCTCGCGCCGCACCCGTTTCCATGGAGACAATTTCTCGCCTGGGACAAACACCTGGTCAGCGGTTCTATAATTTCGCCGGAATTCCTCAATATACGCCTTGGCCTTATCCCGGTTCGCCGAATTATTGCCGTGGTTGTTCAGCTCGTCGACGCGTTCATAAAATGGACCCGTACTTTCATTGTAATCGTGGGTGAAGATATTCAGCCCTTTGATTTTGCAGTCCGTCACGGTGATGACCCGAACCCCTCTTCGGGCCGCGTAAAGATTCAGCATGATATGCGGCAGGGCAACGAAGCCTGACACGATGATCAGATCCGGCTGGAAATTCTCAAAAATCAATTTGATATACTTGTAAACCGCTTTAGCGTAATCCGCCATTTCCTCGTCTGACACATTCTTGCGAAAACCGTAGAACGCCTTGTCCCGATAGGATTTCACGTGAGTTCTTTCCGTGGCGATAAGCGGCCAGATGGAATCAATGCCCAAGTCGCGGCAGATCTCCGCCAGGGAAAAGTCATCCCCCTCCAAAAACTTTTTTGGGTTTTCCATGGCCTCATCCTGATTGATAATCAACTCATACTTCACGTCTTGCTGTTTGACAACAAAATCATGAATCGATTTTTTCATGACAATGGCGGCAAGTCGCGCCCCTTCGGCGGAAAGTTTTTTTGCCAAAAAATGGCCGATGCGCAAAGCCCACCGCCGCTGCTGAAATATGAGTATTTTTTTTCCCTGTAAATCGTTTGCCATTACTTTATTAGGACTAGTCTTAGGAACCCCTTATCGTCCCCTTCCGTTTTAAACCCAAATTTTTCAAATAGCTTAACGGAAACCGCGTTCTCCTTGTTTATTAGAGCAACGAGCGGCCTATCTCGACACATATCCAGACTTTCGGACAGCATCCGCGTGCCGTACCCCTTCCCGTACTGGGCGGGCTCGATTGCCACTGACACCTCATACGTGCCGTCTTCAACCCGATAATCTAAGCGGCAATACCCGATCACCCTCTGCTCCAGCTCAAGCACGTAACAACGGCTCTTTCCGCCAGTAAAATACTTCTTGAGATACCACTGCTCATCAAAAGGTATCTCCTCCTGCGACTTGAACCAACGCCTGGCCACGGGATCGTTGCGAAGCTCCCAAACCCGCTTGGCATCCTCCTTTCTTCCCGGGCGAATCAGCGCCTGCGACATTACGAATTCCTCATCCTGATTAATTGAAAAGCTTCGGCGTACTGAAATCCGACTTGCATCCCCCGATACTTGGCCTGGATTTTGATGCCTTCCGTTGACCGCGGGTGCGGATAATCCCGCACCTCGTCCCGGTAAATTTGAAAAATCTTGATTTTCTCCTCGATAAAGTCCGAAATATCCTCATAAACAGTTGGGGAAAAAGAGTTGGCCTGGTCCCTGATCTGCCATTCCGTGGAGGAAAGTACTTCGAAGGTCAAAAATTTCTTCGCCGACGAAGTCGGCCCCGGCCTCAAGGCGGTGGCGGTCGCCTGGAAAATTATCCGGTGATCCATGTTGAGGTCGTACGGGCAGTGAGTATAGACAATGTCGGGGTGTGTCATTTCCACGACGCGCTCGATCTTTTGCACGACATCCAAGAGGGCGATGGTATCAAACCGCTGATCAGGAAAACGCTCAAACAGCACCGCCTTTGCCCCGAGTGCCGCGGTCGCTTCGCGGGCCTGGCGTTCGCGTTTTTCAATGTCCGCGCTGCTTCGCGAAGTCTCCCCTTCGCCCAAAATCAGCACCGTGATCTCGTCCCCGGCTTTTTTGTGTTTTAACATAGTTCCCCCGGCTCCGAGGACTTCGTCGTCGGGGTGGGCAGCGATCACCAGAACTTTGTTCTTGTTCATATCTTTTTTAGTGATTAATTATTTAACGCCGATTACCGACATGGCTTTTTTTGTAATAACGAACCTTCCGTGTTTTGCATAATGCTTTTCTAGTAATACCCTCAGCTCCCGATCGTACCGCGCCCTGTAGTGTGTGCTTGATCTAAGCCAGGGTAAAAGGTCGGCGGGCGTTGGGCAGGTGACTTTATTTTCAAAGTTCCTTTTCTGAACCGAGCGGAACAATGCTTTCATAGTCGGAAAAACTATCTTGGGCATGAAGCTCCGCACGCTGAACAAAATCTCCGGATCAATCGGATATACTTTTTCCATTAAGCTAAACAATTCCTGATTCGTCCCGCTAACCGGTCCGGTGATGATTAGCGACCCGCCGGGTTTGAGCCAGGCATAGAGTTTCTTAATCACCGCTCTAGCGTCCTTCGCGTAGTATAGTCCATAAGCGCAATGGATCAGATCGAAATAATTTTCCTGGAATGACATGCGCGAGACGGCGTCCAGATCGACCCGGGCGGTTTTCACGTTCTTTAGCTTTTGCGAATCGATGAAGTCCAAAGACTCTTGCGAGATGTCCCAAGCGTGCACGGTCCCCTTTGGACAGAGTTTGGCGAATTTCAACGTCTGGCTGCCGCGGCCGCAGCAAAGGTCCAATACTTTGGCGTTTTTTTTCAGCGAGAACAGGGAAAAAATAAACTCGTTCAAGTCTTTGCTTGAATATTTTTGATTGACCCGGAGGCGTTCCTGAAGCGCCTTGGAATCCTGCGCGACTTTTTGGGGAATTGGCATATCTTTACTCCTCATCCTTAATCAAATTCCATTTCAGAGGCGTTCCGGCCTCGATATCGCTCGTAGCAACCCTACCCAAGACTTTTTCGTAATATTTGGGCTCGAGGCCAAATGCCGGACGAACTACCCTGACATTTTCGGCAATGAATTTTTCACCCGCGGCGATATTCCTTGCCACAAAAATTGAACGTCGAAATCTCTTATTATACTCCTCCTGCTCATTGGCCGGCCCATAACGGACCTCCCCTGCCTCGCGCTGCCGGGTCTCTTTTTCCACGGCCCGGATTTGTCTGGTCATCTCTGCGAACTCCGAGGGCTCCAGAGAAAACTGCGCGTCCGGGCCGCCTTCAGCCCGCGACAGGGTCAGGTGTTTTTCGACTATTGTGGCGCCGGCACGAACGGCCGCAATCGGCAGTTCAATCCCCGCGTTGTTGTCAGAAAATCCGGAAACCGCGCCAAATCGGTCGGCTAAATCCTGAATATTAGCCAAAAAAGCGGTATTGGGGGAAGGCGCTTTGCCGTAAGAAGTCAAACAGTGCAGGAGAGCAATCTCTCGGCATCCGTTCTCGCGCAAAGTTTTGACCGCAAGTTCGATCTCTTCGATGGTGGCAAACCCGACTGACAATATAACCGGTTTCCCCGTAGCGGCGACTTTCTTTAGAAGCGGGATGTCGGTTGCCTCATAAGACGCGATTTTATAAACCGGGACGTCCAGTTTTTCCAAGAAATCAACCGCGGTGTCGTCAAAGGGCGTGGAAAAAAATATTCGGCCAAGGCTCTCGGCGATCTTTTGCAACTTGGGATGCCAATCCCAGGGAGTATTAGCTTTTTGGTACAGCTGATACAGGGTCTGTCCCTGCCAGTCCTTGGGGTTGTCTTTTCCGCCGACGCGGAACCATTCCTTGTCTGAATCAAGTGTGATCGTATCCGCCGTGTAGGTCTGCAGTTTGACCGCGTCAGCCCCCGCATCCGCGGCCGCCCGGACGAGTTTCACTGCCCGATCATAATCCTGCATATGATTACCCGACAGCTCCGCCACGACAAAAACCGGGTGCCCCGCGCCGATTTTTTTCTCTCCTTTGGCAGTTTTTATGGTAAGTATCGCCGACATATTTTATATCCTGTATTTCCCGGATTGGATATCCGCTATTCCTTTTTTTTCTCTAGCCACCGCATCTTTCATTTTTGGATTAGCGGAAAAGCTTCTCACGATCCCGCCCCACTTATTTTTGTCCCCTTCGACCAAGATATCTTCCGCATTGACGAGAGTCGCGGTTTTGAGCGCGGCAAGCTGAGGAAAATATTCAACCATGACCTTCACCCGTTCCTGATGGAATTCGTTGCTGACGATGAAAACATTCGCATCGGCGGTAGTTTCAACGTATTTGGCGATGGCGGCGAGCTGCTGAAAAGTATTATTCGCCGCGTGCTCCGTGACGACCTTCCCCGCTTCCACGCCCAGCTCGATGAGTTCGGCCTTGATGATATCGCAAAGATCCGGACGCCCCGGCTCGTCATTGCGCACGCCATGGCCCCTGCCTCCCGGGGCAAAGATCTGCTCCTCCGGCCTGCGATTCAACAAAGAGCAGGCGGCCACGACCCGCATTTTCCCTCCGGGAGAACCAAATGCAAAATCCGCGTCCTCCCAGCCGGTACTGACCCAGCGGCCCGTTTCGTCTTTTTTTACTCCCGCGGACATTATTGCAATCATCGGACTTTGAAAATATTAGTTATCGGTTTGCCTCGAAGGGCTCGTCTCAGCTGTTTGGTGGAAAGCAAAATCTGCAGCCGCTCAAAAATCTCGTCGTAGGCCCGCAATATGCCGTCGATATCTCTTTTGGTGTGCGCAAAACTCATATTGTGACTGCCGAACCAGAGGAAGCCTCTTTGCAAAAGCTCTTGCTGAACGTAGCTTTTGATTTCCAGGTCCGAAAAACCGTTCGTCTCGTGAAAACCGAACACCTGCCAGACTGGCTTGCCTTTGACCTCGATCGTTCCCTCAAGTCCGTGGCGGCGGATCAGCGCTTTCGTGCTTTTCTGTAAAATACCGCCGAGTTTCCACAGATAAGGAATAACTTTTCGTCGCTCGATCTCTTTGATCGTGGCGATCGCCGCGGCGATGGACAGAAGTTCACCGCCTTGGGTGAATGAATAAAAAATGTCTTTTACTTTTTCCATATATCGCCGCTTGCCTACTAACGCCGCGATCGGCATACCGTTGGCCATGGATTTGCCAAAAGCGGCCAGGTCCGGCGTCACCCCGAAAAGTTTTTGCGCGCCACCCAGGTCAAATCGAAATCCGGTGATCACTTCATCGAAAACGAGAAGGGTGCCGTGCTTGTGCGCGAGTGCCTTGACCTTCCGCAGAAAATTATTTTTCGGCTCATCATAACTCATCGGTTCCATGATCACGGCCGCGACTTGGTTTTTGTGCCGGCGAAAAATTTGCTCGAGCGATTTGATATTGTTGTACTCGAATTTATGGGTGAGACTTTGTGTGGATCTGGGGACGCCCAACTTTCTCGTGGTTGAACCAATGTACCAATCGTGCCAACCGTGATAACCGCAGACCGCTACATGTTCCCGTCCGGTGACGGCCCGGGCCAGCCGAATCGCCCCACTGGTTACGTCCGAGCCGTTTTTGCCGAATCGCACCATTTCCGCGCACGGAATATGTTTAATCAGAAGCTCGGCAAGCTCGGCCTCCAACGGAGAAGGCAGCGATAAGACAATTCCTTTTTGCAGCTGTTTTTTTATGGCTTCATCCACGGCCGGGTACTGATACCCCAAAATCACGGGCAAGAGGGCGTTGATGAAGTCGATGTACCGATGCCCGTCTACGTCCCAAATCGCCGCCCCTTTCGCGTGGCTGACAAACAGCGGCGCCCAGCCTTTGATGAATTGTAAATAACTCTTGCTGAATGTCTGCGAGGCAAGCGGAATGATCCTGCTGACTTTTCTAAACAATTTTTGGCTTTTTGTAAACTTTCTCATTTTTTGTCCCTTACCTCACCCTTTCTCCCTCTCCGAAATCGGAGAGGGTGGGGGTGAGGTTGCGAGTATGTTGATTTAAATAGACGATCCTCTTTTAATGATTTAGCCAAACCTTCATTTCTCTTAATGTTCATGTTTAATTTCTTGATTTCCGGGTGTGCTTCCAAAAGCTCAACGCAGTCCAAATAAGACATGGTGGGCGGCAAACTCTCAATTAAAAATTTCGCGACCGCAAAATCCTCGGGGTTATCAACGGTCAAACGAAAAGCCGAATAATCTCGCGGCGCGCACAGGTTTCCCTTCTTGAACTTTTCCTGGCCGCGGACATACAAAGTTACGTGCTCGCGTTCGGATTGCATTTTTGCTTCTTGCTGGGATGTCTTTAGAGCATCACGCTTAAGGACCTCGACATCCATCCCGTCTGGAAAAGTTTCTTCGAGGACATTGCTCGCGTAGTCATATCCGCCTTCCTCGAACAAATTCACCACTTCATCAACTACTCGCGGATCAATGAGAGGACAGTCTCCCGTAACTCGAACGATCGCGTCATAACCCGGATATTTTTTTGCGCATTCATAATATCGGTTCAAAACGTCCTCCTCGGAACCGCGGAAGCAAGGAACCCCGATTCGTTCACAAAACTTTTCGATCTCATCGCTTTCTTTCGAGGCGGAGGTCGCTACGACAATTTGGTCTAGCTTTTTAGCCAACCGCAGCCGCTCGATTTCGTATTGCAAAAGCGGCTTCCGGTTTATTTCCTTTAATACCTTCCCGGGGAGTCTCGTTGAACTCATTCGCGCTTGGATAACGCAAAGATTTTTGTTCATGATTTTAAAACCATCTTTAAAACATCCGCCGCTCGCCTGACGTCATTGAACGTCTGGCCGCGACTGGCGACTTTCTCAAGAAAGTATCGAATCTCCTGCATATACATTTGATTCCTGTCATATTGGCCCAACCTCCGCAATACGCGCTTGCCGTTTTTATCTCGAAGCCAAACCACATTTTCGTTCCAGTCCCACTCCAGTGTGCCGCGAGAGCCGACCACCTGACAGCGCCTCGTGTAGCCCTTCTGTAGATAATCCGCCTTGACCAAACCGAATACTTTGTTTCGGAAAAGAAAACTTCCTATCGCCATGTCTTCGGTGTCAATTGCGAGGCCGCTCACTTTATCAAAGAGGACTGCGGATTTTTTTACCGAGGTGAAACCATTCAGCCAGAATAACAAATCAAATTCATGAATATCATCCAGGCGTATCCCCCCGCCCATTTTTTTGCTAGCAGAATAGGTTTTTCTGTAGTCGCGGCCGGTCGTGCTCCAGGAAGCCAAGTCATAACCAAACTCATGATAAATCGAGTATACTTCGCCTAACCTGTTGCTCTGCAAGTACTTCTTGATAAATTGCATCGCCGGGTGGAACCTCATATTGCAGGCGACCATGTTCACAAGGCGTTTCTGACGGACAATGCGGGCAAGCTCAGTTATGCCTTTAAGACTGTGCGACAATGGTTTTTCAATGAACAAATCACATCCGGCTCGCGCGGCCAGCAACGCGTGCTTCATATGCAGATAATTTGGCGTGCAGATGAACGCCACGTCAAAATCTTGCAACGCACTGGGAGTCAGAGTGCTAATCTTTAATCTTAAATCTTTAATCTTTTTATTGTTAGCGTCATAGGCCCAAACATTCCCGTAACCCAAGGCCAAAAGATTCCGATGGTGTCTTTGTCCGATGGAGCCAAGCCCGATTATTAGAATTTTTGGGTGTTTTCTTGTGTTCATACTCTTACGCTTACCCCCGCATCATGTAGGTACTTTCTCGTTTTAATCGGACTTTGGTCGGTAAAATGAAAGATGCTCGCGGCGGCCACCGCGGAAGCCCCGGCCGCAATCGCTTCTTTGAAGTCGGACAGTTTGCCGGCTCCGCCATGCGCGATTACCGGGATCGAAACTGCTTCTGCGACACTTCTAATGAGGGCCGTGTCGTAACCGGCCAATGTTCCTTCCTGATCAACGCTGGTAATCAAGATCTCCCCGGCTCCCAAATTTTGAGCTTCCTTCGCCCAAATCACCGGATCCAGTCCGGTCGCGGCGGTAGCCCCCCTGGTGAAAACTTCGTACTTTCCATCCGGGGTTTTTTTGACGTCAATTGACACCACGATTGTTGAACTGCCGAAACGCGACGCTGCCTTTCTGATCAGCTCCGGGTTTTCGACGGCGGCAGTATTGATGACGACTTTGTCCGCCCCGCTTTTCAGCAGTTCGCGAATGTCCTCGATGCTCGTGATCCCGCCGCCGACGCCGAGCGGCATGAAACACTCCTCAGCGACCTGCCTCACATAATCGAACAGGGTGCGCCGCCCCTCGCGGCTGGCGGAAATATCAAGAAAAATCAGCTCGTCGGCTCTCTGCGCGTCATAAATTTTGGCGGTTGTCACCGGATGCCCCACGTCGCGATAGCCCCCAAACCGGACGGACTTGACCATCCGGCCGTCTTTGAGGAGCAATGATGGAATGATGCGCGTTTTAAGCATTGCTGGGGCTCCATTCTAGAAAATTTTGCAGCAGCTTCAACCCGGCTTTCTGACTCTTCTCGGGATGGAACTGCGTGGCGAAAATATTATCTTGCTGCAGAGCGGCCGCAAACTGTCCGCCGTAATCGCACGACGCCGCCGCTGGTTCCTTTGGCACAAAATGATAACTGTGCACAAAGTAGAAATCGGTGTGGTCTTTTATCCCGGTAAAGAGGGGCGAAGACCGCTGAAAATCCACGTTATTCCAGCCGACATGAGGAACGCGGAGCTTTGCATCTTCAAATTTAAATCTCACGACATCGCCCCGGACCAGTCCTAAACCCTTGTGCTCCCCGAACTCAAAACTTCGATCCGCCAACAGCTGCATACCCAGGCAAATTCCCAAGAACGGCTTGGCTTTTTTGACGATCTCCTCGCGCAACACCTCCTCCAGGCCCAGCTCCCGCAGGTTCACTATCCCGTCGCCAAAAGCGCCGATCCCCGGTAAAACGAGTTTGTCGGCTCGTTTGACGTCTTGAATTTGGCTAGAAACCAAAACTTCCGCGCCGACGTACTCGAGGGCCTTGGCGATCGAATGCAGATTTCCCATACCGTAGTCAATCACGACAATCATAGGTCTTATTCCTTACTACTCTCTCCTGACGAGCCTGCCTGCGGTAGGCAGGGTGAGATGCCCGAAAGGCAGAGGGGTCAAAAATCCATTCTATCCCTCCCGACCTCCCTGCCTCGCCGGCAGGCGGGCGGTCACCCTCCCCTCTGGCAAGGAGAGGGACATACTGTAAATTACTTTTCATTCAATTACCCATAATTTTTGATCCCACAATTCCTTGCCCTTCCGCGTTGTGGACGGATCATGAACCCATGGGCTGACCGCGAGTCTTTTCGCAATCGCATAAAATTCATCCTCGCTCAGCTTCAACCAGCGGAGCAGCACGTCCAAACTTGCCGGGCGCTGACCTTCCCATTCTTTGACCAGAGCCATGGCCCGTTCCCTGGTCAATCGCCCGTTTCGGATGTCAATTGACGCAAGGTGGCTCATGCGTCCGTAGCCGCGCTTGATATACTTGAGATAATCCTGCACCCCCTGCATCATGTCCTCGATTTTTTCGTAATTATATTCCGGCGGCACGCCTTCAACTTCATCTCCTTCCCAACCAAGCTCGCGCTGAATCACCTCCACTTGTTTTTTGACATCCCACGGAATGAAACTGCCCAAACAGATGGACCGACATCCGATTTTCCGCAAATCCTCACGGGACGGGTAAATAAAAGACGCCATGTCCCGCCAGGTCACCGCGGGATCGTTCAGCATCCCATGCATATCCTCGGCGGTAATCCCAAGATTGGTGAACATGTTAAATCTGCGCTCATCCACTTCCTCGTTTTCGTCATAACTATAATAACTTGTATACTCCGCCGACGGTTCGCCCCAGATAATCAGGGGAACATTGTAGCGAATCGCCATCTGCATCGGAGTAACGAAAATTCCCACGTGCTGATACCACAGGATGTCGCCTTTTCGCTCAAGTGAGACCCTCATCATTTTTTTGATAAGCTGCCAGTTCGCCTTGAAGCGCAGCATATCCACGCCCAACCGCTTGACCGCCCGCTCCGTATTCGCCAAAACTTTCGGACGCAGCATGTGGTGGTCAAAACTCACGACCAGCGGTTTCATGCCGAATTTTTTTACCATCGTATACAGCGTGAAAGTGCTGTCCTTGCCCCCGGAAAACGGAATGATGCAATCGTAAGCGTATTTCCCCCGGTATTGCCCCAGAAGCTGCTCGAATTCCGTCGCTTTGGCCTGCCAATCGATTTTTTCCTGCTTGATCTCGACGTTCCGGCAAGTCGAACATACTCCCTGCTCATCAAACGTGATGATTTCTTGGGTCTCTGGCATTACGCATTTGCTGCAGCGACGCAATTCCATGTTATTCGTCTCCTTTCTTGACAGCCATTACGACTTTGTCATAAAGCGTCCCGTCATGATTCATGGCCTGCCGCTCAATCCGCACCTGTTTAAATCCGGCTTTTTCAAAAGTCTTGCGCGCCCGAACATTTTCGGAAATTACGCCCAATTCGACCTCGTCCAAACCCAATTTCTTAAATACAAAATCCAGGGTTAGTCTCGTCGCCTCCATGCCAACGCCCCTGCCCCAATAAGCCTTGTTGCCGATCATTATTCCAAAAACTGCGAGCTTCCGGACCCAATCAATCGGTTCCAGCTTGACGTTTCCGATATGGACATCGCCATGTTGATCAAACACTCCCAAAAACAAAGCATTAGGGTCGTCCTGTTTTTGCCGAATGTAGATTTTGAGATCTGCAATACTGGCCTGCCGGGTTTCCAAAAATTTGTTGACTTCCGGATCATTGAGCCAATCGCAATACTCCCGACTCGCGTCGGACTCTTCTAACTGGCGTAGATAAAAATTTTCTCCCAAAAATTTTTCCCGATATTCCATACTCAAATCGACTCCCTTTCTATAAACTCGATCAATCCCTTGCCCTGAAATTTGAGGAGGTATTCATAAACCTGACCGAAAGGCAGGTCGTGCTTGACGGCAATATCGAAAATTGAATGCTGTCCGTCGAAGTATCTCGGCAGACAATCCATCAAATAATTCCACTTCGGCTGATTCGTGGACGTTCGGTCCTTCACGGACGGGTCCGTGCCGGGCCGAATGTACAAATCGTATTTTGGGTTGGAGAGCGCGATGAGGCCGGTAAATTTCCGCTGCAGCACGCAATCTTTCTCCAGAATATCAATCATCGCCATAATCAAATCGGCGGTCTCCCCAAGTTTGTCCGCTTTCATAATAGACAAATTATCCCCGCTGGTATGGTATTCGGGATAATAAAAACTCGCGGACTGGCAGCGCGACAGGGAAATCATTGGTACCTCGATCCCCGGCGCTTCCCATACGGTCTCGTCGTTCCCCACGATCTTGCGGAATTTATCGCTCCAGTAGCCGCCGCTCTTATGCCGCAAGACGTGATGAGCAACCTTGTCTATCATACTTTCGCCCGTAAAACTCTCCTGCAGGGCAAATTTCGGGTTGTCATGCCCGACCATCTCCATAAAAATCCCGGCCCGGAAGTTTTTGACCTCGCGCTCTGGCAGATCCGCCAGATAAAAAACCGTCCCGAGGTGCTCTGGAGCAATCACGAGCCGGTACGTATATTTGGTCCGACGATTCTGCAGACGCCTCATCACTTCAATAAATACGGCATAACCGGCCGGGCCGTCGTTTAGCTGGCCCGCGTGACAGTTGTGCGCGTTAAAAATTACGGTCTTTCGAGATTTTCCCGGGTGAGTATATTCCAAAACTTTCATCCAATCGTCCTGGTAAGTAGTCTGAAGGTCAACTTCATACTCTCCCTCCCCTAAAGTTCGAAACACGTTGAAAGGCAGACAAAACCCCCAGAGCTTGCGATACGGCTTGTAGTATAAATCGCAGTGGTAAGTGATTTTGTCCGGCGCGGTTTCGTTATAAGATAAATGTTTTTTCAGCTCGTCCAAAGAAACCGCTCCCGCAAAGGACTGCGAATATCCTATCACTCCCAAGGGATGGGCTAGGCCGTCATAAACGAGCTTTCCGTCTTTGCGAATCTCCGCCTTTTTGACCTCCCAGCGATTCGGCACAATCCATCCGTTATGCTCCCTGCCAGATTTGTATTCATGGACTTTGAAAGGCAAAAACTCTCCCAAAATCCGGTTTTGCTCATCCGTCCCGGCGGAAACCGGCGCTACTGGCAGCCCCTGCACTCTCTTTAAAATTTCCATAATCACGCTCACCCCGTTAGAAGTTCGGGGGGTGCCGCCTTTTTGAGTTGTCTTACTATTGTGCATAATTGGTGGGTAACTTTTAGTTCTTCAAAGAAAAAATTCTTCTAATTTTTCTCCTTGGGACTTCTAACGGGGCTCATATCTTTTTCCCCCCGATTTGACCTTGGGCGTTATAGACCGCCCGGAAAGTCATGGCGCGGTCCAGGTCGCCGTGCGGCGTATAGAAACGCTGCCCTAGTTCGATCTTGCGGGTCACGTCCTTCCCTTTTTCATCAAGAACGGTTCTGAAATGCAGCAATGCTCCGACAGCCGCAACGTACACCCCCTTTTTATCTTTTCTGACCACTAGCCCGGCTGTGAAGGGATGGTACCTTTCCGGAGCGTTCATTAGTGCACACTCCTGCACGTACACCTTGCGGCTGTCGAGGTAAGTGGACGCCCCCGCGTAGGGCTCGCCAAACGCATTTATGAACCTCGCAATTTGCTCTCCTGACCAGTTCCAATTGATAAACCCCTGTTCTCTGGTGGAAAGAAAAGGGTAATAGGAACTTTGGGCCTCGTTGAGTTTTGAAATTTTGAAATTTTTATTCTGCCGAAGCTCTCGGAAAAATTCCTTCAAGAAGAGGAGCTCCTTTTTCGCCATAAAATTGAAATAATCAATCGGGCGGCGGACGCGCGCGGGCAAATCATACTCCAGTCGCTTGATTACCTCGCCACGATGCAGAGTCTCTTTCCCGCCACGGATGATCTGGAGATTGGCGCAACCCTCAAGGTTCTGATGTAAAATCTGCCACGTATAATGCGCACCGCCTCGGTACCGCGGCAAATCAATCCCCATGAAATCCAACAGGTAGCCCGGCCGGAATAAACGAGTGGTTTTCTTCTCGAAAACCCAAGGCGCCCCAAAGGCGATTCCCAACGTTTTTTTGCCGACAAGGCCCTTCAGATTTTTGTCCCGGTTGATGTCAGGAGATTCAAAAAATTTCACGCGCTCTTTTTCCAGAACTTGCCTTAATGTCCGCCGGTCCCCGGGTATCTTCTCATCGAGATGCCGCTTCGAGCCGTAGACGATGAGTTCGTAAGACAAGCCGCGTTTGGCATAACGAACAAAATCGGCCAAGAGCCGCGAGCCGCCAAAAAGAATTAGTTTATCTATATTTTTATGGGTCATATCTTTAAAGATCGCTGATACTTTTTTTCCAACTCCAAAAGCCGGGCAAAATATTTCGGGCTCGAAAGTTTTTTTATGTCCCTAAGCTTCGCTTCTTTCTCAAACAGCCGCCCCGGATTAGGCAATTTTTCCCTTTTCAGTATCTGTTTCATCGCCGGCAAAATCCTTTTACCGAGAAATCTTTTTAGCTCGGCGACGGTCTCATGCGGCTTCGCGACGATTTGCTCGTAGCTTAGAAACAGCACCAGCCGCTGATACCGTCTCGGAAGACGAGCATAGGATTTTTGACTCATCGCAAAAAGAGTGTCGAGGGAGCGGATGATTCGATCCATCGGGGACATTTTGTAAAAATCCTCTTTCCAAGATAAAGCGTACCACGGCACCGCTCCATTAGCGCTTCGAAACGGGATCATAAAAAACGTGGGGTCAACGGCTATTCTGTCCCCGTAGCCGCGTTTATGCCAGGAGGCGGCGAGGTCGACCGGGCTTCTCTTGAGACTCAAAACTTTCATCTGGGGAAAAGTTTCAAAATACATCTTTATATGGGGCATAAGCTCGTGGCCGATAAACAAACTGTAGGCCCCGGCATTGAATTTTTTCAAAAGCGTCTGCGGGTCGGCAGCTTCCGTTCGCCCGAGAAATTCCTTGTAGCGAGGATGATTGAATATCGTTGATTTATCTGATTTTCGGAGGTTGAGGGTCCTCCCGATCAGCATCTCGTAACTGTAAACGTCGACCTCACAGCGCAAAAGCTCCCGTGCCGCTTCGGTCTCGATTAGACCCAGTTTCTCGAAAATCGGAATGTGTTCCAAGCTGACGTGGGTTTGAACCGGCTCCATATCCGCAAAACCCGCCAGCAGATCAGAGAGCAGAAATTTTCCGCTCCGTGAAATTCCTTCTATCAGGAGGAGTTTCGTGACGAGGGGTTTTCTTGGAAAAACACCCCCGTCAGAAAGCAGGACACTCTTGTATCGTTCGGTATTTTGTTTACTCATTTTTGACGGCACTTTTGGCATTTTCCGGTAAACTTAAGGCAAATTGCTGAACTCGTTTGGTCTGCTCCTGCAGGAAAAAATTTCGGTCGTAATACTTCTCTCCTAAATACTGCGGAACGCTGAAACCACCGAATCCTTTTTTGAAAAGTGATATGCTCATGAGCTTTCTGTCGGGAAGGTCGTGGGGCAGTTGCCCTTTGTACTGAATATCCATTTCGTAAAAATCAAATCCTTTTTCCTTCATCCAAAGTATTGCTTCCCATTCCAAGGCGTGACGGATCGGCTGAGTTTCGTAGTCTGGATCGTTGGCTGCGGAAAACGCATACACAGAATTTTTGTAAACCGAGAAATATTCAAAGGCGATGTTTTTGTTATCCTTTTGCACTGCTACCAAGAAAGCGATGTTACCTTTCAGCCATTCGTACATAAGCTCAAAAGTTCGATCCGGTCTCGTTTGTCGCCCAGCGGCTTTTGTGTGCAGAGTTTTGTATTCCTCGAAAATTTCAGGGGTAACATTTTTTGAAGTGTAAAAAGAAATTTTGTACCCCTCACCCTTTTTAACGTTGCGGTGATGATTCCGGCGCACCCGTTTCCAAAGCTGGTCTTTGGGAAGATGAAGATCGACAAGCAAAGTTTCCAGAGAAACATCTAAATATCCATATTTCTGAAAAAACATCCTCTGTATACCTCCCTCTCTCGATATAGATGCCAAAGGTGATGAGCAAAATCTTGCTAGAACGATGCTCTCTTTCCGAGCAAGATCGTCAATTGCGGCGAAAACATAATCAACGACCTTCTCCCGCTCCTCTAGATTCAATCCTTCCGCAAGCGCCAGGGAAGGGATGGCGGCACCGACAGCGCTGCTAGACGAAAATGCTTTTACCGTATTTTTTTCGTTAGACACGCTCTCTTTGGTCAGAGGTACTATTGCAACTGGCTTGTTCTCATGGTAAATCCAGAAACTCAAATCAGTGGTCTGCAGTAGTGGCCGGAAATTCAAAGTATATTCACGCCAACCGGACGTATGCCAAAACCACGCGTCGGGACTTTTCGAGCAAAATTCGTCCCAATCTTTAGGCTCCTTTGCTGAATGTGGCTTGATGCTGAGGTTCATAAATGCTTTTTAACTTTACCGGTCATTATTTAAACCACTCTTTTAAACAAGATGCGATAAAATGTACTTCTCTCCTTTTCAAGGTGGGGTACAACGGAAGGGTAATGCAGCTCTGGGAATAAAGCTCCTCATTTCGGAATTTTTTCTTTCCGTATCCAAGCTTCTGATAATAAGGGTGGGTATAAACTGCGGGGTAATGAAAATTAGCGCCGATCCCTTTTTTGACCAAATACCGCCATAGTTTATCTCTAAGCTTAGGGTACTTTACCCTGATCACATAAATATGCCAAGCGGAATAATTATGCGGCAAAGTCTGCGGAAGGATAATGTGTTCCAAACCGACAAATTCCTCCTCGTACCATTTCGAGGCTTGGTTGCGGAGCCGAATAAATTTATCCAGCTTTTCCAGCTGGGAAGTCCCAAGCGCGGCCTGGATGTCGCTCATCCGGTAATTGAAGCCAAGCGCGACCATGACGTTTTTACCTCGATTGTCTTTAAAAATTCCGTGGCTACGCAAGAGCTTGATTGTTTCGTAAAGCTTCTTGTTATTCGTAAGCACGGCTCCGCCCTCCCCTGTCGCGATCGCCTTGACCGGGTGAAAGCTCAAGGTCGTGAGGTCGGCCAGGCTCCCGACGCTCCGGCCGCGATAGCTGGCCCCGAGGGAATGGGACGCGTCCTCAATGAGCAAAAGTTTATGCTTTTTGGCAATTCGATAAATCTCTTTCATTTCCGCGGGCTGTCCGGCAAAATCCACCACTGCCAAGGCCCTGGTGCGTTTCGTAATCAAGCGCTCAACTTTACGCTCGTCTATGTTATAGGTATCCAGACGGATGTCGCAAAACACCGGCTTTGCGCCCACAGCCAGGAGCATGTTCGCAGTGGCGGCAAAAGTATTCGGGGTGGTAATCACCTCGTCTCCCTTTTTTAATCCAACGGCCAAATATGCCAGGTGCAGCGCGGCGGTTCCACTACTGACCGCCACCGCGTACTTCACGCCGCCCGCTTTGGCAAGCAGTTTTTCAAACTCCAAAACCGCCGGTCCTTGAGTAAGCCAGGGCGAGCGCAGGGTTTTTACAACCCGCTTGATATCGTTCTCGTCGATTGTCTGACGACCGTAAGGAATCATTTTAAATTAAGGCCTTCGATTAAAACTTTTAATTGCTGGGGCGTCAGCCAAAGTGGATTAGTGTCGCTCGTGAACCGAAAGTTTTCCGGGACCTCCTCGCCCATTCCTAAATATTTCGAATATCTCTTTTCCACATCAAAAATCTCTTTGCTCTGGGGTAAAATAACGAAATATTTATCCAGCTCTACCGCGTGTCGCGATTCCGCGTCAGTCAGCAACGCTTCGTGCACTTTCTCGCCCGGCCGAATCCCCACCACTTCTTTGCGAGCCTGGGGTACCAGCACCTCGAAAAGGTCAACGAGCCTCATGCTAGGAATCTTTGGCACAAAAATTTCTCCCCCGACCATATTCTCCAAGGCAAAAAGCACCAGCTGAAAACTCTGGTCAAAGGTTATCCAAAACCGGGTCATCTCCTGATGCGTCAGGTGGACGACCTGCGCGTCCGGGTTTTTGAGGAGAACTTCCACGATACTGCCCCTGCTCCCCAACACATTGCCGTACCGAACACAGCTGAATTTGGTTTTGTTATGCGCGTACGCGTTGCCGTTCACGAAAAGCTTTTCGGCACAAAGCTTCGTGGCGCCGTATAAATTCACCGGCTGTACTGCTTTGTCCGTGGAAATCAAAAGGACCTTTTCCACTCCCTGATCAATCGCCGCCTCCACGACATTTTGACTGCCGATGACGTTGGTTTTGACCGCTTCGAACGGGTTGTATTCAAGCATGGGAACCTGTTTGAGGGCCGCGGCATGCACCACGATGTCGACGCCGTAAAATGCTCTTTGCAGTCTGGAGAGGTCCCGGACGTCCCCGATAAAGAACCGCAGACGTTCATCCTGGATTTCTTTCTGCATCTGAAATTGTTTCAGTTCGTCCCTGCTGAAAATAATGAGTTTTTTGAAATTGAAGTTGCTGAGCAAGAATTTCACGAAATTCTTGCCGAACGATCCGGTCCCGCCGGTAACCAAGATCGCTTTGTCATCGAACATAATTGTATTCTCCTTTTAATTCGGCAAGAATTGCCTGAATCATATTATTCATTCTTTCTTTTTTTGAATAAAGTGAAATTTTTTCTTCCGAGTCGTCAACGTACAAATGGATAGTGGCGTTATCCAGGCTCTTCAGATAGTTGATGACGCCCTGACGATTAACCTGAAACTCGCCGCTCGCAACTCTTTGCAAGGCCGATGAACAAGTAGAAACATCCGAAACTCGCAGTACTCCCGGGCAGTCCATATACCACGGATAGCCAAAAACCACTGTTGGTTTGCCCCTCACCACTGCCTCCCAGCCCGGGGTTCCAGTTACCGTGACCAATGCCTGCGATCGGTTGATGAGCTCATAATTATCAGTACCAATCGGCACGACCGTGACATTTTTCAAACTGGCGATCCTGCGATAAAAACCTTTCGGCCGGTAAGGGCCATAATTCATGCCCCGGCGCCACCATTGCGTCGGATGCTCCTTCACATAAGCAAAGAAACCCGCGGGCAGAGAGGCCGAAAGGTTTTCCAGCATCAAAAGCTGGTCAACGAATACGTCGCCGAGCGCCAACGTCGACCGCTCCGGCTGAAATTGCAACGGCACATACACGAACTTTCGTGAAAAATCCGGAGTGATTTGCACACTGCGATATTCTTTTTGCGGATTTTCGCCCAGACGCTTGCGCAGGTTCGCGAAAACGGCCTGGAAGATCCGCCCATCAAGAGCGGCTTTGCCCAAAATCCGAAGTTTGCGGCGCAAAATCGCTAGTCCAGAATTGCGTTTTTGTTCCCGCTTGAGATTCAAAGGCGAAGGATCAGCGACAGACGGATCATAATACCGCTGATAATAATCTTTCAGGTCCGGGCTCAAGTCGTCGAAAGTAAAGTGTGCATTGGAGTTTTTTTGAATTTCCTCGAGCATCCGCTGGCCGCTTGTTTCATATTCGGTTTGCAAAAGTGTTCGGTCGCCCACCCAAGTATCGTAAAACATGATAGTTTTGATGCCGAGCAGTTTTGCCAGATCATAAATCAGATAATTATAAGCCTGACTCGGGGAGATGGGAAAAATGACGGCATCCGGCCGGCGCGACGTGAGCAAACCATGCCAATACCGAAGCATTTCAAAATAACGGCGTTTTCGCTGTTCTAAAGTCAAATTATGTTCGGTTTTTGTCAGAAGAGTCATAACCATGGATTCGGTGCGGTAAAGTTTTCTGATAAGTTCCAGTCCGGGGGGCAAAAAAGACTGCGGATCGATGCCGGGTGCGGAAATATTTTTCGCGGCGTCAGCGGAGTCATGAAACATGATTTCCGGAAATTCTCCCTCGTCGCCTCCCCGCAGGCCTACCCAATAAATCACCTCATGCCCGCCGGCCTGAAGCCCGCGGACCAAATCAGTCATTTCTTTGCCATGGCCAGCAAGAATCAAAAACAGTTTCATGCCGCGCTCGCCGCTTTTAAATTATAGATGCGGTAAAAATACGTTTTTTCATCTGCCAACAGCTTTTTGGGGACCCCTTCCTCGACAATCCGGCCATCCTGCAAAGCGATAACCCGGTCACAGCTGATCACGGTAGAAAGGCGGTGCGCCACGACGAGCACCGTGATTTTGCCGCGCAGATTCTGAATGACTTCCTGAATTTTCGCTTCCGATTCATTATCCAAAGCGCTGGTCGCTTCGTCCAAAATGAGCAGCTGCGGCTTCCGCGCAAGTACGCGAGCGATCACGATCCTCTGCCTCTGCCCGGCTGACAGCATCACCCCCCGCTCACCAATGACCGTGTCAAAACCTTCTGGCCGGCTGATGATAAAATCGTAAATATTAGCCTGTTTGGCCGCGGCAATCATTTCCTCCTTGCTGATCGTACCATCGTAAAACTGAATATTGCTCCGGATAGTATCATTCATCAAAAAAATGTCTTGGGATACGTACCCGATGTTTCGGTACCACTCCTTGCGGCTGACTTTTTCGATTTCCTGACCATCCAATAAAATTTTGCCCCGGCTTGGAATCAAAAGCCGCAAAATCAAATCAACCAAAGTCGTTTTTCCCACGCCCGAAGGACCGATGATACCGACCATCCCCCCCCTTGGCAGAGCAAAATTGATTTGCGACAAAACGATTTTTCCGCCCTCGTAGGCAAAATCAACATCTTTAAACTCCAGGGCGTGTTCAAAAGAGAATGGACCGTCACCGGCCTCTATCTCCTGATTTTCCGCAGCCTGCTTTTCATAATTTAAAACGCTTTGCACATGCGGAATCGAATCGTTTGCGGTATGTAAGGAGCGCTGTAATTCCAGGATGAGATTGAAAATTCTATCAACCAGATAAATTATTACGGCCAGCGCGGCCAGATTAAACTGCGTCGAACGGTAAAAAATTGCAAACACAACAAGAATAAACACTACTCCCAAGGGAAGAATAAACGCTCCGCCAATCCCGCGCAGGAGGGCCGCCCTGATATTATTTTCTTTGAGCCTTCGAAAATAATGACGCCCCTTTTCGACCACACCTTCTTGCACAAATAAAGTTTTTACGCTTTTGATACCGGAAATATTTTCCGTTACATGATGAGTTGCTTCTTTGGCTATCGCTGTCCGCTCTATAGCGACCCTTTTGATTCGTGAAAACAACGGTTTTACGAGAAACATAAATATGCCGCCGAGTGCCAAAGCGCTGATTGTGATGGAGACAGACACATTGATCGCTACAACCATATAAACTACCAAACTGCCGACAATCGTGAGGATGATCGCGAATTGCTGGAGCATGCTGCTGCTCGCCGGCACATCGTTTAAAAGTATCGTCTCTAGATAACCGGACTTCTGTTTCATCAAGTACGGCCACCTGGCCGTAAGAATCCCCTCGAAGAGTCGGTTGCGAAGCTGCTCCTCGTATTCTGAGGTTATTTTTGCGCGAATGAAATTTACAGCCACCCCCAAAAACGCGCGAAAGATAAACAAGACACCAATAAAAATCAATAAATAAGTCACCGAGAAATCAAAGCCGAATAAATCAAAAAACTTTGCGATCTGCCGGGAAAGAAAATCGCTGCCCTCGCCGCCGCCAAAAGCGAATGAAAATAGTGGGATAAGAGCGGTTATTCCGATGCCTTCCAGAAAACTGCTCAGGAGGCCTAAACCGGTCAGCAAAACAATACGCGCCTTGTAAGGCCCGTATGTTTTCCAGGAAAGGGTGAACACTCTGATCACCCTGTCGAGCTTGAAAATTTTATTCTTTGTCACCACGGATTGATCTTCTCAACTACTTTCTTTTTAAGCTTGAGGTATGACTTGACCGCCTTCTTCTCCAGATCCGGCGAGAGCATCCGTAAAAGCTCCTTACCCAAAATTCGGTATTGTCCGCCGATCTTGTTAGCGCGTAAAAGCCCTTTCTTGAGCAGCCGCTTGAGAGTGCTGTTGCTAACTTTCAAAATCTCCTGGGTTTCTCCGGTAGTATAAACAGCGTTTTCCTTTATCTCGAAATGGTCCATATTTTTTAAAAATCATCCCCCTCATTGAAAGCGAGGGTCTTTCTTGCCATCAAATGAGGGGGAGATATTTTGTTTCCAATGCTTTTTTAATGCAAAAACCTATTCAAATCATATCAATAGGGGTCAAGTGGTGTCAAGTGGTGTCAAGAGTTTTCCTTAAATTTGCCTTAAATAAGCCAAAAAAAAGGGTCCCGCAAACCCTTTTATAAACACAGGACGCCGGCGTTCTTCGGGTCTTTTTTGGCGCTTAGATCCCTCCCAACAAAGAAATAGTCTTATCCAGGTGATTGGAATACGCGGCCATATCAAATGTCCCCTCTTTTTTCAGCAAGTCGCGCACTTTGTCCTGAAGAGACCTGACTACTGTAAGTTTCGTCAGAAGGCCGTCCTTAAATTTTGATTTAAGCAGATCAGTAATTTCTTCGTGCTTTTTACTAAGTTGGAGAAATTCTTTCGGGTAAACATAAGCCGAGCCCTGGTGGTTGACATCAGGCAAGGGAACCAAGTCGGATTGAATCGGGCCGGTCTTTCTGCTAAAAAATCGCAAATCCCCTTCCCCCATGAATATCCTATCCCCGGCGTTTTTGCGATGAGAAGTATCATATACCGTGCCATACTTCAGTACCTCGCGGTTCTCATAACCCAAAGACTGCAAACGCGCGGTCATATCCTTGGCGGTGTAACGGCGAAACATTGGCATAAACCAATCATCCAGGTAGGCGGCGAGCTTTAATGGATTGGACTCAAGCAAATGTAAATATTTGATGCTTTTTTCAATCTCGGAAAATCCTAAAACACTTCGGATCCAATCCATCAGGTGATAGTTTATCCCTCCGGCTCCCAAAGTATACAAAAATAAATGGCCTCCCGGCTTCAGCACCCTAGTTAGCTCAAGAAGGGCGCTGTCCGGGTTATCGGTCCTATGAATAACGCCGTTGCAAAAAACCACGTCGAACTTCTCGTCATCAAAAGGCAACTCCAATATGGAATTAAAACTCACGTGTGCATTTTCAAAGCCAAGCTCTTTGGTTTTCGCCTTGGTATAGTCGATTAACTGCTGGTCGATATCCACGCTGAAAACTTCCTTTGCCCCGTTTTGGAGCATAAAAATCGTGCCCCTGCCGCCGCCGCAACCGGCATCCAGACAAACTTTGTTTTGGAAAGTTTCCAGAGGGATGTTATTTTTCTTGAAACGCTCAATAATCGGCTGAATAACGCTTTTGAATTCCTGATCGTCAAACAACGAAAAACCCGCCCCATAAAGATGGCCCGTTAACTTTTCCTCGGCTTTAAGCGGAGTTCCCTTCATATTTTTCAAAAATTTGTCTTTTTAAAGATTATGCTAAATCCTTGATTGAGTCAAAGCACCTCTAATGGCCGAGATGACTTTTTGGGCTCTTTTTTCCCAAGTATATTCCCTAGCTTTCCGTCCAGCATTTTCAGCAATTTTTCTGCCCAAATTTTCGTCATTCAAAATTGTAAAAATTCCATCCGCCAAACTCCCCGGATTATCCGGCTCCGCCAGAAGTGCCGTGCTTTCGTCCAAAATCTCCCTTATACTCGGCAAATCTGAGGCGATGATCGGCCGGTTAGAGGCCATATACTCAAAAAGTTTAAGCGGTGAGGTTTGAGTTCTGCTGATTTCAAATTTTCCTGAATTCGGCAAAACCAGGACATCCGCCGCCGCTAAATATTTTGGAATTTCAGAATAGGGCCGGTGCCCCAAAATCAGAATATTTTCCACTCCCGAAGCTTGTTTTTGAAATCTGGCGATGTCATATTTTGTCCCGCCGACGAAAACAAATCTGATGTTTTTATTTTGAAATTTTGGACTTCGCGACGCCGCCAGCAGAGTGCCAGCCCCTTTCCACTCATACAAGTGCCCTGTGTACATCACCAACTTCGCATCAGGCGGCAACCCAAGCTCTTCCCGGTTTTTGTCTACTAACTCTTGGCTCTTTCCGCCAAAGGCGGATCCGCCTCGGGCGGAAAATTTCTCAAGATCAACTCCGTCAGGCGCGACTATCATCTTTTGGCCATCAATTCCAAGTTTGACGAGCTCCCGGATGAGTCCTCCGCTGATCGCTATGATTCCGGCGCATTTTTTCCAGTACCCTAAGTATGCCGATTGATTTTTAGGCAATGTGTGCGGCTCCCAGAACACTCGCTTCGAAAATTTCAGAAGCAATGGGAGAAGGTATTCGTTCCGCGTGTATAGGATCTCGCCGCGTCCCCGAAAAAGTAAATAAAAAAATAGACTAATCAGGAAAAAAAAGGATTGAAATTTAATGTATATACCCTGCTTCAACGCGCGCAAAAAACCCGGGTCAAAACTGAATAGATATTTGACTTCGAATTTTTTTTTAACCGAATAGTAGTCAAAGGGATCAAGCATTTTTAAATGATTGTCGGTGCGCGACGGCACGACCAACTCGACATTGACTCCTACCGCGGCCAATGCTTCGCACATTTTCATGATCTGGATGCCATGCGCTTTCTCCGTAGGCAGACGAATGTTTGCAACGTGAATTATTTTCATGCAGTATTGGCTAAATGTTTGTTCTCCTCGTAACTCAACAGAAAATCTCCCAAAGCGAGAAAGTCCAGTCTTGCGTCCAAAAACGCGCGCAACGCGTCTTCCGGCGTGCAAACGATTGGCTCCTCATGCATGTTGAAACTTGTATTGATAATTGTCGGGATGCCTGACAATTTATAATATTCACTGATAATATCATAATAACGCGGGTTATCCTGCCGGAAAACGACCTGCGGGCGGGCGGTCCCGTCGATATGGACGCAAGCCGGAGCCGCGCTTTTCATTTTGTCAGTGCATTGGTAAGTGATAGTCATATATTTTGCGGCGACGGGATCGTCAACAATATCAACGTAGCAGTCTTTGACGTGTTCGCGCATAGTCACCGGCGCAAACGGCATAAATTCGCTGCGATTCAAACGCTCGTTGAGCCAATCGTTGACCGCCGGATCAACCGGGCTATAGAGAATGGAGCGGTTGCCCAGGGCTCGCGGTCCGTATTCCATCCGGCCTTGATAAAAAGCGACGATCTTTTTTGAATGGATGTATTTCGCCAACGTCTTGGCCGCGTCTTCCATCCGCGTATACTTCGCCCCGACTCGGCGCAAATATTGCTCAACGTATGCTTCGTTATAATCCGGGCCAAGGTAAACGTTTTCCAAGGCTTTTGGCGATAAATTCTCCCCCCGACCATTTTTCCATTGTGAAAGAACATACAACGCGCCTCCGAGGGCCAGCCCCCCGTCTGACATCGCGGGAAAAACGTATACATCCGAAATCTCCGGGAGCTCCAGAATCTTTTGATTCACCAAAACATTGGCAAATACCCCGCCGGCCAGGACAATTTTATCGTATGGCACACGTTGGCGGGCGTTTTTGACCAACTGGGTGACAATTTCGATCAGCCGCTGCTGGGCGGCGGCGGCAACGTCTTCCCGAGTCGCCGGTCCCAAGAACTCCTTCATCTGTTCCGGATTATAATTAGCCCAATTTGGAACCAGTTGGGAGCGTTCAAAAAACAAGTCTTCCCGTACTCGAAATCGCAGACCTTCGCACCAAATCGCCTGGCGCATTTTATCGATGAGCCTGGCGGGGTTTCCCCGCGCCGCCAAGCCCGTGGTCTTGCCGCCGTGCCTGGTGCCGGATTTAAAACCGCACACTTTTGTAATACTCCCCCAAAAAGTCCCCACTGAATGCGGCACGAAAGTTTTGTCCAATACCTTGATGCTGCCGTTCTCTCCTGCCCCGACTACTGAACTCAATAAATTTCCCGCCCCGTCGCAGGTAACGATGAGCGCGTTTTGCCAGGGCGAGGTAAAATACGCCCCCGCCGCGTGAGCGACGTGGTGGTCAACCTCGATGATCTGCGCGCGCGGAAAATGCTCCCGGATGAAATCCCTCCAAAAATAACGCATCACAAAGGCTTCCTGCTCCTGATTCTGCGCGCGAGGAGGTGTTTGCTTTTTCGATCGGGGGGATATAAATTCGGCTCTGGTCATCCGAAAAAGCGACCGCCAAAAAACGGGCCGGAAAATCCAAGTCAGCCTTTCGCGAAAAAAAAATTCGCCAAAGCGGATAATTTTTTGACCGAAGGTCAAAGTCGGAACGACTACATAGCGCACTTGCTCGCGCCGAATACCCGTATAATCCAGCATGGCTCGAATGGATCTCTCTGGAAAATCCCCATCAAGCTTTTTTCTGGATAGCCGCTCCTCATTAACGGCAAAGAGCGCCTTCCCCTCAAAATCAATCAGCGCAACTCCAGACTCATGGCATCTGGATTTGAGCGGGAGGTTCAGTCCCACTATATATTGCTTATCTTCACTGCTCATCAGCCGGTTTTACTAGTAAAATCAATAATGCCGTTACTTAGGCCGGGGATAAAATTTGAGATAAAAAAAGCCGAGATAAACCCCGCTCCAGTCCTAATTGAGAATATTGCTTAAAGTTCAATTTAGCGCAGCGATGTCCGCGCTTGACGCTCACTTTTCTGCTAACAAATATCGACTGGACTGGGGCGGGGTGAATGCCTACGCAAAGCCCGGCGTCCCGCAGCCAAAAAAACCAAGCGCGAGATCAATATTCTATGTCGTTTTTGGCGCTGATGATATCAACCGAACTGACACCCGGCAACTGAGAGAGGGCCTTGGCAAATTTCTCAACTTCCGAAGCATTGATGAATCTGACATTGAAGCTCTGGTCGAGAACCTTGCCATTCTCGCGCGCCACTAAATTCAGCAGATTGTCATACTTCAGATATTCGCCAAACACTTGCCGCAATTTGTCGCTAGAGAAGCTGTCGGTATGGGTTGAGAAGCTTAAAACATAATCATATTTTCTGATGGAACCGAAATTTGTTTTGGCAAGCATATATACAATCAACAGGCCGAGCACGGTCGTGGAAACAGCAATGATATAACTGCCGGTTCCGCTGGCAAAACCGATTGCCACGGCAAGGAGGACAAAAGCGATGTCCCGGGCATCTTTTATCGCGGTCCGAAAGCGAATCAGTGAAACCGCGCCAAACGCGGCAAAAGCGAGAGCCAGACTGTTACCGATAACCATCACGATTGCGGCGATAAAAAAACTGATCAAAACCAGGCTGACGGTAAAGCTCTGGGAATAAGACAAACCTTTGTGGGTGGTCCTATAAATTATTGCCGAGACAAATGACAGCACAAAAGCCGCCGCGAGGTTTATCAAAATGACCGTCAAAGTTAGCTGGGGAACCGAGAGCGGATTATTAAACAACCCGTTGAAATTCATATGCTAAAAAGTTAACTGATAATTATTGTCATCCATTTGGGGCAATACTTGCCGCAGCGCATTGCCATATTTCGAATATGCCAATCGTTGGAGTTGAAAAGTTTGCAGTACCCTGTGAAACCAGGCGGGCAAGATATTGTGATACTTTACCTCGAACACCACGCCATTTGGATAAACTCGATGAGGAATAAAGGGCTTCGGGGAAAAGTCGACCGCGCGGGAAGCGATAATGTCCTCGTCGATTGTCACGCGAAACTTTTTATCGCGCCGCCCCAAAAGTGCTCGCCGATTATACGCGATCATTACTTTGGGGCGAAGGGCGTTCCGGTTTTTAAACCAAAGCAGTTCCTGAATAAATTCGTGGTTACTGTCGTTTTTCAGCAATTCATTAAGCTTCCTGTCCAGGGCGCCACCCAAGCTGTCTGCAGAGGAAAGTCCAACCCGATCTTTGACTATCAGGGCGTCTTGTTTCCTCTTTATCTCCGCAAAAATCGGAGTATCAGAAGTGACTGACTCGCCATAATAACGCAAACGCAGCTTCTTGCGATCCGGCACCCCCGCCTCCTTGTCCCAGTAACAGGCATAGTCAGGGCTGTCAAAATATAAACTGTTCACCCGGTAAAAACCCTGGGAGTGTTTGATGTAAGGATCCCAGTCCATATGCGGCAGAAGCGCGGCCACCAGTTGCTTGACCCGGTGCCGGGGCAGAAAGTATTTAAACTCGAAACGTTGGAAATGAAGAGTTGGTTTGGTCACGAAATAATATGGAGTTTAGCGAATCAATCCGACCGGCGCTTCCTCACGTTCGATGCCTAGTTCGCTGCGCAGAACCTCGGTATCCCCACCATTCATAAACTGTATATTATCAGCCTGGCGGCGCACTGTAAAGACTCGCGCGGCAGGATTTTCAAAGGCAGGAGCAGCTGCAAAATTCCCATTTTGCCCATCGGCCCCTCGAAACGCGCTGTTCTGAATTTCAATCTTTGACCGCTCGTCAATTTTCACGTCTTCGGTGTTCTCCCAAATAATCGAATTGTAAACTTGCGCGATCGCACCGCCAAAAATCGGTTTCTTCATGTACGCGTTGAGGCCGATTTGATTCCGATAAAAAACGTTATTAATAATCTTTGGGGTAGAGCCGTCCTTGACTTCAACACCGATCAAGCAGCCGTTAAACACGTTGTTGTAAATTTTCGGATTGACCGATAATTCACCGATGCTCACCCCTTTATCGCCCGACCCCTCAAAATAATTATCCCTCACCAAAACACTGGAACCGGACAAGTCCACGCCATCGTTGCCGTTCCGGACAAATTCATTGGCGGCGACCTCTCCTGTTTTGACAAAATCCAAATCTACCGCGTCGGATGAATTATTCACAAACCGATTACGGATAATCGTCGCTTCGGCGGATTTGACATTGATCGCGTCATCGCCTTGCGCCCCGCTAAACTGCGAGGACTCCACTAGGATATCGGAATGATACGAAGACAGCATCCCGATAAAGAAAATCCCATTTATGTAGGCATCTTTTCCATCTCGAAAAATCGTATTGCGAAACACGCTCTCACTGCCAGCGCTAACAACCCCAAAAGTTCCCCACGGGCGCCCGGCATCGAGGGAAGTGAGCACAATCGGTTGACTGACAGTCCCCACCATTTCGACCGGACTATAACTGATGATGGATACCCCTGATGCCAGGCGAAGGGTAACATCCGGGGCAACACGCAATTTCAGTCCTTTCGGAACAACGACAGTCTTTTCGATTCGATACTCTCCCGCGGACAAGGATATGGTCTTCCGCGCCAAATCAACTCGGAATATCGAATTTTCCAAGGCGAATCTGTTGATGTCAGATATTTTCTCGAAGTCCACGAACGCCTGCTCATTGATTATGCGCACGCCAATAGCCGAATTCGCGACTTTTTCTCCGGTAATCGCATTTTGCAAAACTACACTGAAGGAATCCAGCCGACTGGCAAATTCCGTAGCGCTCATCTGCGAACTGACCAAGAAAAAACGATGGTTGGTCAGCTGCTTTTCTAGCACTCCCTCCACATCGCTCCGGACCCTGCTTGTATAGATCAGGGCGTCGCGGTAATTGTCCGCTTCCGCAGGGTCGAGCCGCAAGTTTTGATTTGCGTCGTAGAATAGCTGATAATCGGTGAGGGTTGATTGGTCGGTGAGTGTGGCCGTGATTTCCTGCAACCGAAAATCCGGGACGCTCTCCACTTTGAGATCAATAGCGGCCAGGATGAAATTATTTTGAAACCGCGGGACGTCGTCGCCGGTCAATCGAACTTCCGCCAGGATAGTTCTCTGGTTTTCAAAAAGCGAATTCAGCCGCTCGAAGTTGTCGATAATCTGCTGACGAAACTGCTTGTGCATTTTATCGGCATCGCGATTGGTAAAAATTTTCATCCGATCTTTGTAGAGAGACGGCCTGATGGCGCGATAGGTCTCGTCGTAAAAGGCCAAGTCCTCATCCAGATTTTTCTCGTCCGAAACGTACCGATAGACCTGCTCGTTTTTTTCGTGCAAATATTTCGGGTTAGTGAAAATCCGCGCTGAGAGGGAACTGTAAATGTCCGAGTTGTCGCTGTCGGGTGTGTCACTGGATACATCCCAGGGGATAAAAATAAATTTACCCTTGGAATTATCAAAGAATAGACGGACATTGTCCACATTCTGATGGACTGAGTTCGTCAATTCCTGATGAACCTGCCAGGCGTAAAAATTGTCCCGGTCTATGAGATCAAAAATCCGCGCAAAAAAGTCCTCGTCACGTTCTGTGTGCAGGAGCTCCACAAGCTTGTCGAGCTCGGAGTAATGCTCATAACTCACTCTCGCGTCTTCCACGACCAACTGCCAGCCGTGCAAGTTGTCCCAAAAACCAAAACTGGGCGGGGTTTGGTACAACGCGGGCAGGTCCAAAGCGCTATAAAAATTGCTCCCATCGGGAACCTCCCATTTCGCCAGCATTTCGGGACTCCAATTCTCAATCATGAAATACAATCCGTGGTTACGGCCATTGATCCGCAAATCAGCAAACCCGCTTGGCGGATGCAGTAACCCAAGTTTCTCGGCGCGCCAGTTGTTGAATTGTTCCAAAGCGAATTTCCTGTCATCCACGAGAATGAAATTGATACGGGTCTGACCCGAAAACGGCGCGCTATCTTTAAATTCTACTAAGTAAGACTTTTTTGGGTGCTTCCAGTGAAGGTCCTCATCCCCACGATAACGTACTCGGACATCGTATTCTTTTCCCTTATAAAAAAACTTGGCCGGTACAAATACTTTATCAGTATAAATGTACCCCGTACCCGACGGCAGACTCTCATCCATGAGTTTTTTTTGATCCGGGGCGATTTCCAGCTCATACGTCGGGACTTCGTCCTTTTTGAATAAATAGGGCAAGTAAACAATATCCCCGAGTTTCCGAATCTGCTGGTACATCGCAAAAGCCCGGGGATTTTTGCGTAGCGACTCCTTGTGCTTGAGCGCCCACACGCCAAAAACCGCGCCAATCAAAACCACCAGAAACACGACGGTTTTCAGCTTTCTATCTTTGATGAACCTATAATAAAATCTTTTTAGCGTCATTTGTAAAATTTTAGCAGGGTTTGACTAAATACTCAATCAGCCTGCCGTGTTTGAGAGTATATATTGAGATGCTGCCGGACTGATTTCGTCCATGGAAACTCTTGTCTAACAAATGTTTTTGCAGCATTACTCATTCGTTCGTATATTTGCGGGTTGTGTCTTAAATGTTTAATCCGCTCGGCTATTGCCGCAATGTCTCCCTCTCCCACCAAAAAACCGGTTTCGTTGGCACGGAAGGTTTCTGGTATCCCGCCTGAATCCGTACCAATTACGGGTTTGCCAAAATACTGGGCCTCCAGGAATGCTATTCCCAAACCTTCTATATCACCCTGTTCGGCCAAATATTTAGCTGGCAGGGCAAATACTTGGGCGGTCTCGTAAAAATCTTCCACGCCCTCCACTGACCCGGCGAAAACCACCCGTGACGCCAAACCAAGCTCTCGAACCAAATTCTGCAAATTCTGCTTTTCCGGTCCCTCCCCAACAACCAACAGTTTAATTGTTTCGTCATCCAACCCCTTGATCGCACGGATCAAATCATCCGTTCCTTTCCGTTTTATGAGTTGGCCGACTGTCAAAACAACGAAGTCCTGATCAGTAAGCCCGTATCGACGTCGGATATCAACGCTGGGTTTTTGCTCCGATAGTTGCGTGACACCGGGATAAATCACAAAAAAAATTTGATCATCGATTTGGTAGTCCTCCGCGGCAAGCTTCATTGTAGAACGGCTATTAGGCAAAATTCGATCACTACGACGCATTGTAAATCCCTTCGCCCACTTGACTAGCCCCGAGCCTGACTTTGCTAGAACGTCAGTCCCGTGGATTGTGATAAAAACTTTCTTCCCAAAAATATATTTCCCGAAGAGAAGAGTAAAAAAACCAACTGGAAAAATATTTGTCGCGTGGAAAACGTCGAACTGCCGAAATTTCAAAGTATACCAAAAAACTACGAAAATCATCTGCCACATTTTTTTGTAAGGATACGCAAAAACTTCCAGTTTCCCTCTTATTTCGTGCCGCGGCTGAGAATTTTTGAAGGCCACGACTTTCACGACACCTACTGCCGGACTCGACGCCAAACTTTCCGCCAAGCCACCCGCCAAAGTCGCCACGCCACCGCGATCCGGCAAATACCCTGAGTTGAAAAAACAGATTTTCATTTAAATATATTACGTAACCGCCGCAAAACCCTCCGCGGCGATCGCCAAAAACCGGGCAAATAGTCCTTGATCCAAATGTCTGACCCGCTCACCACGCTATTAGCACCCGTTGCAAAACTATAGATGACGCGCGCCACAGCCGCCGGCTCGGTCCCCCGCCAGTTCACCATTGCCGTTGCGGTCAACCCCGGATGGAGCGCGAGAATCTTAATATCCGGCCACTCTTTAGCCAAAGCCTGGGTCATCCCGCGTATGCCAAATTTAGCCGCACAGTAACCAGTCCAATTCTTTTTGCCTACGGTCGCCAAGTTGCTGCCGATGTTAATAACCGAATTTTTTATTACCGGCAAGAGCAAACTGGTGAGTTTCATCGGACCCACGAGGGAAGCATGCAGCTGCTCATCAATTTGCTCAAAACTCTGCTCGGAAAGTTTCGCTGAGATCACAGTACCGGCATTGTTAACTAGGATATCCAGTGCTCCAAACATCCTCAAAATTTCCTTCGCGCAGTTTTTCACACTCTCGTCACTCGTCAGATCAAGGGGTAGAGCGTGGGCAGCGGACGCGCCGAGTTCCAAGCAATGCTTCAAAACTCCTTGCGCGAGCTGTGCCTCTTTGCGATAAGTGATAGCGACCACAAATCGCGCGCGGGCAAATTCGTAAGCAAGCGCCTCCCCGATTCCCCGACTCCCGCCGGTAATGACTACGATTCTATTCATTTCGGGGTCCTTTGATTATCTCTTCCAACTGCTTGGTCAAAACCTCGTAGGTATAGTTTTCCAGAACCCGCTTTCGCGCCGCCGTTCCCATCTGAAAGCGCCCCGTCTCATCAGAAAGCAACTGGATGGCCGCTCTAGCCAGAGCCACCGAGTCCGCGGCGGGGACGACTAAACCGGTTTGATTGTGGAGATTTATTTCCGGGCTACCCCCGATATTTGTCGTAATCACGGGTACTCCAACTGCCATGGCCTCGATCGTAACCTGCCCAAAATGTTCCACCCAGGTCGAGGGGACCACCAGCGCATCCGCGGTCTGCAGATAATCGGCCAATTTCTCAAAAGGCTGACGGCCAACTAACTGGACGTTCCCCTCAATATTCAACTTTTTGACTAGCGTGTTCATCCGTTCACTTTCCCCGCCGCCGCCGATAACCACCAGGTTAACCCCGTCCACTGCTTTGATGATTTCAGGCATGGCCTCCAGCAGATACCCGATTCCTTTTTCCGCGAAGTTGATCCGACCAATAAAGAGGAGGGTCTTTTCACCGCGTACGTTCAAGCTCTTTCGCCAATACTCCCGGTCCCCGCGGGGGGCAAACAGGTCGGCCTCGATTGCCACCGGCCAAACAGTGATTTTGCTCCGAAAATTTTCCTCCAATGCTTCGGCTTCGGCGGCCGCCCTGCTGACAAAGAGAATCTTCGCGGCTGCTTTATAAATCCGGTTGGCGAATTTTTTCTGATTTTTGCGATCCAATCCCCACTGCAAAGCTGGCTCGAAAACTCGCGCCAAACCAAAAGCCGCCACCACCCGGTACCACTGCCTTCGGCCAAATACTTCCTCAGGTCCTCTGCCGACGTGCCACCGCCAAGCTGTAATTTGCCGAAATATAAAAGGCGCGCGCAACCTTGAGGAAATTTGAGAAACGGCATATCCGGTCTCGCGGGCCTGCCAAACCAAGATCGCGTCCCATTTCTCTCGCCCGTCCAGGCGCAAAACCGCTCGTTTTGTCGCGACCAGGTACCACCGTCTCAACGGCCGAGATAAAAAAAACCACTTGGCACTGTTCCATAACGGCGGATAATACCGAAATATTTTGACTCCGTCCACGGCCCCGCTCCCGCGTTTCCAAAATGTAAGCCAAGGCGCTACCACCACCACGTCATGCCCGTTTCGTTTGAGCCGTCTCGTCATCTCGATAAAATAATGATACGTGCCGAGATGACGGCCAATTTCCTCTTCGCTGCCGAATTTGTAGGCGACCACCAGAATCTTCATTCCTTGAATTCCGCGATTATTTTTTTGACCAAGTTTTCCAAGGCGTGCTCTTTTCTTACCCAAGGCATCAATTGTTCTCGTAAACTCTGTTTTTGCCCTGTATTTAGACTCTTTATCGCCAGAATCTTCTCTGCCAATTTCTCGGGTTCATCTCTCTGGACCACAAACAGCGGGGAAATTTTTGCCAGAGGTTCGGCGAAAGCCTCGTTCGCGCTTATCACGAGTAAGCCCGCGGCCGCCGCTTCCAAAACCGCTTTATCAATACTGCCGGTACCGCTCATATTAATAAACAAATCCGCTTCATGTAATATCTCATCAACAAATTCATACGAAAGCTCGCCCTGAAATTTGACGCAGTCCTCGAGGTCCGCGTTGTGCACGAATTCTATGAGGGAGTCCAGATATCCCTGGTGCTCGGGCAGTCCGACTCTGCCGTAAACTTCAACCGTCATGTCTTTCACACCTTTGTGGTTTACGAGGATCTCCACGGCCTTAAGGAGGGATTCATAATCCTTCACCGGACTTATCCTTCCGATGGAAATAATTCGGAATTTTCTCCTCCCCACCTCCCCTCCCCCACGCGGTGGGGAGGAAACTCTTTTGTTATATCTTCCCTCCCCTTGGTGGAGAGGGTTAGGGAGGGGGGCAAATTTCCTTAGATCAATCCCGTGTCCCACGACCTTCACTTTTCTTGAAAGCAGTCGGAAACTTTCCGGGGACGCCGTCAAGACCCTGTCAACTAGTGTATGGGCAAGGCGAAGCTTAAAATCAACGGATTTGTGAGTGTACCAAAGTATCACTTTTCTTCCGCGCAGTTTCGCCGGCAACCACGCGATAATCGCGTAGATCGGATGCATGTGCACGAAAAAACCGGCGGCCTGACCGGCAAACCGATAACTCAGGCGAAATAATTCATAACCCTGACGCAGTCTGCCAAATCCCCGTTCCTTGCCAAAGGAACGGATTTCCACGTTGGCCGGCAAACCCGAAGTGTCGCCTTTTTCCTGGCAGATGACATACAACCGGTCGAGATTTTTCGCCAGTGCGGCAAGCCACGTGAAAACGAACCCCGTGAGGGCGTCGCCGCGGTCAATTTTCCTAGTGATAAAAATCAGTTTCATTGATGTGCGATTTCCTTCCAAAAACTAACCAAGCTTTGTACCGCCTCGTCGCTGTCGTACTTTTTCGCGGCGCTGCGAGCATTTTCGCCCAACTGCCGACGCAATTGAGCGTCAATCAGCAACTTGTTTAGCACGCTTCGAAGCGCGCTTTCGTCCCCCAAGTCTACCAACACACCGGTCCGCCCATGCTCGAGCTGGCGCGCCGCCCCGGCGGTGCGCGTGGCAAGGATAGCGCAGCCCGCGGCAGCTGCCTGCATTAATACTTGCCCGAAAGTCTCGGTATCCGAAGGCAAGACGAAAATGTCCGCTTCCCGATAAATATCGGGGAGATTCTCGAAATTTTTCTGTCCCAAAAATTCTATGCGCGAATCATTTTTTGCCAGCTCCCGTAGCGCTTTGTCCTGCGCGCCGCCGCCGACAATTTCCAAACGGAACGGAATCGGCAGCGATTTTACCGCCCGGATAAGCATCGCCACGTTTTTTTCCGCCGACAACCGGCCAACGTACAATAACCTGGGGATCTTGTTGTCCGGCTTGGAATCACTGAAAAAGGGGCGGATATCGATCGCAGTTGGCTGAACCAAAATAGGTTTAGCGATTCCCCATGTCTGGAGACGGTTTTGGATAACCTCGTTGTTCACCCGGAAAGCGTCGGCGCGAGCAATCGCCTGCTTGATGCGCCAAAACAAGTACCACTGCAACGGGTTAAACTTTAGCCACTCGCGGCTGAAAAACATCCCGTGAATGCTGACAATCCACGGAACCCGAAAAAGCCGCCTGATTTTTTCGCCTGCCGGCGCCGCGAAATCCTGGGTAATCAACAGGTCGTATGGACGCTCGATAAGCAGTTTCGTCGCGATCGCGGCCGCTTTTCTCCAATGAAACAATTTCGATGAACCGGTTGGTATAATTCGCAGGTTCTCCCCGATCCACCGCGGCCCTCCCGGCTTCGCGGAAAGAACAATCACGTCCAGTCTGCCGCAAAGCTCGGCATATTTCTGATGACGGGCAATGACATCCCCTGAACCAACTTTCCCCAGGAGTCCCCGATCGAGACTAATCATCAGGACGCGCATTGCTGCAATACTCCTTCGGTTTCGTTAATCATCCGCTCCTCCGCAAAAACTTCAAGAAGTTTTTCGGCTTCCCCGACCAGCCGGCTTCGCAACTCTGGGTCTCTTTTCAGCTTTCGAATCGCAGTTTTGATTTGCTCGCGATTATTATACTCGATAAGCAAGCCATTTTCACCGTCGCGGATAACCTCCGGATTCGCTCCCGCCGTTGTCGTAATGATCGGGGCTTCCATTGCGGCAGCCTCCAAGAGGATGAAAGCAAAGCCTTCGTATCCGGAATTCAAAACAAACGCGTCGCAAGCCCGCAGATGCTTCAAAATTTCCGGCCGGGGCGCTTTATTCAAAATAACCAGCCGGTACCCAGTGTCTTCGCGTCTTAGATCGGCCGCAACTTCCTGCAGCATCGCGAAACCCTTCCACGGGACCGGGCGGCCAGCCGAAAAAATGACAAATTCGTCTTTTCCGAACCCCAACTCTTCCCTCGCCCTGTCGCGTTCGATATCCGGTAATGATGATATCGCATTGTATATGACCCGCGGCTTAGTTTCTTTAATTCCCCATCCGATGACAATTTTCTTCAGATACTCCGAAGGGGTGATAATCGCATCAGCGGACCGACAAGTGCGGATCTGCATATCGCGGATGCGGCCGACGGGTTTTGGAAAAGAGCGTAATTTTTGGAAATCATCGATGGGCAGGTCGGTGAATTTTCGGCCATATGCCTGCTCCCAGGAGTAATCACCTGGCACGCGCAATACGAAGGGCTTTTTTAGACTCCGGGCCGCGAGCGACGCAGGATAACCGGCCGAAACCGGGTCCTGTGCGTAAATGACATCCGCCTCCGCTCCATTTTTTCGGGCTGCACGGAAATACCGAAAATAATGCAGCGGCTTAAAAATGCTCCTCTTTACCATCGTAACGGGAAAGGAATACCGCCGACTTAGAGGTCGCTCGCCATAAGTAACCACGCTCACGGAATGGCCACGTTTGCTCAAAGCGTCCGCCAAAATCGCGGTATAGGTTGCCGGGCCGCCTGACTCCGGAGGAAAAATTCCCGTGCAAATTAGAATATTCATGGGGTTTTCTGGACAAGCTTACTAAATATCCGGTCCATGCTCTTGCTCACCAACTCCCAGTCGTACCGTGCCTGGACCAGCTGTTTTGCATTTGCAGCCAGACGAGCACTGAGCTTGGGATCGTCCAAAACTCTTTTGATTTTCTCCGCCAAATCAACCGGATCATCTACGCGGCTGAACAATCCAGTTTTCCCGTCGCTCAAAAAATCGGGAATGCCTCCCACCGGCGTGGCCACTACTGGCAAACCGGCGGCCATTGCTTCCAAAAACGAGCTGCCAAGACCTTCCGAACGAGAGGGGCGGACAAACACATCCGCGTTGTACAAATACTTCGGCAACGCGGCAGGTTCAATGTGGCCATAAAACTCCACGCTCCCGCTCACTCCGAGTTCAACGGCGAGCAATTTCAGCCGACCCTCTAGCGGTCCCGACCCCAATATCTGGAGACTTAGCTTACCCCCAAATCCCCTTTTTTTCAACTCGGCAAATGCGCGCAAGAGCACGTCCAGACCGTTTTTTTCTACAAGCCTGGAAGTAGTGATGATAATTTTGTCAGACGGGGATTTTTTTTCCTTGCTCAAGGAGAGGCTCCGCAGATCAACCCCGTTAGGAACCACCTCCACCGGGGACTGTACTCCTTCTCGCTTTGCCCACTCGGCCAAAAACTTACTGATGGCCTGGACATAGTCGGCGCGCCCAAAAATCCGCCGCCATTGCGGAAGAAAATACCGGACGCGCTCATGGATGTGGGCCAGGGAATCCCCTTCCTGGAGAGTCAAAAGAAATTTTATGTCCTGCTGTTTGCGCAAAAACAGCAGGGCCGCGCCGCCTGCGTACGCCGCCATGATTGACCAAACGAGTTTATAGGGTGCGCGCCGATGAAGCTTGGCTGCCAATCGGGCTGCAAAAAAAGGGTAAAGGTATTTGCCCAATTTTCCCCCAAACCCGACCCGATGAACCTCCACGTTCCCCACGTGCTCTTTCCTCGACGGGCCCGGCCTGAGCTGGCAGGTTATCAAATCGAACTCATAATTAAATAAACGGTCAGTGATGCTCCTGACCGCCAGCTCTGCTCCCCCAACCCACGGCTCGTACGCGACACTAAATATCAAAACTCTGGGTTTCACCCCGTTAGAAACTTTATCGTTAATCTGCGCCATAGATTGATGTAATTAATCCCCGAAGGAGTGGAATTTCTAACGGGGTTCATATCCCATGCAATTTCTTAAGCTCGGCGATCCCTTCCTCCAAACTGACGTTTGGCTGCCAGCCCAGCAGCTGTTTGGCTTTGGTATTGTCAGCAAGCGTGACTAGGGCGTCGCCGGGGCGGGGCGGAATGTGAGTTATCTCCCCGCCGATCATGTTCGCCACCTCTTCAATGGAATAGTTCTTTCCAGTCCCGATATTGATAACTTCTCCGGGAGGAACCGTCTTTTCCATAGCCAAAATATTCGCTTCCACTACGTCGGCGATGTTCGTGAAATCCCGTCTAATCTCGCCCCCGTTTTCCACAACCGTCATTGGCCCGCCGCTTTGGCGCTGCTGTAAAAAAATCCCGGCTACTGCCGCGTAAGCGCCTTCCGTAATCTGTCGCGGCCCGTACACATTGAAATACCGCAGGCAAACGGTTGGCAGATTATACAGGGACCCAAAAATTTTGCAGTACATCTCCCCCACCAACTTCTGCAGGGAATAAGGCGTCTTTGGTTTCGGAGTCATGTCTTCGCGAAGAGGAAATTCGGTCTGGTCACCATACGCCGAAGAGGAAGCGGAATAAACAACCTTTTTGACTCCCGCCTTGTGGGCTGCCCAAAGTACATTTAACGTGCCGGTGATATTGACTGAATTAGGCGGCAACGGATTTATGATGGAAGGCTGAATCCTCGCCAGCGCCGCGCAATGAAATGCTACCTCTGCACCGGCGAAATGCGGGGCAATTTTTTCATAATCGATAATATCGGTTTTTACAAAGGTCGCCCGCGGATTTACGTTTTCCTGTTTCCCGGTTGTGAGGTTATCAAGAACTATGACTTCGTTGCCTTCTGCTATCAGCCGGTCAACGATGTGAGAACCGATAAATCCAGCACCGCCTGTTACCAATGCCCGCATAAAAATTGCGTTGAAGTAGTTAAAATATTAATATGCGCGAGGTG
>Ga0209343_10000814_pt1 | contig 43260 bp, 42 predicted proteins | sample RifCSPlowO2_02_FD_184026 | JGI IMG/M metagenome (GOLD analysis project Ga0209343, IMG submission 184026) | Groundwater microbial communities from Rifle, Colorado - Rifle CSP2_plank lowO2_0.2 (SPAdes) (version 2) | ecosystem: Environmental > Aquatic > Deep subsurface > Groundwater | place...
GTGAACTACACCGTGACCGATGGCACGGCGACCGACGTCGGTACGTTGAACATCACAGTTGGCCCGGCCAACGACCCACCGGTCGCGGTGGATGACGCCGTCACGGTCGCGGAAGACACGACGTTCACGTCCATCGTTGATCTGGACGCCAACGACACCGATCTGGACGGCGACAGCCTGACGGTGGTGCCCGGGACCTTCACGACCACCCAGGGTGGCACGATCGTGATTGCGGCCAATGGCAGCTACACCTACACGCCGCCAACGAACTTCAATGGCAGCGACTCGGTGAACTACACCGTGACTGACGGCAGCGCCACGGACACTGGCACGTTGAACATCACGATCACGCCGGCCAACGACCCACCGGTGGCGGTCGATGATGCGATCACGGTCGCCGAAGACACCCCATTCACGTCCGTCGTCGATCTGGACGCCAACGACACGGATCTGGACGGCGACAGTCTCACCGTGGTGCCCGGGACCTTCACGACCACCGCAGGTGGAACCATCGTGATCGCGGCCAATGGCAGCTACACCTACACACCGCCGGTGAACTTCAACGGCAGCGACTCGGTGGACTACACGGTCACCGACGGCAGCGCCACGGACATCGGCACGCTGAACATCACAATCACGCCGGCCAACGACCCACCGGTGGCCGTCGATGACGAGATCACGGTCGCGGAAGACACCCCGTTCACCTCGGTGGTGGACCTGGACGCCAACGACACGGACCTGGACGGCGACAGCCTGACGGTGGTGCCTGGAACGTTCACGACCACCGCAGGCGGAACGATCGTGATCGCGGCCGACGGCAGCTACACCTACACGCCACCCGCGAACTTCAACGGCAGCGACAGCGTCAACTACACCGTGACCGACGGCAGCGCCACGGATGTGGGCACGCTGACCATCACCGTCACGCCGGCCAACGACCCCCCGGTGCCGGCACCAACACCAGCACCCACCCCGGCGCCATCACCTACCCCGGCGCCGACCCCAGCACCCGCTCCCGCTCCCGCTCCGGATGCACCGGACCAGCCCGGCAAGGAAGGGTCGCCGACCCCTGGCCCCAGCTCTGCGCCGGAACCCCTGGCGCCCTCCAGCCCCGTGGTGCACGTCTCGTTCGCGGTGGGCGAGTCCAACACGGGCAGCAGTCTGTCGACCTCTTTGGGATCGCTCCCCGCGGGCTCCCCGCTGCAGGCCGAGGCCCTGGCACAGGTGCCCGACAGCCTGATGTTCGACGCTGGATTGCGGGGCGATGTGGGTGATCTGCAGGTCATCGTGCCGGCGCTGCACGTGCAGCACGCCGTGAGGCACCAGCCGATCGTGATGGAGCGGGGCCTGTTCGTGCAGCACGCGGTGCGCGCCTCGCAGCTGGAGTCGCTGGTGCGAAGCGCGATGATCGACGCGCACAGCTCGGCCACCACCACCTTGCTCAACCCCTTCGCCCTGGGGGCCCCGGCGCCGCTGGACGCCCAGACGCGGGCCGCCGACGCCCCCGCCGACCCAACGCCCAGCGACGCCGGGACACGCAGCGCGCCGCCCGACACCGCGGCACCCCCGGCCGACGCCGACCGGGTGGAGTCCCCGCACGACCAGGAACCGGCGGTCAAACCCAAGGCCGCGGCCGGGTTCAAGGCCCAGCTGCAGCGCCTGGCCAACGACCGCGCCCGTGGCGAGCGCCCCGTCACACGTGCTGTGGCACGCCCTGCGGTCAGCGCCTGAACACCGAACCGAACACCCTCTATCCGATTCTTTAGGACAACGACATGAGCAAGATGCAATCGATTTCTCTTCAGGCCGCGGGCTTCCTGCCGCGCAGCATGGTGGTGCTGGCCGTGGCCGCCGTGATGGCCGGCTGCACCGTGGCCCCCAAAGCCTTGACGCAAGACGAAGTGCGCGAGCGCGTCAAACACGACACCGCCAAGATGTACAGCGGCCAGGCCCCCATCACCGCGGCCATCAGCATGGAAGAGGCCGTGGCCCGGGCCCTCAAATACAACCTGGACTACCGCCTCAAGAAAATGGAGTCCGCCCTGGCCCAGGGCCTGGCCGAGCACACCAGCCACGACATGCTGCCGCAGCTGGTGGCCAGCGCGGGCTACAGCTCACGCAACAACTACTCCGGCGGCACCAGCATCGGCATCCTCGACGGCGAAGTCTCCACCCGCCCGACCTCCTCCGACGAACGCACCCGCACCCTGCGCGGCATCGAATTCAGCTGGAACGCGCTGGACTTCGGCGTCTCCTACTACCGCGCGCGCCAGCAAGGCGACCAGTTCCTGATCTCCGAAGAGCGCCGCCGCAAGGTCGTGCAGAACATGCTGCAAGACGTGCGGGCCGCCTACTGGCGCGCCCTGGGCGCACAGCGGCTCAACGCCCAGGCCGACGAGGTGCTGCAGAAAGCCTCGCTGGCGCTGACCCGCTCGCGCGAGGCCGAGACGCAGAAGATCATCCCGCCGGGCGTGGCCCTGGCCTACCAGCGCGCCTTGCTCGACGCCACCGTGCTGCTCAACCAGCGCCGCCAGGACCTGGCGTTCGCCAAGCGCGAGCTCGCCGCCCTGATGAACGTGCCGCCCGGCGTGGACTTCCAGGTCGCCGAGGCCAGCGAAATGACCCTGCCGGCCGCCCCGAAGGAAATCACCAAACTCGAAGACATGGCGCTGCTGCAGCGCCCCGAGCTGCGGGAAGAAGACTTCAGGAAACGCATCACCGCCGACGAAGCGCGCAAGCAGATGCTGGGCATGCTGCCCGGCATCACCCTCAACCTGGGCCGACAGCACGACTCCAACAACCTGCTGTACAACAACAGCTGGAGCGAAGGCGGCGTGAACCTGGCCTGGAACCTGATGCGCCTGGTGGCCCTGCCGTCGCTCAAGAAGGCGCAGCAGTACCAGGAGCAGACCGACGAGACCCGCCGCATGGCCCTGTCCATGGCCATCTTGACCCAGGCCCGCGTGAGCGCCGAGCGCTACCGCATGGCGCTGGAAGACTTCAAACTGGCCGACCAGGCCTCGCAGGTGGATACCCGCCTGGCCGCCTACACCAAGGCCTCGGTCTCGGCCAAATTGGAAAGTGAACTCGAAGCGATCCGCACCCAGGCCCGCGCCGTGCTGGGCGCCTACCAGCGCGCCAACGCCTACGCCAACGCGCACATCGCGTTCGGCCGGCTGTACAACACCCTGGGCTTCGACCCGATCGCCGACGACTTCGAGGGCAACGACCTGGACACGCTCACGCAGCGCGTGCGCGCCCACCTGAAGGCCACGGAGAGCGACGCCTTCGTGATGTCGTCCAACCTGTTTGGCCGGCCTGCGGTGGTCAGTGTGCGGCTCGAAGGCATTCAGGACCCGGTGCAAAAGGTGCGCATGACGGCCCTGGTGACCGAGCTGCTGGCCCGTCACCAGATCGGCACCGATGCCCAGCAGGGCACCCCGCTGCACCTGGCGTTCGAGTCGGCGGGCAGGAACGGCGTGGAGAAAGCCACCTGGACGCTGAACCTGACCGATGAGGCGGGGCAGTCGCAGCGGGCGCGTTTTGCGACTACCCTACCGCTCAACGCCCGGGCCTCGGTCTACGAGTCCAGCCTCATGGCGGCCATGAACTCCCATCTCGGCGAACTCAAATCCTGGTTGAAGGTTGACTGATATGTCCTGCAAATCTCTGTGGCGCGCCACAGGCTCGGCCGTGCTTCTGGGCGCGCTTTCCCTGAGCGCGTCGGCCCAGACCAGCCCGCCCGGTGCGGCCAGGGCTGTGGCAAGCCCCGCCAGGATTGCGGCCCCTGCAGCTCCTGCGGCCGCATCCGTTCGGGTGCTGGTGCTGCCGGCGGGCGAAACGGTGCTGGCCAGCCCGGTGCCGGGGCGCATCGTGCAGCTCAACACCGGTCTGGGCATGGCGTTCAGGCAGGGCGCGGTGCTGATCGCCCTGGACTGTGAAGAGCCGCGCGCGCGCCAGGCCATGGCCAACGCCGATCTGGCGGCCGCGAACGACCAGTACGAAGCCAAGCTGCGCATGCAGGGCCTGGAGCAGGCCAGCGATGTCGAGGTGGCCCTGGCGGCCAGCGCCGTGGCCAAGGCCAAGGCGCAGATCGACCTGTACCAGTTTCAGATCTCCCAGTGTTCGATCCGTGCGCCCTGGAGCGGCCAGACCGCCAAGCTGCATGTGCGCAGCCACATGACGGTCACCGCGGGCCAGCCCCTGCTGGAGCTGGTGCGCAGCGGGCTGCTGCTGCTCAAGCTCAACGTGCCGTCGAGCTGGATATCCACCCTGAAAATGGGCCACACGTTCGACGTGACCATCGATGAAACCGGCAACACCTACCCCGCGCGTGTGCAGCGGATCAACAGCCGGGTCGACCCGGTGAGCCAGACCATCGAGCTGGAGGCCACGATGTTGAAGACACACCCCGACTTGCTGCCCGGCATGAGCGGTGTGGCGAAATTCACCGGCATTCGGTGAGCCCGACCCATGTCTGAGGTCTCGGATCTGGGCGTCCTGCTGCAGATCGAAGCCCGCGCACTGCAAGCGCAGACCCTCGCCGCCCTGCGCTTCACCATCGTCAACGAAACCCATGCGTTGACGCCGTACCGGCAGGCGGCCCTGTTTGAAACCGAGGGCGAGCAGCTGCGGCTGAGCGCGGCCTCCGGTCTGGTCAGCGTGGCCAGCGAATCGCCGTTCGCGGTCTGGCTCGGGCGGTTCGCCAGGCGCTTTCCCTCGGATGGCGCCATTCACCGCCTGGATCTCGCGGACGCCGCCAGCGAAGACGCCGAGAGCTGGGCCGAGTGGCTGCCCGAACACCTGCTGCTGGTGCCGCTGCCAGACCCGCAGGGCAGGGCCCGCGGGGTGGTGCTCTATGCCCGCGAGCAGCCCTGGGACGAGGCCTCGGTGGAACTCGTGCAGCGCCTGCACAGCACCTACGGCTACTGTTTTGCCGCCTTGAGCCAGACCTCGCGCCCGACCTGGAGCCAGCTCCGGCAGGGGTTCAAAGGCCGCAACCGCTGGCTGGCGCTGGGGGCGCTGGCGCTGAGCATGCTGATTCCGGTGCGCTTGTCGGTGTTGGCACCGGCCGAGGTGATCGCGTTGAACGCGATCGCGGTCGCGGCGCCGCAAGACGGCGTGGTCGGCTCTTTCGCAGTGGCGCCCAACGCCCGGGTGAAGGCGGGCGATCTGCTGTTTTCGCTGGACGACTCGGCGCTGGCGAACCGGCGCCAGGTGGCGCTCAAGGGCCTGGAGATCGCCCAGGCCGATGCGCACATTGCCCAGCAGCGCGCATTCGACGACGCCAAGAGCAAGGCCGACGTGGCCGTTGCGCTCGGCCGGGTGCGGGAGAAAGAGGCCGAGCTGGCCGCCGTGGACACCCAGGCCCAGCGTGTCGAGGTGCGGGCGGACCGCGACGGCGTGGCCATCTTCGCCGACACCAACGACTGGCTGGGGCGGCCGGTGCAGACGGGTGAGCGCGTGATGCAGCTGGCGCGGCCCGAGGACGGCGGCATCCTGGTCTGGTTGGCCGTGTCCGATGCGATCAACCTCGAAACCGACGCACCGGTGCGCCTGTTCCTGCACACCGAGCCACTGAGCCCGCGCGCAGGGCGCCTGATCGAGGCCAGCTACCAGGCCTCGGTAAGCCCCGACGGCGTGGCCTCCTACCGCCTGCGTGCCGGGTTTGAACCCGGCACCGAGCTGCCCCGCATCGGCCTGCGGGGCACCGCGCGCATCTCGGGCGACTGGGTGCTGCTCGGTTATTACCTGTTCCGCCGCCCCATCGCCAACGTGCGGGAATGGACCGGCCTGTGAACGCCGGCGCCATGCCCGCGCCCAGCCTGCACGGGCAGGTGAAGGTCGGTGGCGCCAAGCCGGTGGAGCTGCCCCGCATCCGCGACGAGCTGGTCCTGTTTCCTGCCGCACCCAACGAGGACGGCACCCCGGCCTGGGTGATCCAGGACCCGGTGAACAACCGCTTCTACCGCATCGGCTGGATCGACTTCGAGCTTCTGCTGCACTGGGCGGACCACGACGCGGCCAGCCTGGTGCGCACCGTCAACGCCCAGACGCCACTGAACGTCACGCTGCAGGACGTGCGCCACCTGATGGGCTTTTTGTCGGACAACCAGTTGCTGCGCCTGGACAAGCCGACCGACGTGGCACGCGTGCTGGACCGCAGCGAGAAACTGCAGCGCTCGCCGCTGGAATGGCTGGTGCACAACTACCTGTTTTTCCGCCTGCCGCTGGTGCGCCCGCAGGCCTGGCTGGCCTCGATCCAGCCGCTGCTGGCCCGGCTCAACCTGTCGGTGCTGGCGGCGCTGTTTGGCGCCATCACCGTGCTGGGCGTGTACCTGGTGTCCCGCCAGTGGGATGTTTTCACCCACACCCTGGTGGACAACCTGACCTGGACCGGCGTGCTGGGCTATGTGCTGGCACTGGTGTTCGCCAAGACCGTGCACGAGCTGGGGCACGCTTTTGCCGCCACCCGCTACGGCGTGCGCGTGGCCCACATGGGGGTGGCGTTTCTGGTCATGTTTCCCATGCTCTACACCGACACCGGCGAGAGCTGGCGCCTGAAGGAGGCGCGCCAGCGGCTGGTGATCGCCAGCGCGGGCATCGCGGTGGAACTCGCGCTGGCCGGCCTGGCCACCCTGGCCTGGGCGCTGGCGCCCGATGGCTCGTTTCGCAACGGCCTGTTTTTCCTGGCCACCACCAGTTGGGTGATGACGCTGGCGGTCAACGCCAGCCCGTTCATGCGCTTTGACGGCTACTTCATCGCCAGCGACCTCCTGGACCTGCCCAACCTGCACGAGCGTTCGAGCGCGCTGGCCCGGGTCTGGCTGCGCCGCGCCCTGCTGGGTCTGCAGGACGAATGGCCCGAGAGTTTTTCGCTGGGCAAGCGGCGCCTGCTGATCGCCTTCGCGCTGATCACCTGGGTCTATCGGCTGACGGTGTTCGTCGGCATCGCGGTGCTGGTCTATGTGTTCTTCTTCAAGCTGCTGGGCCTCATGCTCATGGCGCTGGAGCTGCACTGGTTCATTGGCCGGCCGGTGATGAAGGAGCTGGCGGTCTGGCGGGAGCGCCGGGCCGAGATCACCGGCCCCCGGCGCCGGCGCCTGTGGGTGCTGGGCGCGGTGCTGCTGGCCATCCTGGTGTTCCCGTTCAACAGCCGCGTGATGGGCTTTGGCTGGGTCCATGCCGACAACCAGCAACTCATCCACTCGCCGTTCGCCGCCCAGATCGTCTCCGTGCCCGAGCAGCGCCGGTTCAAGGCGGGGGACGTCATGTTCGTGCTGGACTCCTCGGCGCTGGGCATCGCCCAAGACAGATCGCGTGCGCTGGCGCTGGCCCGCGAGAGCCAGATCGCCGGGCTGATGGGGCTGCCCGACGGTGAATCGCAGCGCCAACTGCTGACCTCGCAGAAGGCCTATTTCGAAGCCGAGGAAAAACTCAGCGAGGACGAGCTGGAGCGGCTGACGCTGCGCGCGCCGTTCGACGGCGAGCTGCGCGATCTGGACCATGCGCTGGCCCCCGGGGTCTGGGTCAAGTCGCGCCAGCCGCTGGCGATGATCGTGGACCACCAGCAGTGGGTCATCGATGCCTACATCCCCGAGGTCGATCTGGCGCGGATCGAGGTCGGCCAAGCCGTGCGGGCGCGCCTGCTGTCCAATCCCGCGGCCTGGACCGGGGGGCATGTCGCCGCGATCGACGTGTCCAGGACCACGGTCCTGCCCAGCCCCATGCTCGACGCCCGCAACGGCGGGCCGATCGCCACCGTCCAGGAGGCGTCGACCGCCGGGCAGGCACCGGTGCCGGTGGCGCGCGACGCCCTGTTTCGCGTGCGGGTGGTGCTGGACGAGCCGCTGGTGACGGACCAGGCGGCCACGGTGCGGGTGCGCATCGAGGGCAGGGCCGACTCGATCCTGATGGGCGCCCTGCGCCAGGTGGCGTCGGTCGTGATCCGGGAAAGCGGGTTCTGAGCCACCGGGCCCGCACACCGGGCCGCGCCAACATGCGATCATTGCGCGCATGAGCATCCTGCGTGTGGCCACCTACAACATCCACAAGGGCGTGCAGGGCCTGGGGCCCGCGCGCCGGCTGGAGATCCACAACCTGTTCCATGCGGTGGAGCAGTTCGACGCCGACATCGTCTGCCTGCAAGAGGTGCGTCGCCACAACCGCAAGCTGGAAAAGCACTTCACGCGCTGGCCCGATCTGGACCAGGCCAACTACCTGACCCCCGACGGCTACGAGGCGGTCTACCGCACCAACGCCATCACGCGCCACGGCGAGCACGGCAACGCTTTGCTGTCGCGCTGGCCGGTGATCGAAAGCTGGCATTCCGACGTGTCGGACCACCGGTTCGAGCAGCGCGGGCTGCTGCACGTGCAACTGCTGGTGGACGGCAAGGACGTGCACGTGGTGGTGGTGCATCTCGGCCTGATCCACGCCAGCCGGGAGCGCCAGGTCCAGCGCCTGGGTCAGTACGTGGCGCGTGAGGTGCCCGCCGGCGCGCCGTTGATCGTGGCGGGGGACTTCAACGACTGGGGCGTGCAGCTGCACCGGCCCATGGCCGAGCTGGACCTGCACACCTTTGATGGCATCCGCCTGCCCACCTACCCCTCGCGCCTGCCGCTGCTGCACATGGACCGCGTGTACGTGCGCGGTCTGCGACCGATCTCGGCCCAGGTGCCGCACGGCCGCGCCTGGGCGCGCATGTCGGACCACCTGCCGTTGATCGCCGAGCTGGAGCTGTGACCACCGCGCGCCGCCGTGCTCCGACCCCACCCAAGGCGTGTGGACCGGGCTTGGGCGCCATGCAGGGCGGGCATCAGTTGCTGCTGCTGGAGGGGGGCGAGACCCTGTTCCCGGCGCTGGTGGAGGCCATGGACGCCGCGCGCCGGGTGGTGCATCTGGAAACCTACATCTTCGAATTCGCCGGCTCGGCGCTGAGCGTGGCGCAGGCGCTGGAGCGTGCCGCGCGGCGTGGTGTGCTGGTGCGCCTGGTGGTGGACGGCGTGGGCACGCCACAGGTGCCGCCCGAATGGCGGCGCCGCTTTGATGCCGCCGGGGTGCGCTGGCGCGTGTACGCACCGCTGGGGCGGCTGGGCCTGCTGATCCCGAGCAGCTGGCGGCGGCTGCACCGCAAGCTCTGCGTGGTGGACGGCACGGTCGGGTTCTGTGGCGGCATCAACATCATCGACGACCAGGACGACGTGGCCCTGGGGCGGCTGACCGCGCCACGGCTGGACTATTCGCTGCGTGTGGCCGGCCCGCTGGTGGCCGACATGGTGGAGACCATGGAACAGCTCTGGTGGCGGCTGCAGGCGGTGCGCAAGGCGCGCCAGCGGGAGTTCATGGCGGCCTGGGACGCGCTGCGGGAAACCCTGCCCGTGGGCGACTTTTCGCGTTTGCTGCAGCGGTTCGAGGCGCACAGCGGATCGGCCTCTGGCCATGGCGAGCCGCTGACCGGAGCGGGGGAGGGGGCATTCCACTTCGGGGTGGACGACGCCCGGGCCTGTCTGCTGCTGCGCGACAACGTCAGCCACCGGCACGACATCGAGCGCGCCTACCTCAAGGCCATCGGCGAGGCGCGGCAGGAGGTCGTGATCGCCAACGCCTATTTCATCCCCGGGCGCAAGCTGCGCCGTGCGCTCACCATGGCGGCCGCGCGCGGGGTGCGGGTGCGGTTGTTGCTGCAGGGGCGCTACGAGCACTTTCTGCAGTACCACGCGGCGCGTCCGGTGTACCAGCGGCTGCTGAGCGCCGGCATCGAGATCCACGAGTACGCACCCAGCGCGCTGCACGCGAAAGTGGCGGTGGTGGACCGGCGCTGGGCCACGGTGGGCTCGACCAACCTGGACCCGTTGTCCCTGCTGCTCGCGCGCGAGGCCAACGTCATGACCACCGACCGGCGTTTCGCCTCGTTGTTGCACGAACACCTGGAGGCCCTGTTGCAGCGCAGCGGCCAGACGCTCAGCGCCCGCGCGCTCGGGCAACGCCCGTGGCGCCAGCGCGTGCTTGACCGGCTGGCGTTTGGCGTGATGCGCGCGCTGCTGTTCATCACCGGGCACCGCTACTGAAACCAAGACCCAAAGGCCCCTGCTGACCGCCTGGTATTCGCCGGTTTCAGGCCTGGTGATAGCATGCCCCATGCTCATGAAAACCGAAATCCCCATGACCACCGCCGCCCCCCCAGACGATGACCAGGGCGTGCCCGTCTCCGTCAAGATCCGCGAGCGCGTCCAGGCCGCTCGCCGCCGTTTCCATTCCAACGACAACATCGCCGAGTTCATCCAGCCCGGCGAGCTGGAGCAACTGCTCGACGAGGTCACCCTCAAGATGCAGGGCGTGCTCGACAGCATGGTGATCGACACCGAGAGCGATCACAACACCGGCGACACCGCGCGCCGGGTGGCCAAGATGTACCTGAAAGAGGTGTTCAACGGCCGCTATGTGCACGGGCCCAGCGTCACCGAATTCCCCAACGCCGAGCACCTCAACGAGTTGATGATCGTCGGCCCGATCACTGTGCGAAGCGCCTGCAGCCACCACTTCTGCCCGGTCATCGGCAAGATCTGGATCGGCGTCATGCCCAACGAGCACACCAACGTGATCGGCCTGTCCAAGTACGCGCGCCTGGCCGAATGGATCATGGGCCGCCCGCAGATCCAGGAAGAGGCCGTGGTGCAACTGGCCGACCTGATCCAGGAAAAGACCCAGCCCGACGGTCTGGCCATCGTGATGGAAGCCAGCCACTACTGCATGGCCTGGCGCGGGGTGAAGGACATGGACAGCAAGATGATCAACTCGGTCATGCGCGGCGTGTTCCTGAAAGACCCGAACCTGCGCCGCGAATTCCTCTCGCTCATTCCTCGAAACTCCTGAAAGACACCATGCTGGTACGCCTGCTTTACGTCAGCCGAGCGATCGACAAGGACTGCTCCAAGGCGATCGAGTCCATCCTGGACGTTTCGCGTGCCCACAACATGCACAACGGCATCACCGGGGTGCTGTGTTACGGCGGCGGCGTGTTCCTGCAGGCCATCGAAGGCGGGCGCAATGCCGTCAACACGCTCTACAACCACATCGTGGCCGACCCGCGCCACACAGACGTGGTGCTGCTGCATTTCGAGGAAATCAGCGAGCGGCGCTTTGGTGGCTGGACCATGGGACAGGTCAACCTCTCCAAGCTCAACACCTCCATCGTGCTCAAGTACTCCGAACGCCCGGAGTTCGACCCCTACAGCGTCTCGGGCAAGGTCTCGCTGGCCCTGCTCGAAGAGCTGATGGCCACCGCCAGCATCATCGGAAGGGCCTGAGCTCACCCCCGCCGCGCTGCGCGCGACCCCCTTCAAGGGGGCGATACCAGTGGCCCGGCGGAGCCGGTTCCACGGTATCTCTGGAATGAGGCACGGCGCTCCGGAGAGGGGTGTGGCCTTCGTTTTAGCGGGTCCCGCTCCTTTTACCAGTGAACTCTGATCGGCCTTTGAGGCGATAACGTTGCTTGAGCCTTGCCATTGCCCGGCAGGGTTTGCAGCCTTTTGTGCATGCCATGTCGCTGAACGCCTTTGCTCTCATCGTGCTCGCGGGCCTCATCCATGCCGGCTGGAACATCGTGGCCAAGAAGGCCGCAGGCGATGCGCGCTTCGCCTTCTTCACCGCTTTCATCATGATGCTGTTCTGGGCACCGCTGGGCTGGTGGCTGGGGCGCGACGTGGTGCCAACCTGGGGGCGCGCCGAGTGGGCGCTGGTGGTCGCCAGCGGTGTGCTGCATGTCTTCTACTACGTCATCTTGCTGCGCGGCTACTGCAAGGCCGATCTCACGGTGGTGTACCCGGTGGCGCGCGGCTCGGGGCCGCTGCTGTCCTCGCTGGTGGCCATCGCGCTGCTGGGCGAGCGCGTGTCGGCACTGGGAATGGCGGGCATCGCGGGCGTGGTGGGCGGCGTGTTCCTGATCGCCGGTGGGCCCGGCTTGCTGCGCGCCGCGCAAGACCCGCAAGCGCGCCAGCGGGTGCTCAAGGGCATGCGCTACGGCCTGCTCACCGGTGCCTTCATCGCGTCGTACACGGTGGTCGATGGCTATGCGGTCAAGTTCCTGCTGATGTCACCCATCCTGGTGGACTACATGGGCAACTTCGTGCGCGTGGCGCTGCTCGCACCTTCCGTGCTGCGCGACCTGCCTACCGCGGCCCAACTGTGGTACCGGCAATGGCGCTACGCCATGCTGGTGGCGGTGATCAGCCCGGTGGCCTATGTGCTGGTGCTGTACGCCATGCGCGAAGCGCCGTTGTCACACGTGGCGCCGGCGCGCGAAGTGTCCATGCTGTTCGCCGCCCTGATCGGAGGCCATCTGCTGGGCGAAGGGGACCGCGTGGCCCGCGTGCTGGGCGCGTTGTGCATTGCCGCCGGTGTGACGGCTTTGGCGCTGGGTTGAAGCCATGAACCCTCCGGAAGCGCCTCTCATGCCTGAACCCACCGTCCCCTTGCTGCTGGGCTGCGACTTCACCAGCGCCCCGTCACGGCGCAAGCCCATCACACTGGCGGTGGGCCGTGTGGACCGGGGCCGCCTGCTGCTGCAAGCGCTCGAGCGGTTCGAAACGCTGGAGGCCTGGAGCGAGCGCCTGGCCGCGCCCGGGGTCTGGGTGGGTGGATTCGACCTGCCATTTGGGCTGTCGCGCGAGCTGGTGACCACACTCGGCTGGCCCACCGACTGGCGTGCCTGCATGGCGCACTATGCCGGCCTGAGCCGCGCAGAGGTTCGTGAGGCCTTCGCCGCCTTTTGCGACGCGCGACCGGTGGGTGGAAAATTCGCCCACCGCGCCACCGACGGCCCGGCCGGCTCCAGTCCCAGCATGAAGTGGGTCAACCCGCCAGTGGCGTTCATGCTGCACGCGGGCGTGCCCAGGCTGATCAAGGCCGGCGTGAGCCTGCCGGGCCTGTGCGAAGGCGACCCGGCACGCATCGCGCTGGAGGCCTACCCCGGCCTGCTGGCGCGCAGCGTGCTGGGCACCGCGTCGTACAAGAGCGACGACAGGGCCCGCCAGACGCCTGCCCGGTTGATTGCCCGCCGCACCCTCATCAATGCCCTGGAAAACGGCCAGGCGCCGCTGCTGCAAGCCGCAGGCCTGCGGCTGAAGCTCACGCACGGACAGCGCGACGCCCTGGCCGACGATGCCAGTGGCGACAGCCTTGATGCCGTGCTGTGCATGGCGCAGGCGGCCTGGGCACTGCACCAGCACCAGACCGGCCACCCGCGCTGGGGTCTGCCCGACTTCGATCCCCTCGAAGGCTGGATCGTCACGGCCTGAACCCATCCATCCACGCAGGCCGGAGGGGCCTGGGCAAGCGGTGACGGCGGGGTTGACCAGCCTTTCCACAAGCCTTCCCTGTGGCCGGCGGTCGGCGTAAGCTGTGGTTCCGATTCAGGGAGGTGCTTATGTTTCCATGGTTGTTTCTGTTCGCGCCACAGCTGCACTTTCCGTTCAGCGGCAGTGTGGCGCAGCGCATCGAACCGGACACGCGCTGGTTCTTTGACGGTATCGATCCCTCGGCGGGTGACGCGCGGATCGAGCGCCAGGCTTTCGAGGTGGCGAGCTATGGCCGTCAGCTGGGCTTGATCGCCGAGGTGCTGGTGGAGCAGGCCGAACAGACGCCGCCGCGGACCAAGGCGGCGCGCGAGGCCCTGCAGCGGCTCAAACAGATCCAGGCCGACATCGAACAGATCAAGACCCAGGACGCGGCCGCCCTGGCCCGGGACATAGAGGCTGGTCTGCTGCGCCTCAAGCGCCTGCACCCGGCGGATTACAAGGCCCTGGGCCACCGCCTGCAGCGCAGCCTGGTCGACGACGTCTGAGCCCCCCGGTCCCGTCCGCCAGCGGCACTGGCGGCGCGTCCGATGGCTTCCCCCTATGTGGCGGTGGGCGTACTTCATGACGGCAGGGACTGCCCGCATGCCCTGGGACTGACCTGCGTCAATGTTGCCGGTCGATCCATCGGCGACACTGCGCCGCTGGGCCCCTTCCTGTGGGTCAGCCATTCATCCGTCCGTCCATCCCATGTCCGTGTCGTCCTTGTTGTCCCGCTTTCGTTCTGGCGCCACCCCCGTGGCGGGTGCTGCGCCGTCAACGCGCCACCAGCCGCACGAGGACGTCCAGGCGCTGCTGACGGGCACGCTGTTCGTGGCGCTGGGCGTGGTGCTGTTCCGCCAGGCCGGGTTGCTCACCGGTGGCACCGCCGGGCTCGCTTTCCTGCTGCACTACGCCACCGGCTGGAACTTCAGCCTGGTGTTCTTCCTGATCAACCTGCCGTTCTATGGTCTGGCCTGGAAGCGCATGGGGCCGCTGTTCACGCTCAAGACCTTTGCCGCTGTGGCACTGCTGTCGGTCTTCGCGCAATGGGTTCCGGCCTGGTTGTCCATCGGTGAGCTCAACACCGCTTTCGCCGCGGTGGCGGGCGGGCTGCTCACCGGCGCGGGCATGCTGATGCTGTTTCGCCACCGTGCCAGCCTGGGCGGCTTCAACGTGCTGGTGCTCTTCCTGCAGGAGCGCTTTGGCTGGCGCGCCGGTCATGTGCAGATGGCGATGGACTGCACCATCGTGCTGGCCGCGTTTGCCGTGGTGGACTGGACGCAGATCGTCTGGTCGGTGGTGGGCGCGGTGGTGCTCAACATGACCCTGGCCATCAACCACCGGCCCGGGCGCTACATGGCGGTCTGAACCACCGCCCGTCAAGCCGGGTGTCCTGGTTCCCGGTGCCGATGGTGGCAGACTCGGGGCATGCATTTTTCCCTGATCGGACCCGCTCGGGTTCTGTTGACTGCCCGCTTGGGCTCCGGAGCATGGTTGCTCGCGCTGCTGGTGGCGCATGCCGTCGCCAACGCGGAAGGCGTCGCTGGTGTGACGACCCCGACACACCCCAAGGTGTACGAAGCCCGCGTGACGCGCGTGTCCGATGGCGACACGCTGTGGGTGAGGCCGCTCGCGGGCGGCCGTTACCGCAAGCTGCGGCTGGACGGTATCGATGCACCGGAAATCTGCCAGGACGGGGGCATGGCGTCGCGCGACGCGCTGGCGGCGCGTGTGCTGGAGCAGGTGGTCACCGTGCATGAGCGCCACCACGACACCTATGGCCGTGCCCTGGTGCGGTTGACCCACTCGGGCACGGATGTGGCGGCCCGGCTGGTGCTCCAGGGCCATGCCTGGTCGCACCGCTGGAGGCGCAGCCTGGGGCCGTACGCCCGGCAGGAGACATGGGCGCGCAAACAGCGCATGGGCATTTTTCAGAGCGATGCGCCGGCCGAGTTGCCGCGCGACTTCCGCCAGCGTCACGGACCGTGCCCGCTGCCCTGAATCGGGTCGGGGTGGTGTCAGCGGTGCGGGTGGCCGCACACGGCGCACATCGGGTTCTGAGGCAGGGCGATCTGGTTGAACGCCATGTCGCGCCCGTCGATCATGAGCAGCTGCCCCGTCAGGCGCGAGCCCAGGCCGGTGAGCAGCTTGAGCGCTTCGGCCGCCTGCATGGTGCCCACGATGCCCACCAGCGGCGCGAACACCCCCATGGTGGCGCAACGGGTTTCTTCCACGTCCGAGGTTTCGGGGAACACGCAGGCGTAGCAGGGGTTGCCCGGCGTGCGCTGATCAAACACGCTGAGCTGGCCGTCCATGCGGATGGCAGCACCCGACACCAGCGGCTTGTGATGCCGAACGCAGGCCCGGTTGATGGTGTGGCGTGTGGCGAAGTTGTCGGTGCAGTCGATCACCACGTCGGCATCGGGCACCAGGGCATCGAGCAGCGCCGCATCGGCGCGCTGGATCATGGGCGTGACGATCACATCGGGGTTGATGGCGGCGATGGCCTCGCGCACCGAGGCGGCCTTGGGGCTGCCCACGCGCGCGAGGTTGTGCGCGATCTGGCGCTGCAGGTTGGTTTCGTCCACCACGTCGTGGTCCACCACCGTGATGCGCCCAACGCCCGCACTGCCCAGGTAGAGCGCCACCGGTGAGCCCAGCCCTCCCGCGCCGATCACCAGCGCGTGCGACGCCAGCAACAACTCCTGGCCCTCGACACCCAGTTCGTTGAGCAGAATGTGGCGCGAATAGCGCAGGAGCTGTGCGTCGTTCAAGGTCGATGGCGGCGGCGCTGGGCCGCCGCGGACTCAGTTTTCTTTCTTCTCTTCGGTGCGCACGGTCAGGGTCTTGCTGACCACCACCGGGCGGCCCTTGAGCTGGTTCATGGCCTGTTGCAACTGGAAGTCCTTGTCGCTGCCGAACTCGGGCACGAGGCGCTGGCCGGGGTTTTTCTTGGACTCCTCTTCCAGCCGTTTGCGGGCCTGCTCACGAGCCTCTTCGCGCTGCTGCTCCTCGGCGCGGCGTGCGTCGGTCATGGGTTGCACTTCCGTGCTCGGGTCCTTGCCATTGCCCAGGTGCTTTTGCAGATCGGCTTCGCGGGTGCGCAAGGCGGCGAACAGGTTGCCTTCCAGCGTTTCGTCCACCATCACGTCGGGCACGATGCCCTTGGCCTGGATCGAGTTGCCGGAGGGGGTGTAGTAGCGCGCTGTGGTGAGCTTGAGTCCTGTATCGGGGCCGAGCGGACGCACGGTCTGCACCGAGCCCTTGCCGAAGGTCTGGTTACCCAGGAGGGTGGCACGCTTGTGGTCCTGCAGGGCGCCGGCCACGATCTCGCTGGCCGAGGCAGAACCTTCGTTGACCAGCACCACCAGCGGCACCGTGCGCAGCGCGCCCTTGGTGGCCTCGGTCAGGTGCTTGATGGGATCGGCGCCGCCGCGGCGCAGGTAGTGCTGCGGCACGGCCTTGTAGATGAACTTGCTGTCTTCGAGCTGGCCGTTGGTGGACACCACGGTCGCGCCCTCGGGCAGGAAGGCGGCCGAGAGCGCCACCGCCGCGTCGAGCAGACCGCCCGGATCGTTGCGCAGGTCGAGCACCAGGCCCTTGAGCTTGGGGTCGGCCTTGTAGATCTCTTCGACCTTGCGCGCGAAGTCCTCGATGGTGCGCTCCTGGAACTGCGACACGCGGACCCAGGCATAGCCGGGTTCGATCATTTTGGACTTGACGCTTTGGGTCTTGATTTCCTCGCGCGTGATCGTGACCGGGAAGCTGCGGTTTTCGTCCTTGCGGAAGATGGTCAGCAGCACCTTGGTGCGCGGCTCGCCGCGCATGAGCTTGACCGCGTCGTTGATGGCCAGGCCTTTGACCATGGTGTCATCGATCTTGGTGATCAGGTCGCCGGTCTTGAGGCCGGCGCGGAAAGCCGGTGAGTCTTCAATGGGCGAGACCACCTTGACCAGGCCGTCTTCCATGGTGATTTCGATGCCCACACCGACAAAGCGCCCGCTGGTGCCTTCGCGGAAGTCCTTGAAGGACTTCTTGTCGAAATACTGGGAGTGCGGGTCCAGGCTGGCCACCATGCCCGAAATCGCTTCGGAAATGAGCTTTTTCTCGTCCACCGGCTCCACATAGTCGCTCTTGACCATGCCAAACACGGCCGCGAGCTGTTGAAGCTCTTCCAGCGGCAGGGGCGCGAGGGTTCCACGCGCCACAGCCTGCAACTGCACCGTGGTCAAGGCCCCGGCCACCGCGCCAATGGCCACCCAGCCCACGATTTTCAGCTTGTGACTCATTTGTTTACCCATCGAAACACCCCAAAAATAGCCAGCGGGACACGATTTGGCCCGCTGGCGAACCAATATACACCTTGGAGAACGGTCGGGGATTTCGGTTCCATCTCCTTGGGTGCCGTGGTTTCCCGCCGCCCGGCGGGCGGGTCAGGCCTTGCCCTGGGCGGCCACGGCCGCCGCTGCCTTGGCCGCCGCTTCGGCGTCGCCCAGGTAGTAGCTCTTGAGCGGCTTGAGTCCGGCGTCGAGCTCGTAGACGAGCGGGATGCCGTTGGGGATGTTCAGGCCCACGATGTCGGCGTCGCTGATGCCGTCGAGGTATTTCACCAGGGCGCGAATGCTGTTGCCGTGCGCGGCGACCACCACCCGTTTGCCCGAGCGGATGGCCGGGGCCATGGCTTCGTTCCAGAACGGCATGACACGCGCCACGGTGTCCTTGAGGCACTCGGTCAGCGGCACTTCCTCGGGTTTGAGCTTCTCGTAGCGGCGGTCGCTGCGCTCGCAGCGGGGGTCGCTCGCTTCCAGGGCCGGAGGCGGGGTGTCGTAGCTGCGGCGCCAGATCAGCACCTGTTCGTCGCCATACTGTTTGGCCATGTCCGCCTTGTTCAGGCCCTGCAGGGCACCGTAGTGGCGCTCGTTGAGGCGCCAGCTGTGGGCCACGGGCAACCAGGTGCGGTCCATCTCGTCGAGCACGTGCCACAGCGTGCGCGTGGCGCGCTTGAGCACGCTGGTGTAGGCCAGATCGAAGTCATAGCCTTCGGCCCGCAGCAGCCGGCCCGCGTTTTTTGCCTGTTCCAGCCCGAGGGGAGTCAGATCGACGTCGGTCCAGCCGGTGAAACGGTTTTCGAGATTCCAGGTGGATTCGCCGTGACGAATCAGGACAAGTTTGTGCATGGGTGGTGAAAAACAGTGAATGGCGCAAAGCCGGGTGGCGCACCCCACAGCGGAGCTGTCTGCGGAGCTCAGCCGGACATTCTAAAATCCCAGGCTTAACTGAAAGGTGTTCCTGTGAGTTTTTTTATTGAAAACTGGATTTTGATTGCGGTGGCGTTTGCTGCCGGTGCCATGCTGGTGTGGCCCGCGGTCACGGGAGGCGGGCGGGCCGGGTCGCTGAGTGCGACGCAGGTGGTCCAGCTGATGAACCGGGACAAAGCGGTGGTGGTGGACGTGTGCGGCGCCGACGAATTCGCCTCCGGCCATGTGGTGGGGGCGAAAAACGTGCCGCTGTCCGAGCTGGAAGCCAAGCTGCCGGGCCTGGTCAAGAACAAGGCCACGCCGGTGGTGCTGGTCTGTGCCTCGGGCATGCGTTCGAACCGGGCCGTGGCGATGGCCAAGAAGCTGGGTTACGAAAACGCCCATTCGCTCGCGGGCGGCATGGGCGCCTGGCGCTCGGCCAACCTGCCGGTCGAGAAGGCCTGATCGTTCTCCGGACACTTCTTTTTCACCCCCCCATTGACAGGAATTCGCATGGCCACGGTCAAGATGTACACCAGCGCCTATTGTCCCTACTGCAGCCGGGCCAAGGCCCTGCTGGAAAAGCGCGGCGTGACCGATCTGGAAGAGGTGTTCGTGGATGGACAGCCCGAGTTGCGGGCCCACATGCGGGAACTCACGGGCCGCACCAGCGTGCCGCAGATCTTCATCGGGCAGACGCATGTGGGGGGCTGTGACGACTTGCACGCGCTTGATGGCCAGGGTGGACTGATGCCGCTGCTGCAGGCCTGAGATCGATAGCTCAGGCCAAATGCCCCGCCGGGCGGTTGAATGGGCGCCAAGGCCCGACATGGCGGGCTGACATAATCGCCCCCGGTGCCCGCTGTGGGAACGCTTGTCCCCGGCGGGTTTCGTTTTTTCCAGATTACCCGAGAGAGCAACATGGCCGACAACCAAGAACCCGTATTCCAGATCCAGCGCGTCTACCTCAAGGAAGCGTCGCTGGAGCAACCCAATTCACCGGCCATCCTGCTGGAGCAGGAGCAGCCGTCGGTGGACATCCAGCTGGGCGTGGAAGCCAACCCGGTGGCCGACGGTGTCTACGAGGTCTGCGTCACCGCCACGGTACAGACCAAGATCAAGGACAAGACGGTGTTCCTGGTCGAAGCCAAGCAGGCCGGCATTTTCGAGATCCGCAACCTGCCGCAGGACCAGATGGGCCCGATCATGGGCATCGCCTGCCCGCAGATCGTCTACCCCTACCTGCGCAGCAACGTGGCCGACCTGATCCAGCGCGCCGGTTTTCCGCCCGTGCACCTGGCCGAAATCAACTTCCAGGCCATGTACGAGCAGCAGCAGGCCCAGGCCGCGGAAGACGCACCGCGCATCGTCACGCAGTAAGTCTGCTTTGCAACCGGCGCAGGTGTCATGAACATCGTGGTCTTGGGCGCCGGCGCCTGGGGGACGGCGCTGGCCATCAATGCGGCAGGCCAGTCGATGGGCCAGCACCGGGTCACCCTTTGGGCGCGCGACGAACAACAGGTGGCCAGCATGCGGGCCGAGCGGGAAAACCGGCGTTACTTGCCGGGTATCGCACTGCCATCTGGTCTGGAACTGGCCGGTGGCGCGATAGACCTGCATCAGCCCTGGTTGGTCGATGCCGACTTGGTGGTCGTGGGCACGCCCATGGCCGGCTTGCGCGGCATGCTGGAGCGCCTGGCCGGCTGTACCGCGCCGGTGGCCTGGCTCTGCAAGGGGTTTGAAGCGCCGCAGGACGGCGACACCTCCACGGGTCTGCTCGGCCACGAAATCCGTGCCCGTGTGGCCCCTGGTCTCAGTGCCGGCGTGCTCAGTGGCCCCAGTTTCGCGCTGGAAGTGGCGCGCGGCCAGCCCACCGCGCTGGTGGCGGCCAGCGAGCACGCGAGCGTGCGCGAGGCGCTGGTGAGCGCCTTCCATGGCCCCACGCTGCGGGTGTATGCGAACGACGACATCGTGGGGGTGGAGGTGGGTGGCGCGGTGAAAAACGTGCTGGCCATCGCCACCGGCTTGTGCGATGGACTCGATCTCGGCCTCAACGCGCGGGCCGCGCTCATCACGCGGGGTCTGGCGGAAATGACACGTCTGGGGCTGGCGCTCGGAGCCCGGGCCGAGACCTTCATGGGCCTCTCGGGCCTGGGCGATCTGGTGCTCACCGCCACCGGAGACCTGTCGCGTAACCGCAAGGTGGGCCAGTTGCTGGCGCGCGGCCTGAGCCTGCGGCAGGCGGTGGACTCACTCGGCCATGTGGCCGAAGGCGTCTACAGCGCCCGCACCGTGGTGCAGCGCGCGCGCCTGCTGGGCGTGGACATGCCGATTTCATCCGGCGTGGGGGCCTTGCTGGACGGTCAGTTGCAGCCAGCACAGGCTGTGGCCGCCCTGATGGGGCGCGACCCGAAGGATGAAGCCACTCCCCCCCCGCGCCGCGCCTAAGGGCGCGTCACCCCCCCCAAGTGGCGATGCGAGCCGCCCTCTTGACGGTGTGACAGGCGAAGTTCGACGCGGGGGTGATCTAGATCTCGAAGTTGTCGATCAATCGGGTGTTGCCCAGGCGCGCAGCGCCCAGCACCACGAGGGCTCCGGGAGTGGTCGCGTCTGCCGCGGTGGGCGGCTGCAGGTCCTGTCGGCGGCGCACCGTCAGGTAGTCGGGTTGCCAGCCCCGCCCCGCCAATGCCCTCATGGCCTTCTCTTCCAGCGTGGACTGGTGGTTGGGCAAACTCGCCGCAGCGGCCAAAGCGTCGCGGGCCAGACCCCGCAGCGCGAGCGACAGCTGCACCGCCTCGGCACGCTCGCTCTCGTTCAGATAGCCGTTGCGCGAACTCAGCGCCAGGCCGTCGGGGGCGCGCTGGGTTTCGCCGCCCACGATGGTGATGGGCAGCGCGAACTGCTGAACCATGCGCCGGATCACCATCTGCTGTTGGTAGTCCTTCTTGCCAAAAAGCGCGTAGCGCGGGCCTTTGGCCTCGGAAAACACGCACTGGAACAGCTTCATCACCACGGTGCAGACACCGATGAAGAACCCAGGCCGGAAGTGCCCTTCCAGGATGTCGGCGAGTTCGGCGGGGGGGTGCACCTTGAAGCCCTGCGGCTCGGGGTACAGCTCCTTCTCCGACGGCGCAAACACCAGGTCGCAACCCGCCTGCTCCAGCCGTGCACAGTCGGCCTGCAGCGTGCGGGGGTAGGTGTCGAAATCTTCGTGTGGCGCGAACTGCAGCCGGTTGACGAAGATGCTGGACACCGTGACGTCGCCCAGGGGTTTCGCCGTGCGCACCAGGTCCAGATGGCCCTCGTGCAGATTGCCCATGGTGGGCACGAAAGCCGGCGAGTTGTAGGGTCGCAGCGCAGCGCGCAGGTCTTCGATGGTGTGGACGAGTTGCATGAGAGGAGAGGTGTCTGTTCGAGGGGTGCCGCGGAACCGGCTTCGCCGGGCCGCCAGCGCCGCCCCCTGGAGGGGGTAGCGCCGCAGGCGCTGCGGGGGTGGTCTGTTCCTACCAGGCGTGCAGCGCGTCGTCGGGGAAGCTGCCGTCTTTCACCGCCGCCACATAGGCGGCCATGGCATCGCGCACGCTGGCCTGGCCTTCCATGAAATTGCGCACGAATTTGGGGTTTTTGCCCAGATTGATGCCCAGCATGTCGTGCATCACCAGCACCTGGCCCGCGGTGCCCTTGCCTGCACCGATGCCGATGGTGTGGCAGGTCTTGAGCTGGTGGGTGATTTCGAGCGACAGGGCCGCGGGCACCATCTCCAGCACCAGCATGGCCGCGCCCGCGTCCTGCAGTTCCAGCGCGTGGCGCTTGAGCTGTAGCGCGGCGGCGTCGCCCCGCCCTTGCACGCGATAGCCACCGAGTGCGTGCACGGTTTGCGGCGTGAGACCCAGGTGGGCACAGACGGGGATGCCGCGCTCGACCAGGAAACGCACCGTGTCGGCGGTCCAGCCACCGCCTTCGAGCTTGACCATGTGGGCGCCGGCGTGCATCAACACCGCGGCGCTGCGCAGGGCCTGTTCTTTCGACTCGTGGTAGCTGCCGAAGGGCAGGTCGCCGATCACCCAGGCCGTGGCCTGCACACGCTGCAGGCCACGCACCACGCTTTCGGTGTGGTAGCGCATGGTCTCCAGCGTGACGCCGACCGTGCTGGACAACCCCTGGCAGACCATGCCCAGCGAATCGCCCACCAGGATGCACTCCACACCCGCGGCGTCGGCCACGGCGGCGAAGGTGGCGTCGTAGGCGGTGAGCATGGTGATCTTTTCGCCGCGCTCGCGCATCTCCTGCAGGCGCGGCAGGCTCACCGGTTTGCGCTGGGGCATGGGCGAGGCCGACGGTAGGGTGCCGTAGGGTGTGCCGCTGGTCGGGGCGGCGGATTTCACTGAACTCATGAGGGTCCCCTTTGCGTGGGCTTTCGATGGGAGGCACTATATGCGATCCCGTTATGCTTGCGACCCATGAAACACCTCTCTGAATTCACGGCCGATGATCTGGTCGAACTGGCCCGCGCCGACGTGGCTCGCGCGCTGGCCGAAGACGTGGGCAAGGGCGACCTCACCGCGGCCCTGGTGGACCACGCACGCGGCTCGCGCGCGCGCATCCTCGCGCGCGAGCCAGCCGTGATCTGTGGCGCACCCTGGGTGGAGGCGGCCGTGCTCGCCTGCGATCCCCAGGCCCGCCTGACCTGGCACGTGGCCGAGGGCCAGCGCTGCGTGGCCGACCAGGTGGTGCTGGAGATCGAGGGCAACGCCCAGGCCCTGCTCACCGCTGAGCGCACCGCGCTCAACTTCCTGCAGCTGCTCTCGGCGGTGGCGACCAAGACGGCGGTGTTCGTCGATGCCGTCCAGGGCACGCGCGCGGCCATCGTGGACACGCGCAAGACCATCCCGGGGCTGCGTCTCGCGCAGAAGTACGCGGTGAAAACCGGCGGTGGCGTGAACCACCGCATCGGTCTTTACGACGCGGTGTTGATCAAGGAAAACCACATCGCGGCGGCCGGTGGCGTGGCGGCCGTGTTGAAGCGGGTGCAGGAAACGGCGCCCCAGGCGCGTTTTGTCGAGATCGAGGTCGAGACCCTGGCGCAGCTGGACGAGGCGCTGGCCTGTGGCGCCACGATGGTGCTGCTCGACAACATGGACATCCCTACCCTGCAGGAGGCTGTGCGCCGCAACGCGGGCCGTGCCATCCTGGAAATATCGGGCGGCGTGAACCTGCAGACGGTGCGTGCTCTTGCAGAAACCGGGGTGGACCGCATCTCCATTGGGGCCTTGACCAAAGACGTCAAAGCCATTGACTTCTCCATGCGGATGGAGTGAACACCCATGAGCAACCCAGCCATCATCGACGTCGAATACGAACAGCCGGCCTGTCCGACCAAACACGCCTGGGCACGGGTTCCCGTGGAGCCCGGGCCGAAGCAGCGCGCCGAGTTGAAAGACAAGATCCGCCGCCTGCTCCAGGAGCGCAACGCGGTCATGGTGTCGCACTACTACGTGCACCCCGACCTGCAGGACCTGGCGGTGGAAACCGGCGGCATCGTGAGCGACTCGCTGGAAATGGCGCGCTTTGGTCGTGACCATGCGGCGCAGACGTTGGTGGTCTCGGGTGTGCGTTTCATGGGCGAGACCGCCAAGATCCTGAGCCCGGAAAAAACCGTGCTCATGCCCGACCTGGACGCCAATTGCTCTCTCGACCTGGGCTGCCCGATCGACGCATTCAGCGCTTTTTGCGACGCCCACCCGGACCGTACCGTGGTGGTCTACGCCAACACCAGTGCCGCGGTGAAGGCGCGCTCCGACTGGCTCGTCACGTCCAGCTGTGCGCTGGACATCGTGAAGGCGCTCAAGGACAAGGGCCACAAGATCCTGTGGGCGCCCGACAAGCACCTGGGCGGCTACATCCAGCGCGAAACCGGCGCCGACATGCTGATGTGGAACGGCTCGTGCATCGTGCACGACGAGTTCAAGGCCTTCGAGCTCGAGGCGCTGAAAAAGGAACACCCCAGCGCCAAGGTGCTGGTGCACCCGGAAAGTCCGGCCGACGTGGTGGCGCTGGCCGATGCGGTGGGTTCGACCTCGGCCATCCTGAAGGCCGCGCGCGAGCTCGACGCGAACGAGTTCATCGTGGCCACCGACAACGGCATGATGCACATGCTGCGCCAGCAGAACCCGGGCAAGGTGTTCATCGAGGCCCCCACCGCTGGCAACAGCGCCACCTGCAAGAGCTGCGCGCACTGCCCCTGGATGGCCATGAACGGCCTGGCCGGCGTGGCGCAGGTGCTGGAAAAAGGCCTGAACCAGATCCACGTGGACCCGGCGCTGATCCCGCGCGCCCGGTTGCCGATCGACCGCATGCTGGCCTTCACGGCCGCGCACCGGGCTGGTCAGGACGCCGGGGCACTGGTGCCGAACATCGGCGCCGCCTGAGGTGGGTTCAGACGAAAAAAAACCCGCTGACTGCGGGCTTTTTTTCGGGCGCCTGACGGATCAGAGCGGGACCTTCTTGAGCATTTCCAGACCGATCTTGCCATCGGCGATTTCGCGCAGCGCGGTCACGCCGGGCTTGTTCTTGCTCTCGATCTTGGGCGCGTGGCCCTGGCTCAGCATGCGCGCGCGGTAGGTAGCGGCCAGCACGAGTTGAAAGCGGTTGGGGATCTTTTCCAGACAATCTTCGACGGTGATGCGTGCCATGTGCGGGCCTCGGTGGTGTGCGGTGAATCAGTGGATGTTGAGCGCCTGGAAGGTATCGCTGCGGGCGATACGCTGGGCGGCGAACTTGAGCCGCTGGGCATGGACGATGGCCTTGAGGTCAAACAGGGCCCGCTCGAACAACTCGTTGATTATAACGAAGTCGAATTCTTTGGCGTGCGTCATTTCGTGGGCGGCGTTCTGCAGCCGGACTTCGATCACCTCGGCGCTGTCTTCCGCACGCCGCTCCAGCCGAGAGCGCAGTTCTTCCCAGCTGGGGGGCAGGATGAAGATCAGCACCGCGTTCGGGAAGATGCGTTTGACCTGGATGGCGCCCTGGAAATCGATTTCCAGCACCACGTCCGCCCCCTGGGCCATGCGTTGTTCGATGGCCTGTTTGGAGGTGCCATACCGGTTCCCGTGCACCATGGCCCATTCCAGGAACGCCCCCTGAATGACCATCTGGTCGAAGGTTTCCTTGGCCACGAAGTAGTACTCGCGGCCGTGCAGTTCCTGGCCTCTGGGCGGACGGGTGGTGTGCGAGATGGAGGGCACGACACGCGAGTCCAGCTCCATCAGCGCCTTGACCAGGCTGGACTTGCCGGCCCCGCTGGGGGCCGCGACGACAAACAGGTTTCCAGGGTATTCCATGCTTACTCGATGTTTTGCACTTGCTCGCGCATCTGTTCAATGAGCACCTTCATGTCGACCGAGATACGCGTGAGTTCCAGGCTCGATGACTTGGAACCCATGGTATTGGCTTCGCGGTGCAGTTCCTGGATCAGGAAGTCCAGCCGCTTGCCGATGTCGTTGCCCTTGGTCAGCAGGCGCTCGATTTCGCTGAGGTGCGAGTCCAGCCGCGTCAGTTCCTCGGCCACGTCGATGCGGATCGCGAAGGCGGTGGCTTCGGTCAGGGCGCGGTCGCGCGCCATGTCGTTGGTGACGGCATTGCCCAGCGTTCCCGATGCGGCGCCGGCACCCAGGGCATCGTTCCAGCGGTCGATGAAGCGTTGGCGCTGCTGGGCGACCAGCTGAGGAATCAGGGGCTGGGCGTCCTGGGCGAGCTGGCGCAGTTGTGTCAGGCGGTCCAGCAGCATGCTGGCCAGGCGCTGGCCTTCGCGCTCGCGCGCCGCCACCAGACCGTCGAGGCCCTCGTGTCCCAGGGCGATCAAGGTTTCGTGCAGCTCCCCCGGAACGGCGGCCTGGCGCGATGTCAGCTGCAAAACCTCGGCCACCGTCAGCGGCGTGGCCGTGGGCAGCCAGGCCCGCACGTTGTCCTGCAGGCTCACGAGTTTCTGCAGTTCCTGTACCGAGGGTGCGCGTGGGCCGCTGTCGGTCTTGCCTTCGATCCAGGCGCGCACCTCGACCTTGCCCCGCTTGAGTCTGGCGCCCAGCAGTTCGCGCAGCGCGGGTTCGGTGCCACGCAACTCGTCCGGGAGTTTGAAAGTGAGGTCGAGAAAGCGGCTGTTGACCGAGCGGATTTCCAGGCCCAGGCCGGGCGCGCTCTCGCGGGCAGGTTCGCCAGCGTTTGCGCCTGCAGGCCCGCCAGTCTGGGCCGTGGCGTAGCCGGTCATGCTGTAAACTGCCATTGAACTGTGTCCCATCAGGTTGAGTGGTCCAAAACGAGGCGTTCCGGAACCCATCCGAATTATGTCAAAGGTCAAACCCGCCCCGCTGCCGCCGGACACCGTGATCGGTGGCTACCGTATTGTTCGCAAGCTGGCGGCCGGTGGATTCGGTGTGGTGTACCTTGCCGTGGACACCGAAGGCCAGCAAGTGGCCGTCAAGGAATACCTGCCGTCCTCGCTGGCCACGCGCGGCCCTGGCGAGCTGTTGCCCCAGGTGCAGCCCGAGAAGCTGTCGTTGTACCGCCTGGGCCTCAAGAGCTTTTTTGAAGAAGGCCGGGCATTGGCCCAGATCTCGCACGCCTCGGTGGTCAGCGTGCTCAACTTCTTCCGCGAGAACGAAACCGTCTACATGGTCATGAACTACCTGGAGGGCTCGTCCCTGCAGGAATTCATCATCACCGCGCGGGATCTCAAGAAGCAGAAGGTGTTTCGCGAGTCCACCATCCGTTCGCTGTACGACGAGGTGCTGCGTGGCCTGCGCATCGTGCACCAGCACAAGATGCTGCACCTGGACATCAAGCCGGCCAATATTTTCGTGACCGATGACAACCGCTCGGTGCTGATCGATTTTGGTGCGGCTCGCGAGGTGTTGAGCAAGGAAGGCAATTTCATCCGGCCCATGTACACGCCCGGTTTTGCAGCGCCCGAGATGTACCGGCGCGACTCCAGCATGGGGCCGTGGACCGACATCTATGCCATTGGCGCCTGCATCTACGCCAGCATGCAGGGCTACCCGCCCAACGACGCGCCACAACGGCTCGAAAAAGACCGCCTGTCGCTGGCGCTGTCCCGTTTGCGCGGTGTCTACTCCGACAACCTGATCGAGGTGGTCGAATGGTGCATGTCGCTCGATCCACTCTCCCGCCCCCAGTCGGTGTTTGCGCTGCAGAAAGAGCTGAGCCGTGAAACCGAGCGCAGCTACACCAAGCTGACCGTGGCCGAGAAGATGCGGCTGCAGTTCGACAACATCGTGTCCGACAGCAAGAAATCGCCACGCAAGTCGACCGACGCCGGGACCAAGTTCCGATGAAGTTTTCGGTTTACCAGATCAGCCGTCAGGGCGGTCGTGAGCGCAACGAGGACCGCATGGGCTACGCCTACACGCGCGAGTCCGGCTTGCTGGTGCTGGCCGACGGCATGGGCGGGCATCCCGAAGGGGCCATGGCGGCCCAGTTGGCGCTGCAAACCTTTTCGGCCTATTTCCAGAAGACGGCCAACCCGACGGTGCGCGAAGTGCCGGAATTTCTCTCCAGCGCCCTGATGGCGGCGCACCACCAGATCATCCGCTACGCAGCGGAAAAAGGCATGCTCGACACACCGCGCACCACCCTGGTGGCCGCGGTGCTGGAGCGCAACCAGATGAACTGGATCCACTGCGGTGACTCGCGTCTGTACATCGTGCGCGACGGCGAGCTGCTCACCCGCACGCGCGACCACTCGTACATGGAACAGCAGGCCCACCTGGGCAAGGCCACCGAGCACATCAACCGCAACATTCTTTTCACCTGCCTGGGCTCTCCGGCCAAGCCGGTGTACGACATTTCGGGTGCGCTGCAACTGCAGCAGGGGGACCGGGTTCTGCTGTGTTCCGACGGTCTCTGGGGCACGGTCAAAGACGCGGAGATCGTGTCCGAGCTCTCGAAAAACTCGCTGGAACAGGCGGTGCCCGAGCTGGTGGAGTTGGCGCTCAAGCGTGGCGGGCCGCGTTGCGACAACGTGACCGTGCTGGCCATGGAGTGGGAGACACCCGACGAATTCCAGACCACGCGCGTGTCCACCGAAGACATCGAGGACGGCGTGTTCGCCTCCACCATCCAGTCGGGCGTGGCCGATCCGACCATTGAAGACATGGACGACGAGGAGATCGAGAAATCGATCGCCGAAATCAACGAGGCGATCCGGCGCACTGCCGAAAAGAATTCTTGAGGGTTCATGGCTCCCCCCGCGCCGCCTTCGGCGTCACCCCCCAGGGGGCAACGCGAGAGGCCCGGCGAAGCCGGTTCCTCCGCGTTCTGGGTTCCGCTCCCTTGCGCGCCGGCCCCATACCTTTAACCAACCGATCCTGAGATTCCCATGACAGATTTCATTCGACCCGGCCACCGGGCGACCGACGCCCTGCGCCCGGTGCGCATCACCCGGGGGTTCACCATCCACGCCGAAGGTTCGGTGCTGATCGAGTTTGGCGACACCAAGGTGCTGTGCACCGCGTCGGTGGAAGAGAAGGTGCCACCGCACAAGCGTGGCAGTGGCGAAGGCTGGGTCACTGCCGAATACGGCATGTTGCCGCGCGCCACCCACACCCGCAGCGACCGCGAGGCCGCCAAGGGCAAGCAGAGCGGGCGCACGCAGGAAATCCAGCGCCTGATCGGCCGCTCGTTGCGGGCGGTGTTTGATCTCAAGGCGCTGGGCGAACGCACCATTTCGCTGGACTGCGATGTGTTGCAGGCCGATGGCGGCACCCGCACCGCGAGCATCACCGGCGCCTTCATCGCGGCGCATGACGCGGTGACCCAGCTGCTGGCCGAAGGCAAGATCGCCACCTCGCCGATCAAGGACCACGTGGCCGCCATCTCGGTCGGCATCCTGCAGGGCACGCCGCTGCTGGACCTGGAATATGTGGAAGATTCGGCCTGCGACACCGACATGAACGTGGTGATGACCGGCTCTGGCCACTTTGTGGAAGTGCAGGGCACGGCCGAGGGCGTGGCCTTCAGTCGCCAGGAAATGGACGCCCTGCTGGCGCTGGCTGAAAAGGGTGTGGCCGAACTGGTGGCGCTGCAGAAGCAGAGCCTCGAAGCATGAAGCCCCCACGCTCATCACTGCGTGTATTCGCTGCCTCCCGAGGGGGCCTGGCCTTGCTTGGGGCGGTCCGGCGCTGCGGCCTGTGACCATGCGACTCGTTCTGGCGTCCAACAACAAGGGCAAGCTCGCCGAGCTGCAGGCGCTGTTTGCGCCGCTCGGCGTGGAGCTGGTGCGCCAGTCTGATCTGGGCATCCCGGAAGCGCCCGAGCCACACCGCACCTTCATTGAAAACGCCCTGGCCAAGGCGCGCCATGCCGCGCGCGTGAGCGGTCTGCCCGCGCTGGCCGATGATGCGGGCCTCTGTGTGGAGGCGTTTGGCGGTTTGCCCGGCGTGGACACCGCCTACTACGCCACGCAGTTCGGCTATGAGAAGGGTGACGCCAACAACGTGCGCGCCCTGCTGGAGCAGATGGCCCAGGTTGATGACCGTCGCGCTGCCCTGGTCAGCACCCTGGTGGCGGTGCGCAGTGCCGACGATCCCGAACCGCTGGTGGCCAGCGGCCGTGCGCCGGGGCTGATCACGCGCGAGCCCATCGGTGACAACGGTTTCGGTTTCGATCCGGTGATGTATCTGCCGCAGTTTGGCTGTACCTTCGCCCAGCTGAGCGACGAAAAGAAGAACGCCAACAGCCACCGCGGAAAAGCGGCGCAGCAGATGCTGGAACTGATGCGCGAACGGTGGATGGCATGAAGCCCTCTGTGCTTCCTTCGGCGTCACCTCCCAGGGGGCGACACCAGCCGCTCGGTGACGCCGGTTTTGTGGTGTCCTTGCCATGAACGCTGCCTCCGACCGCCTCAAACACTGGATGCGCCCGGGCACGCTGCAGCTGCAGGGCCTGCCGCCGCTCTCGCTCTACATCCACCTGCCATGGTGCTTGAAGAAGTGCCCGTACTGCGACTTCAACTCGCACGAATGGAGCGCCACCAATCAACCCGGCCAGGCCCTGCCCGAACAGGCCTACCTGGACGCGCTGCGCGCCGATCTGGAAGCCGCCTTGCCCCTGATCTGGGGCCGCGCGGTGCACAGCGTGTTCATTGGCGGCGGCACGCCCAGCCTGTTTTCACCCGAGGCCATCGACCGACTGCTGGGTGACGTGCGCGCCTTGCTGCGGCTCGATGCCGACGCCGAAATCACGCTCGAAGCCAACCCGGGCACCTTTGAGAAGGACCGCTTCCGCGCGTTCCGCCAGGCCGGCGTGACCCGCCTGTCGATCGGGGTGCAGAGCTTCAACGACGCGCACCTGAAAGCGCTGGGCCGGGTGCACGACCGCGCCCAGGCCATCGCCGCGGTGGAAGAGGCGGCGCAGGCCTTCGACACCTTCAACCTCGACATCATGTACGCGCTGCCGGGGCAGACGCTGGTGCAGTGCGAGGAAGACATCCGCACCGCGCTGTCGTTCCAGCCACCGCACATCTCGATCTACCACCTGACCATCGAACCGAACACCGTGTTCGCCAAATTCCCGCCCCAGGTGCCGCAAGACGACGACGCCTACGCCATGCTCGACCGCATCACCGAGCTCACCGCGGTGCAGGGGCTGGAGCGTTACGAGGTATCGGCCTACGCACGCGCGGGCCACCGCTGCTGGCACAACCTGAACTACTGGCAGTTTGGCGACTACCTGGGCATTGGCGCGGGCGCACACAGCAAACTCAGCTTCGCCCACCGCGTGGTGCGCCAGGTGCGCGCGCGCGAGCCACGCCTGTACATGGACAAAGCGCGCGCGGGCGATGCGGTGGTGAGCGCGGAAGAGGTGGCGCGGCGCGATCTGCCATTCGAGTACATGCTCAACGCGCTGCGCCTGCGCCACGGTTTCGAGCTGCAGCAGTTCATGGACCGCACCGGGCTGCCGCTCTCCAGCATCCAGGGCGCGCTAGACCGCGCCGTGCGGCAGGGGCTGATCGAGTCGGCCGGTGGTGTGGTGGTGCCGACCGAGCGCGGTTTTGATTTCCTCAGCGATCTGCAGGGCCTGTTTCTGGCGGACTGACCGGTTTCCGGCCCGCAGCGTGGGCCCCTGAAAGCAAAAAACCGGCACGGGGCCGGTTCTGCTGTGTTGGCGGAGAGCCAGGGATTCGAACCCTGGAACCCTTGCGGGTTGCCGGTTTTCAAGACCGGTGCAATCGACCACTCTGCCAGCTCTCCAAGCCGGTGATTGTATGTGAGTGCTGAAGAGGCAAGGGCGCGCTGGATTCCCTCCGTGCCGCGCTCACTGGAGTACCGTCGCCCTCCGGGCTGCGGTGCGAGCTTGCTTGGGAGCGGCCCGGCGCTGCGCTCATGCCGTCGCGGCGGGTTGCAGCAGCATGCCGCGTTGTTCGATGAAACGCACGACCTCGGCCACGCCGTCCAGCGTCTTGAGGTTGGTCATGACCCAGGGGCGGCGCGCGCCGTCGGGCCGCATGCGGGCGGTGTCGGCTTTCATCACCTCCAGGTCGGCGCCCACGTGGGGCGCCAGGTCGGTCTTGTTGATGACGAAGAGGTCGCTCTTGGTGATGCCGGGGCCGCCTTTGCGCGGGATTTTTTCGCCCGCTGCGACGTCGATCACGTAGATGGTGAGGTCGCTCAGCTCGGGGCTGAAGGTGGCGGCCAGGTTGTCGCCGCCGCTTTCCACGAACACGATGTCGGCGTTGGGGTGTTCGCCCAGCATGCGGTCGATCGCTTCGAGGTTGATGGAGCAGTCTTCGCGGATGGCGGTGTGCGGGCAGCCGCCGGTCTCCACGCCCATGATGCGGTCGGCCGGCAGCGCGCCGCTGACCGTGAGCAGGCGCTGGTCTTCCTTGGTGTAGATGTCGTTGGTGATGGCGATCAGGTCGTAGCGATCGCGCATGGCTTTGCAGAGCATTTCCAGCAGGGTGGTCTTGCCGGAACCGACAGGCCCGCCGATACCCACGCGCAGTGGGGGGAGCTTCTTGGTGCGGTTGGGAATGTGGTGCAGGGCAGTCATGTGGGGCTCGGGTTTCAGGATCTGAACAGGCGGGAGTACTGGGTTTCGTGCCGTGCCGAGTGGATGGCCAGCAGCGGGGTGAAGGCCTGGCGGGTGTCATCGGTGAGCGTCATGGCGTGGTCCACCGCGGCGGGCACTTCCAGCGCCAGCCGCGCGAGCATGCGCTGGCCAGCGCTCTGGCCCAGGGGGACCGACTTGATGGCCGCCTGCACCAGGTTCTCGGCCCAGCCGAAGGCGAAGCCGATCAGACTGTCGCGCACCGCCGCGTCGGTGCTGGCGGCCGCGCAGGCCATGGCCACGGGGTAACTGGCCGGGTTCAGTTGGGCCGACTGCAGGTGTTGAAATACGCCCGCGCCCAGCTCGCCGAGGTTGCGCGCCCATTCGAGCAGCGAGCGGCCCATCTGCTCGGTCTGCAGGCGGAATTCGGAGGTTTCGCGGGTCTGCAGCACCCAGGCGTTGAGCGCGTGGATGCGCTCCATATCGCCCTGGCGCCAGGCGGGGATGGCCTGCGCCACCACGGCGAGGTCGGCGCGTGCCAGGCCCAGGTGCAGCTGGTCTTGCAGCCACTGCGCGGCGCTGGCTTCATCGATCACCTGGCCCGCGTCCACCGCGGCTTCCAGCCCTTCGGAGTAGGAGAAACCGCCCACCGGCAGCGCGGGCGAGGCCAGCCACAGGATCTGCAGCAGCCCGGCCGCCGAACGCGGCTGCTGCGCCGCGCCAGCGGGATCAGCCGTGTGCATGGCCCTTGGCGTGGCCGTGATCGTGGCCATGCCCGTGCTCGTGTCCACCAGCCGGCGGGTGCGTGCCGTAGGCGCCGCCTTCGGGTTCGAAGGGCTCGCGGGTTTCCACCACCGTGAGGTGCATGGCGCGCAGCATGTCGGCCAGCACGTGGTCGGGCTCGATCTTCAGGTGGTCGGGTTGCAGCTCGATGGGCACGTGGCGGTTGCCCAGGTGGTAGGCGGCGCGCATGAGGTCGAAGGCGGCGTCGTGCGTGTGGCCGTGGTGGTGGTCGGTGCAGGCGGTGATGCGCAGCACGGGCTGCGGTGCGGCCACCACGCGAAGCAGCGAGCCATCCTGGGTGATCAGCACGTCGCCGCCGCGCACCACGGTGCCGCGCGGCAGGAAGACGCCCACATTGCGGCCGTCGGACGCGGTGGCGTCAAAACGGCTTTTCTGGCGCACATCCCAGTCCAGTTCGATGTGCGCGGCACGGCGCACCAACGCAGGGGCGAGGCCCTGGGCCTGGGGGATGAGCTTGGAAGCTTGAAGCATGAATAACAGAGGTTGAGATGGTCAGAACAGGAAGTATCGCTGCGCCATCGGAAGTTTGCTGGCGGGCTCGCAGGTCAGCAGCACACCGTCGGCCCGCACGGTGTAGCGCTGCGGGTCGATCTCCATTTTCGGCAGGTAGCTGTTGTGCACCATGTTCGCCTTGGTGATGCTGCGGCAACCCTGCACGGCCACGGTGGTTTTCCGCAGGCCGTAGCGCTCGCACACGCCGGCAGCCAGCCCGGCCTGTGACACAAACGTGAGGCTGCCACGCGCCAGCGAGCGGCCGAAGCTGCCAAACATGGGGCGGTAGTGCACCGGCTGCGGCGTGGGGATGGAGGCGTTGGGGTCGCCCATGGCGGCCAGCGAGATCGTGCCGCCCTGGAGCACCAGGGCTGGTTTCACACCGAAGAAAGCCGGTTTCCAGACCACGATGTCGGCCCACTTGCCGACTTCAAGCGAACCCACGGTGTGCGCGATGCCGTGGGCGATGGCGGGGTTGATGGTGTATTTGGCGATGTAGCGCTTGACACGGAAGTTGTCGTTGCGGCTGCTGTCTTCGGGCAGCGTGCCGCGCTGGCTTTTCATCTTGTCGGCCGTCTGCCAGGTGCGGATCACCACCTCGCCCACGCGGCCCATGGCCTGGCTGTCGCTGCTCATGATGCTGATCGCGCCCATATCGTGCAGCATGTCTTCGGCCGCGATCGTCTCGCGGCGGATGCGGCTCTCGGCGAAGGCCAGGTCTTCCGGAATCGACGCATCGAGGTGGTGGCAGACCATCAGCATGTCCACATGTTCGTCGAGCGTGTTGACGGTGTAGGGCATGGTCGGGTTGGTGGAAGAGGGCAGGAAGTTGGCCTCGCCCACCACGCGGATGATGTCGGGCGCGTGGCCGCCGCCCGCGCCCTCGGTGTGGAAGGCGCAGAGGGTGCGGCCTTTGGTGGCCGCGATGGTGTTCTCGACAAAACCCGACTCGTTCAGCGTGTCGCTGTGGATCGCGACCTGCACGTCGGCCACCTCGGCCACGTCCAGGCAGTTGCTGATGGCCGAGGGCGTAGTGCCCCAGTCCTCGTGCAGCTTCAGGCCGATGGCGCCGGCCGCCACCTGCTCGTGCAGGGCCTCGGGCCGGCTGGCGTTGCCCTTGCCCAGGAAGCCCAGGTTCATGGACAGGCCATCGGCCGCCTGCAGCATGCGTTCGATGTGCCAGGGGCCGGGCGTGCAGGTGGTGGCGAAGGTGCCGGTGGCCGGCCCGGTGCCGCCGCCGAGCATGGTGGTGACGCCCGAGGCCAGGGCCTCGTCGACCTGCTGCGGACAGATGAAGTGGATGTGGCTGTCGATGCCGCCGGCGGTGACGATGTGGCCTTCGCAGCTGATGATTTCGGTGCCCGGGCCGATGACGATGTCCACGCCGGGCATGGTGTCCGGGTTGCCGGACTTGCCGATGGCGGCGATGCGGCCGTCCTTGAGGCCGATGTCGGCCTTGACGATGCCCCAGTGGTCGATGATGAGCGCGTTGGTCAGTACCGTGTCCATCGCGCCTTGTGCACGGGTCCGTTGCGACTGCGCCATGCCGTCGCGGATGGTCTTGCCGCCGCCGAACTTGGCCTCTTCGCCGTAGCCACCGGCGGCGAGGGTGAAGTCTTTTTCCACTTCCACGATCAGGCCGGTGTCGGCCAGGCGCACACGGTCGCCGACGGTGGGGCCGAACATGTCGGCGTAGGCGCTGCGGGGGATGGTTGCCATCTGCTCAATCCTTGCGTTGTTCTGTGTTCAGACTTTGCCTTGCACCAGGCCGCGAAAGCCCACCACGACGCGGTCGCCCGCATAGTCCACCAGCTCCACGGTGCGCTGCTGGCCGGGCTCGAAGCGAACGGCCGTGCCCGAAGCGATGTTCAGCCGCATGCCCTGGGCGGCGGTGCGGTCGAAGTCCAGCGCGCCGTTGGTTTCGGCAAAGTGGTAGTGCGAGCCCACCTGCACCGGCCGGTCGGCCGTGTTCCGCACCACCAGCGTGAGCGTGTGGCGGCCGGGGTTGAGGGCGTGCTCGCCCGCGTCGGTGAAGAGTTCGCCAGGGATCATGGCCACGCCCTCACTTCTTGGAGAGCCAGACCGCCAGCGCGATCAGACCGGCCACCGCCACAAAACCCAGCGCATCGGTGGCATGCCAGTGGCTGCCGAACAGACCATGGCCGTCGTGGGCGAAGGCGGGCAGGGCGGACAAGGAGGTGGCGATGGCGAGCAGCAATTTCATTTCAGAGCTCCAAATAAAAAGCAGGCGGTCGGCGCGAAGTGTCTGGTTCCAGGATGCGGTGGAACCGGCTCCGCCGGGCCACTCGCATCGCCCCCTGGGGGGTGACGCGCGCGGCGCGGCGCGGGGGATCAAGTGATCGGCGTGTGCACCGTCACGAGCTTAGTACCGTCCGGAAACGTGGCCTCCACCTGGATGTCCGGGATCATCTCGGCGATGCCTTCCATCACGTCGTCGCGCGTGAGCACGTTGCGGCCTTCGCTCATGAGCTGGGCGACGGTCTTGCCGTCGCGCGCGCCTTCCATCACGGCGGCCGAGATCAGGGCCACGGCTTCGGGGTAGTTGAGCTTCAGGCCGCGCGCCTTGCGCCGCTCGGCCAGCAAGGCGGCGGTGAAGATCAACAGCTTGTCTTTTTCACGATGAGTCAGTTCCATGTCGTTTCACTCAATAGTCAGATCGCGCGGCCGCGAAGGCCGGCGGAACACGCGGAGTCAGTTCCATGATTGAGGTTGGAGCAAGGTGTGTGCCGGGACGGTGGATCAGTATGCCTTTGCCCGGCGGTTCCGGGTATCCGGCACATGGCGTATGGCGCATGGCACGAAAGCTGCACTTTGCCCGGGGTGAACGCCCCGCCCGACAACGCCACCGATCCCTCGCCCGGCAGACCCGAGCCGGTGCAACGCATCATCAAGGTGCGCCGCGACTACAACAGCTGGGTCGGCAGCGAGACCATGGAAGACTACGCGCTGCGCTACACGCCGCAGCGCTTTCGCAAGTGGAGCGAATGGCGCGTGGCCAACACCGCGTTCGGCGCGGCCTCGTTCCTGATCCTCGAAGCGGTGGGCGCCACCCTGCTGGTGCAATACGGGTTCATCAACGCCGCGCTGGCCATCCTGGTCACCGGGCTGATCATCTTCCTGGCCGGCCTGCCGATCAGCGTGTACGCCGCGCGCTACGGGGTGGACATGGACCTGCTCACGCGTGGCGCGGGCTTTGGCTACATCGGCTCCACCATCACCTCGCTGATCTACGCCTCGTTCACCTTCATCTTCTTCGCGCTCGAAGCCGCGGTGATGGCCTACGCGCTGGAGCTGGCGCTGGACATCCCGCCCGCCTGGGGCTACCTCATCTGCGCGCTGGTGGTGATCCCGCTCGTGACCTATGGGGTCTCGGTCATCAGCCGCTTCCAGGTCTGGACCCAGCCGCTCTGGCTGGTGATGATGTTGGTGCCTTTTGGTGCGGTCTGGGTGCTCGATCCCGGTGCGTTCAGCAATGTGGTGCACTACGGCGGGGAATCGGGCGCCGGCGCGGTGTTTGACTGGCACTTGTTTGGTGCGGCTCTCACGGTGGGCATTGCGCTCATCACCCAGATGGGCGAACAGGCCGACTACCTGCGCTTCATGCCGGCGCCCGAAAAAGGCCGGGCCTGGCGCTGGTGGGTCGGCGTGCTGGCCGGTGGGCCGGGCTGGGTGATCCTGGGGGTCTTGAAGATGCTGGGCGGCGCGCTGCTGGCCTACCTGGCCCTCAGCCACATGGTGCCGCCCGACCGCGCGGTGGACCCGAACCAGATGTACCTGGCGGCCTACGAATACGTGTTCCCGAATGTCGGCTGGGCGGTGGCGGCCACGGCGCTGTTCGTGGTGGTGTCGCAGCTCAAGATCAACGTCACCAACGCCTACGCCGGCTCGCTGGCCTGGAGCAACTTCTTCTCGCGTCTCACCCACAGCCACCCGGGCCGCGTGGTCTGGGTGGTGTTCAACACCTTGATCGCCTTCATGCTGATGGAGATGAACGTGTTCCAGGCGCTGGGCGAGGTGCTGGGCCTGTACAGCAACCTAGCCATCGCCTGGATCATGGCCGTGGTGGCCGACCTGGTGATCAACAAGCCGCTGAGCTGGAGCCCGCCGGGCATCGAGTTCAAACGCGCGCACCTGTACGACATCAACCCCGTGGGCGTGGGCGCCATGGGCCTGGCCTCGGCGCTGTCGATCGCGGCCCATATGGGGCTGATGGGCGCGTCGGCCCAGGCCTTTTCGGCGGTGATCGCGATGGTGACGGCCTTGGTGGCGTCGCCGCTGATCGCTTGGGCGACGCGGGGGCGCTACTACCTGGCGCGGACTTCGGTGGGTGGTTGCGGCGCCAGCCCTCACCCCAGCCCTCTCCCAGAGGGAGAGGGGGCCATGCGGGGATGCGCCGCTGCTGCCTCGGGGGGCACTTCGCTCCAGCGCTGCGTCATTTGCGAGCGCGAATACGAAGCGCCCGACATGGCCCACTGCCCGGCCTATCAGGGCGCCATCTGCTCGTTGTGCTGCACGCTGGACGCGCGCTGCGGTGACCTGTGCAAACCCCACGCACGCCTCTCGGTGCAATGGCAGGGGGCCTTGCGCACCGTGTTGCCGCGCCGCGTGTGGCCCTACCTCGAAGCGGGCCTGGCGCACTACCTGTTGATCATGGGGGTGATCGCGCCCGTGCTCGCCGCCGTGCTGGGGCTGCTCTACCGGCAGCAGGTGGAGGGCCTGGGCGAGGGTCTGCGGGCCGTGGCCGACACCGGCCTGGTCGACGCGGCGCTGCGCTCGGGTTTCCTGCGCGTCTACGCCGTGCTGCTGCTGATCGCGGCCACCGTGGCCTGGTGGCTGGTGCTGGCGCACAAGAGCCGCGAGGTGGCCCAGGAAGAGTCGAACCGGCAGACCCGGCTGCTCATGCACGAGATCGACTCGCACCGCCGCACCGACGAAGCGCTGCAGCAGGCCCGGCGCGCCGCCGACCAGGCCAACCAGGCCAAGACGCGCTACATCAGCACCATCAGCCACGAGCTGCGCACGCCGCTTAACAGCATCCTCGGCTACGCCCAGCTGCTGCAGGAAGACACCGGCATGGCGCCGCACCGCGCGCAGGCCATCCGCGTGATCCACCGCGGGGGCGAACACCTGCTCTCGCTGATCGAAGGCACGCTGGACATCGCGCGCATCGAGTCCGGCAAGCTCGCGCTGGACGTGCGGCCCATGGCCTTTGCCGGCGCCATGCAGGAAGTGGCCAGCATGTTCGAGCTGCAGGCCGCGGCCAAGGGCCTGCGCTTCGTGTTCGACAGTGGCAGCCGCCTGCCCGACGCCGTGCGCGCCGACGAAAAACGCCTGCGCCAGATCCTCATCAACCTGCTGGGCAACGCGGTGAAGTTCACCCACGCGGGCGAGGTGCGCCTGCGCGTGACGCACGCCCGCGAGATGGCGCAGTTCGAGGTGCACGACACCGGCCCCGGCATGAGCGCGCTCGACCTGGAGCGCGTGTTCGAGCCCTTCGCGCGCGGGCAGAACGACGCCTCGCTGGCCGCGGCCTCCGGCGCCGGCAGCTCCGGCACCGGCCTGGGCCTGACCATCGCCAAGATGCTCACCGACCTCATGGGCGGCGAGATGACGGTGCGCAGCACGCCGGGGCAGGGCTCGGTGTTCACCGTGCGCCTGTTCCTGCCCGAGCTGCACGGTGTGGCGCTGCCGCGCCCGGCCACCGCGCCCCTGTGCAGCGGCTACGCCGGCGAGCGCCGCCGGCTGCTGGTGGTGGACAACGAAGAGGCCGACCGCGAGCTGCTGCAGCGCTGGCTGGCGCCGCTGGGTTTCGAGGTGATGCTGGCCACCAGCGGCCTGGACGCGCTGCGCCTGCTCGACGACCTGCAGCCCGGTGCACCGGGCGCGCCCCACGCCATCTTCATGGACCTGGCCATGCCCGGCATCGACGGCTGGGAGACCCTGCGCCGCCTGCGCGCGCGCGGCTGGGCCGGCGTGCCGCTGGCCATCGTCTCGGCCAATGCCTTCGACAAAGGGCTGGACAACGACCTCGGCCACCAGCCGCAGGACTTTTTCGTCAAACCCGTGCGGCGCGACGACCTGCTCGCCTGGCTCGGCCAGCGGCTCGGTCTGGCCTGGATCGCGACCGAGCCCGCGCCCGTTGCCGTGGACCGGGCGCCCCTGCCGGCGGGTGGCGCCAGCGCAGGGGCCACCAGCCCCGCCGAGCTGGCGCCGCTGCTCGAACTGGTGCGCCTGGGCTACTACAAAGGCATCGTGAACTGGCTCGACGACTGGGTGGGCCAGCGCCCCGAGCAGGCCGACTTCGCCCAGGGCCTGCGCACCCTGGCGCGCGAATTCCGCTTTGAAGCCATCGAGCAGCGGCTGCTGCAGCCGCACAGCGATCAACCGATATTGCCTGGCGCGCCATGAACACCTCCTTGCCGACACCCGAACCGCTGAGCGCGCCCTTGCCATCGCTGGAGGCGCTGGTCGTGCTCATCGTGGACGACGTGCCCGACAACGTCGCTCCGCTGCACGACGCGCTCGACGAAGCCGGCTACACCGTGCTGGTGGCGCTCGACGGCGAGTCCGCCATCCGCCGCGCCACCCAGGCCCTGCCCGACGTGGTGCTGCTCGACGCGGTCATGCCCGGCATCGACGGCTTCGAGGTGGCGCGCCGCCTCAAGGCCGACCCGGCCACGGCGCAGATTCCCATCATCTTCATGACCGGCCTCACCGAAACCGAGCACCTGGTGGCCGCGCTCGACGCCGGGGGGGTGGACTACGTGACCAAACCCATCAAGCCGCGCGAGGTCATGGCGCGCATGGGCGTGCACCTGCGCACCGCGCGCCACGCGCGCCAGGGCGCCCTGGAGCGCAGCCAGGCCCGCTACGCGCTCGACGCCTTCGGCTACGCCACCATCACCGTGCGCGAGAGCGACGGCCGCCTGATGTGGCAGACCCCGCTGGCGCGCGAGCTGCTGCAGCGCTACTGCGGCACCACCGCGCCCGACACACCACCCGCCGTGCTGCAGTGGCTGCGCCGCCACCTGCAGGACGCCCGGGCCCAGTGCGAGCCGCCGCGCCTCACGCTCGACCACGGCCCGCGCCGCCTCACCTTCCGGCTGCACCAGCGCGTGGGCGACCAGGATGGCGCCGAAAGCATCGAGGCGCCGGGCGAGGGCGGCGACTGGCTGATCGTGATGCAGGAAACGTCGGACGCCAGCGTGCTCGAAGCCATGGGCCAGGCCTTTGGCCTGACCGCGCGCGAGGCCGAGGTGTTGTACTGGGTGGCCAAGGGCAAGATCAACCGCGACATCGGCGACATCCTGGGCGCCAGCCCCGCCACGGTGAAGAAACACCTGGAGCGCATCTACGCCAAGCTCGGCGTGGAAACCCGCACCGCGGCGGCGGCGATGGCGATCAACCGCGTGCCGTTGCTGCAGCCGCAGCATGGGGGGTGATCGAAGTACCGCGCAAGCGGGCAGTCAATCCGGCTTGTGGCCCGCTTCGATCTGCTTGATCACTCTTGAGACGGTCCACATCCATGGTCCAGCCCTGAATGGTGTAGTCCTTGACGATGCGATTGGCCCACTTGCGGAACTGCACGGCCCGTTCATTTTCGATCTTGAAGCCCACGGCAATGATGGCCTGCAGGCTGTAGTGCTTGACTTGGTAGTTCTTGCCGTCAGCAGCAGTTGTTAAGTACGGCTTAACAACTGCCGCCTCATCCAGCTCGTTGTCCGCAAACACCCGCTTCAAGTGCTGGCTGATGGCCGGCACCGACACGTCGTACAGCGTGGCCATCATCTTCTGCGTGAGCCAGAGGTTTTCATCCTCGTAGCGCATCTCCACACTGGTGCTGCCGCCACCCGTGGCCGCGATGAAGGTCAGGTACTCCGCCGCCGACGAGCGGACGAGGGAGATTTCTTTCCGTTTCGAGGTGGCTGAAGGGGTTTTCTTGCTCATGACCAATGCCGCTGAGCAGGGCGCTCGGACCCCTTCCAGCCGCCCCGCGCCCCCGCATACGCCACCCGGCGTACATACGCCCTCCAGGCTTCTCCCTAGCATCCCCCTGTCCGCTGTGAATCCCTCTTTCAAGGGCGGCTCGGCGGCAAGGTCCACCCATCAACCGGATGTTTTAGAACCCCCTGGAGAAGCGCCATGATGCAACGTCGATTCACCCTCAAAGCCCTGACGGTCGCCACCGCCCTGGGCGCTTTCGGCCTCTCGGCCCACGCGGCCGACACGATCAAGGTCGGTGTGCTGCACAGCCTGTCGGGCACGATGGCCATTTCGGAAACCGTGCTGAAAGACGTGGCCCTGATGACGATCGATGAAATCAACGCCAAGGGCGGCGTGCTGGGCAAGAAGCTGGAACCCGTGGTGGTCGACCCGGCCTCCAACTGGCCGCTGTTCGCCGAAAAGGCCAAGCAACTGATCGACCAGGACAAGGTGGCCGCCGTGTTCGGCTGCTGGACGTCGGTCTCGCGCAAGTCGGTGCTGCCGGTGTTCGAAGAGAAGAACAGCCTGCTGTTCTACCCGGTGCAGTACGAGGGCGAAGAGCTGAGCAAGAACGTGTTCTACACCGGTGCCGCGCCCAACCAGCAGGCCATTCCCGCCGTGGAGTACCTGATGAGCAAGGACGGCGGCTCGGCCAAGCGCTGGGTGCTGCTGGGCACCGACTACGTGTACCCGCGCACGACCAACAAGATCCTGCGCGCCTTTCTGAAAGCCAAGGGCGTGAAGGAAGAAGACATCATGGAGGAGTACACCCCCTTCGGTCACTCCGACTACCAGACCATCATCGCCAACATCAAGAAGTTCGCGGCCGCCGGCAAGAAGACGGCCGTGGTTTCCACCATCAACGGCGACTCCAACGTGCCGTTCTACAAGGAGCTGGGCAACGCCGGCCTGTCCGCCAAGGACGTGCCCGTGGTCGCCTTCTCGGTGGGTGAAGAAGAGCTGCGCGGCGTGGACACCAAGCCGCTGGTGGGCCACCTGGCCGCCTGGAACTACTTCATGAGCGTGAAGAACCCGACCAACGCCGAGTTCACCAAGAAGTGGGCCGCCTACGCCAAGGCCAAGGGCATCGCCGGCCACAAGGACAAGCCGCTGACCAACGACCCGATGGAAGCCACCTACATCGGCATCAACATGTGGGCGCAGGCGGTCGAGAAGGCCAAGTCCACCGACACCGACAAGGTCATCGCCGCCATGGCCGGCCAGACCTTCAAGGCCCCGGGTGGCTTCACGTCCACCATGGACAAGGAAAACCACCACCTGCACAAGCCGGTGTTCATCGGTGAAGTGAAGGCCGACGGCCAGTTCAA
>Ga0209343_10000815_pt1 | contig 43260 bp, 40 predicted proteins | sample RifCSPlowO2_02_FD_184026 | JGI IMG/M metagenome (GOLD analysis project Ga0209343, IMG submission 184026) | Groundwater microbial communities from Rifle, Colorado - Rifle CSP2_plank lowO2_0.2 (SPAdes) (version 2) | ecosystem: Environmental > Aquatic > Deep subsurface > Groundwater | place...
GGATTACTGCCGAGAAAACTATATCTTGCCCATTTTTCCCCGCCTTCTACACTCTCAAGGAGATAAGAATATTCCCCCGTATCAATCTTTAGGAAGGCAGATACAGGGGTCTCAAAATCCGCCATTATTTCGCGATATACAGGAATGAGATTCCCTTCCTTTATCTTTTCCTTAAAAATTTCGTAGGATGGATTATACATGGAGGTTAGGTTAACACAGAATATAAAAACTGTAAATCCCCACACCTTGACCGGGGCATTATACCCCGCACATAAATTATGTGTGGGGTTTTTACTTGCGTTTTTCTCTTTCAGCCATAAGCAGTGCCGCCTTTGCAACCATGGTATTATCTCTTTGACATCCCTTCTGGCAAAGCACAGCTTTATTTTCTCTGGTCATTTTATATAATTCGTCCTTTGTTATTATAAATAGTTCTCCACATCCCCTGCATGTTACAAGGGCAGATATATTCTTTCTCCTTTCTATTCTTCGTCTCTCGCTGAATGTTCTCTTGTTCTTTAAAGCCCCGCTCTTATATTTTTGGTCTACCGTTAACCTCCGTTCATTGCCTTTTCTTCTATTAGCACCACTTCTCTTTTCAATTACTGTAGTCATATTTCATCCTCCCTGATGGAAGGGGTTTGCAGGATTCATCAAGCCATGCCATATAATCTGGCAGACCATACACAATGGGAATTGCAACAATCTCAGGGATTTTGTAGCTATGATTCTTCTTCACATAATTCATTAAAGAATCAAAGAGACCTGCCCTGCTCTTTACAAGCAGAAGCACTTCGTTTTCCTGACACAGCTTCCCTTTCCAGAAAAATATAGACCTTATAGGCTGTATAATGTTTGCACATCCGGCAAGCCCTTTTTTTACAAGTCCCTTCCCGATTCTTTCTGCCTCTTTAAAAGAGCTTGCTGTAATAAATATTACAACAAAATCTCCCCCCTTTTTTTTCTTAATGGCGGCCATGTTTACCTCCTTGAAAGTCCTGTCAGGTAATAGCCAATGTAAAATTCAACTATGCCGATAAGGCTTAAATTAAGAAGAGACCCCATCTCTGTTTTTCCAAAAAACAACATAAAGACATAAAGCATCATGGCAAATCCCATTGCCTGCAGAACAAGACCTGAATAATATAAAATAACCCGCTTCACCGGTTTACGGCTCTTCCTATAAAATCATACTCCATTGTACGTGTGATTTTTACCGGCAGGATATCTCCAACTCTTGCATCGCCTTCTTCAATATAAACTATTCCATCAATATCAGGTGCCTGAGTCTGCATCCTTCCCTTTATCAGAAATTCATTATCAAAAACACTATCTTCAACGAGGACATCCCTCATCATCCCAACAAACCTTTTGTTATTCTCAGAGGAAATTTTTTGCTGAAGCTTCATTATTATATCCCTCCTCTCAATCTTTACTTCATCAGGTATCTGGTCAGACATTTCTGCTGCAGTTGTCCCTTCCTCCGGTGAATATGTGAATATACCAAGATGTTCAAATCTCATTTCTTTTATAAAGTTTACAAGATGCCCGAAATGAGTATCTGCCTCGCCCGGGAAACCTACAATGAATACAGTCCTTATTGCAACATCAGGTATTGCCTTTCTTATTTTATTTACTAAATCTCTTATTTTATCCCCCCTTTCCTGCCGCATCATTTTGCTTAATATTTTATCATCACTGTGCTGTAATGGAAGGTCAATGTATTTACATATCTTTTCCTCATCCCTTATCACATTGATTAACTCGTCTTTTAAGAAGGCAGGGTAACAGTATAAAAGCCTTATCCATTTTATGCCATCAATCCTGACTAATCTTTTAAGCAATCCTGCCAGTCCGTTCTTTATTCCCAAATCTACCCCATACATAGTAGTATCCTGTGATATTAAATTTACCTCCTTCACCCCATGCCCTGAGAGTATCTCCACCTCTCTTACAATTGAATCAGCAGGACGGCTTTTGAATGGTCCACGAATTTTCGGGATAATACAGAATGAACACCTGTTTGAACATCCTTCGGCAATCTTTACATAGGCAGTATATCGCGGTGTGGTTAACATCCGCGGCGTATCTTCATTGTAATCAAATGCTGGCTCTCTGACCAATACCTTCTCTATACCGTTATCGGACTCAATTATTTTCACTACACTTTTAAAATCACCTGTGCCTACTATGTAATCGACTTCGGGTATCTCTTTCAGAAGTTCATCTTTATATCTCTGGGATAGACATCCCATGACAATCAATTTCTGACAACTACCCTTTCTTTTATACTCAGCCATTTCAAGGATGGTGTCTATTGATTCCTCCTTTGCAGAATCTATAAAACCGCAGGTATTGACAACTATAACCTCTGCACCTCCTGCATCTGCTGTGATATTATACCCTTTACTCGCAAGGGTTCCCAGCACAAGTTCGCTGTCCACTGTATTTTTAGGACATCCGAGGCTCACCATCCCTATTTTTCTTAAAATTCTATTCATGCTTTTCTTATACCAACTTTAAATTAGGTGTTCGCTTCGCCCACACTAACTTTGATTACAGAGATTAAGTTTAGATTACAGAGATTTTAATCTCCGGAATCTTTTTATAATCGCTGTAATCAAGTATAGGATTGGAATTCCTATACTTTTAATAAGATTAATAATACAATTATTCATATCATTTATCAACACCTTTGGTTTTTGTTATTATACCAAAAGAGTTACCTAATTAGTGAGCATGAACAATCGTCCCCTTTAATTAAAATACTTTAATTCCATAAAAATAGTATTATTCTTTTTTAAGACTCCAAATAATGTCCTGTTTTCATCACCCTCATAATACTCCCCTCCAATTATCCCTTTCCATGAATCTGTAAAGGAGTAGCGGACAATGGGTCTGATAAAATAGTCGTTGCGATTGAAGTTCCAGACACCAAATGTCTCCATATCAAGTGTTTCATTGAACAACTTATAATCAAGACGCCCACTCATGGAATACTGAATCTCATCAAGCTCACCGCTGAAGGTTGCATTTTTTATATATATTGCTCTTTCTGCCTGATTTTGACTCTTTTCAACATCTGAATACTTAAAGATATATCGTCCTATGAACTGGAGATTTATATTTAGTGTTTCTATAAATGTCCTGTCCCCTCCTATGATGTAATACAGATTTGGATTTTTTATATAGGGATATATGCCGTCCATATCCTCTGTCAGTATATAAGCCGCTTCTCCTCTAAAGCCATATCTTCCATAATTTTTTGCAAAGTCCCCACCAAAGACCTGAATCCTGTGGTTTGATATTTCAATAAGTCTCTTTCCTCCATCAGTCCCTAAATATCTGACATCTGGTGTCAGGTCAAAGCCGTTAAAATAACTTATAGACCAGTCTAAATCACTGCCGATTTTATTTAACTTAAAGGCAAACTCGCTGTTTTCAATATTGTATGCAGGCTTCTTTTCAGTCGGCTGAATGAAAGAGGGAAAGGCAAAGGGGACTTTATTAGGCTCAAAAAATGGGCTGTAAAAAAGTGTTGCAGTTAGTTCAGGTGAAAAGTAGTAATCATATTTTAAGGATGCCACACCTGTCTTGCGGTCGCCCTCTTCAGGGAGGAGGAGTGTGTAATTTTTTGGAGATAGATTGTCAGTAGGATTTACACCATCTGCCCTCCCCCATGTGATAATCTGTTTGCCTGCACTCAAATCAGAATTTTCAAAACGAAAAATAGCAAGCCCTTCAAGGAGCTCAGTAGTGTAGTTTCCATTGCCGCGATTGAGCAAATCAAAATTATATGCCCTCGCCTCAAAACGGCTGTCAATTTTATCACTGAATCTTGGGAGTATTTTAAGCTGGGCAGTTACACCAAAGAAATCTGTCTTGTCATTAGATGCCTTGTCAGAGGAGAAATAATCAGTCCTCAAGAAACCTGTGAATCCTTCTTCCTGCAATTTGCTGTAGAGTTTTTTTTCTTCGGCAAAGCCGATTTGTGAAGACAAAAGAACAAAATAAAATAGGACGTTGATTAACGCAGATTTACAGGATAATTTTAAAAATCTGTGATTATCTGTGTTCATCTGTGGCTGATTTGTTTTATTCCCTTTCCAGATTCCTCTGTGAGAAATATCCCTCATCAATACCTGTATTCACCTTATAATTGCTGAAATGGACAATTGTCTTATGATTTACCTGAACATTTGTCATCTCAATAGTCATCGGCTGCCATTTGTTGTTCTCCTTATCAACAAACTGAATATCTGAAGCCTTGAAGACTTTATAAAGCTCGCCAGAGAGGTCGTAATTCTCACCCTTCACAGTGACAAAATTATCCTTTCGCATCCAGCTTTTCCTTTTACTCAGTCCATTATCCTGCCTTACTTTATTATTTGCCGGAACAGATTCTATTACATAACAATCAACTCCATCCACATTTTCGCTGCCTGTAATTTTATGTTCAAAATCCTGAACCTTATATCCAATGACATCCGCATAGGAGAAATCTGAGCCGACAAAACTATCACCCTTATTACTTGACACAAGCCTTCTCACCTTCTTCAATGCAGGGAGATATATCCATATATCATCATCACCATCAGAGTGCTCAATCATCAAGTTTGATGTGCCTTTGACATCAGCAGGGGAGATAAACTTGATGAGCCTCATGTTGTCAATGCCGTTTTTCTGAAGTTTTGATACACCTGTTGACTTTCTCTCTCTTTTCTGTCCACTCTCATTGATGAGTGTCATTGCACTCTCAGATTTTGAATCTTTGACCCTGTTAACAAAGAAATTCTTTATCATAATATCCTTCGGCGACATATCCTCAGCAAAGGATGTATGGGCAAAACCAAAAAGCATGACTGCCGATAGAACTGCAAAACAAAATTTCTTCATAAACACCTCCTCTAAAATCCTTTTATAAAAATTTTTTCTTATTTCTCTGTGTCCTCTGTGGTTTATTTAAACAAAATCGGCTTTAGTGCAAACTTCGGTTTGAAGATTACAATCAATGCAGGCAGTGCTGTGATTGCCGTGAAACTACTTACAATCATGGCAAGGGCAACAAGTGTTCCGAGTTTAATATGAAGTCCAAATCCTGAAAGTGGGAGCATGAGGTATCCGACAGCAATGGAAACAGAAACGAAATTGATTGCCTTGCCCGATGTCTTCATTGTCTTAACAATTGCAGGAAGCAAATCTGCATGATTCCCCATCTCTTCCCTCAAACGATAGATGTAGTAAATAGCATAGTCTGCACCAATCCCAACTGCCATTGCTGAAATTGTTGATGTGCCTATATTCAATGAAACACCTGCATATCCCATCACGCCGAAATTAAAGATGACCGATACGATAAGCGGCAGTATTATGAACAAACCTCCCAGAGGAGAGCCGAGAACAACTGAGCCTATTACAAAGACAATTCCGATAATCTGGAGTATGTTCCTGACTTTACCATGCACCATTACATGGTTAAGTGCATCTGATACAGCAAGGCTCCCAGCAGGGGTCACCTTTATATCCTTCGGGAAATTCTTTTCAACATAATTATTCACTGCCTCTATAATTCTGTCTGCGAAAGCAGTAGAATCAGTTTTGCAAAAGGTGAGAATATTCGCCTTTTTATAGTCATAATCCACATAGGAATCAAAATCTCCAGGGTCTCCGGACATTGAATAAACAAAGAGGAATTGGGCAATCAAATCCTGACTATCAGGCACGGCATTAAATGTCGGGTCATCATTGTGCATTGCCTGATTCATCTTCTTTATAAAATCAACAAAAGAGATGGTCTTTCCAACCTCGGGGAATTTATTTTCAAGAAAAATCTGAAGCCCTTCAATTGACTTCAGCACATCAGGTCTCTTCATATCATCAGGCTTGTCCCCCTCAACAAATAGGTTTAAGGAATTTGTCCCTCCAAAATGGCTGTTCATTATATTGTCGTCCTTGATCAAGGGCGTTGATTTCTTGAAATTTGATTTCAGACTGTTGTCAACATTTAATAAATAACCTCCTGCTGCAACAATCATCACTATAATAACTATTGAAGCTATAACGGCTTTGGCTCTGCCATTAGTAATCAGATGGCTCAATTTATCAAGGGTCATATTAAGGGGTGCAATTATAAGCCCCTCTTTTATTTCCTTGTCCTTTGGCGGTCTCAAGATTGCACGGAGTGCGGGTATAAAAGTCATCTCTATGATAAGGGCGCTCAATATGCCGAGTGCAGTGAAGATACCGAAGTTCCTTATGCTCATAGTATCAAATGTTAAGAGTGAAAGAAATGATGCAGCAGCAATAAGCCCTGCTGTAATCATAACTATACCGATACGGCTCGTGCTTTCAATTACAGCAATCTTATTATCTCCTCTGATTGCATACTCTTCATAATATCTATTTAAAATCTGAATTGAATGCCCTGCGGCTATGGCGAGAATTAAAATAGGAGTGGACGCATTAAAGGGGTCCATCGGCACATGCAGAAGCCCCATGATGCCAAGTCCCCATACTACTGAGATAATTGCTGTCAAGAGGGGAAGAAACATCCCCTGAAATGTCCCAAAGACCAGATAAAGGACAATTCCGATTACAACCATGGCAAGGAGAAAAAGTTTCCCCATCTTCTGAGAATATGCTGCAAGCCATGAAAGGGCTATTGAGGGACCATTCAGATGTATGTTGACTGATGAATCCTCTTCCTTTGAAGCAATCTCCTTAATTCTCTTTTCAATGTCAGGATAACCCTTCAGTTCTTTATTGAATCTAAAATCTGCGATTATCTGTGCTGCACTACCGTCCTTTGAGATAATTGAATTTATGAAGAGAGGGTTGCGGTAAATTTTATTTCTTAACTCATCAAGCCCCTCCTTTGTCTGCGGGACACTCTCCATCAACCGTCTTACAGCCATCCCCTCCTCAGTCCCTCTTATATCCTTAGCCTTTTTCGCGGCAATGCTGAATATATTTGTCTTGATTGCCCCTGGTATCTCGTTTATCTTCTGGGTAATCCGCATGATTTTCTCAAGAATCTTTGGCTGGAATATATCCCCCTCCTTCGGAATAACACCTATGACAACTATATTCCTTCCGCCGAATATCTTATCTATCTGATTCTGGGCAACAACATAGGGATGGCTCTGGGGGAGGTTTTTATCAGGGTCAACTTCAACCTTAAGCTCTTTTATGTGGGAGCCTATGAAAATGGTAATTAAGGCGACTAAGATAATAACTGCAATCCTGAACCTGACAATGAATTCAACATATCTCCGTAACATTTTTAACCCTCCTTAAATTCTTTAATCTACACGTTTGCGAAATCTTGAGACACTGAGCCCCATTATAATAATGCCAAATATCAATAGTGCTGCCATCTGTTGCCATAAAACATTAATACCGCTCCCTTTAAGAAAAATGCCACGGGTAATTTCAATAAAATATCTGACAGGATTTAAATAGGTCAGATATTGAACAATGACAGGCATATTGCGGATAGGAAAGGCAAATCCGCTAAGCATAAAGGTCGGCATGAAGAAAAAGAATGAAGACATCATCGCCTGCTGCTGGGTTTGGGAGACTGTGGAGATAAAAAGACCTACTCCAAGTGTTGTCAGCAGAAATAAGATTGAACATCCCATCAGGAGAATACCGCTTCCGCGGAATGGTATATTGAAAATTAATAGCGCTGCAACAGTTATTAAAACTACATCTGCCAGACCAACAATGACAAAAGGCAGGGTTTTGCCCAGTATCAATTCCACAGGACGAATCGGTGTTACCATCAGCTGCTCCATTGTGCCAATCTCCTTTTCGCGGACGATTGCCATTGCGGTAAGCATTATTGTGACCATTGTGATTATATTAACCACAATACCCGGCACAAAATAATCCTGACTTAGCAATTCTGGGTTAAACCATATACGGCTCTGGACTGTCAGTGATGGTAAATGTTTTCCCTGATAATCTGCAACAGCATTATCCTCTCCGATAAATCCAACCCTTCTTTGTTCAGATGATATACGGTTTGAAAAACGATTTATAATCTGATTGGCATAATTTGATATAAGGGAGGCAGTATTGGAATTTGTACCATCTACAAGAATCTGAACTGATGTCATCTCTCCGCGGAGAATCTTGCGGGAGAAACCATGTAATATTCTGATAGCCCCGTTAACCTTACCTTTATCCAGCAGGTCATCTGCCTCATTTTCTGATGTTGGTACGGCAACAACCCTAAAATACCCTGAGCTGTTGAACTCAGCAAGTAATTCTCTGCTTGCAGGTGTATTATCAAGGTCTATCCATGCAATCCTGCTGTTCGTTACATCAAGATTGACAACATAGCCAAAGATTATCAGCTGCAGTAAAGGGGGAATGAATAAGACAAAACGCATACGCGGTTCTCTTAAGGTCTGATAAAATTCCTTCCTGATAATTTCTTTAATTCGTTCCCACATAAGACATCAAGATTTATGCAATTTTTTGTTTGAACTTCTTTATTGTTAAGATAAAAATTCCTGATGAGAGTAAAAGTAACAGCACAATCTCAAACCACAATATTTTAAAACCTGCACCCTTTAAAAATATGCCCCTGAGAACTGTAATTAAATAACGGGCAGGGACAATGTAGGTTATGCCCTGTACTAGAAGCGGCATATTTTCAATTGCATAGATAAAACCTGAAAGGAGGAATGAAGGCAGCATTGATGTCAACATGCCTATCTGATATGCGAGCAATTGTGAGCGGGTTACGGTTGAAATAAAAATACCCCAGCAGAGTGCACCAAACAAAAAGACACAACCTGTAAAGAGTAAAAGCAGCGGGCTTCCTCGCAATGGCACATGAAAGATAACTACTCCGGCAATAACAGTTATCATCATATCAATAAAACCTATAGTGAAAAGGGCTGATACCTTACCCAGAATAAGCTCAATAGGTTTTAATGGTGTGGAGAGGAGTTGTTCCATTGTTCCCATTTCCCATTCACGGGCAATTGTAAGTGATGTAAGAGGGACTGCAACCACCATAAGAATATATGCAATCAGACCGGGAACTATATAATTTCTGGACTTCAACTCACTATTATACCAGACCCTGACCCGCCCTTCAATGGATGGGGCGGTATGCATGCGAATCAATGCCTCAACATAGCCAAGAGAAATGGCAGCAGTATTGGAATCACTTCCGTCTATAAGAAGCTGAATTTCTGCGGTTTTTCCTGAGAGAATATTTCTTGAGTAGTCCTGCGGTATAATAACTCCCATCAGACACTCATTTTTATCAATCTTACTTTCAATTGATTTATATCCATCGGCTATACCTATAATCTGAAAGAACCGCGACCCCTGAAATTTCTCTATCAACTCCCTGCTCTCAGGACTCTTATCTGCATCATATATCAGGGTGGGGATGTGGTCCACATCAAGTGAGAGTGCGTAACCAAAGAGTATCAGCATCAGCAATGGAATAGCCAGAGCCATAGTCAGACTCCTTGGGTCACGGATGATATGAATGAACTCTTTCCATGCAATAGTCTTCAGTCTTCGCAGATTCATAATAGCTTTTTATCCTCTTCTTCAATCATGGCTACAAATACATCCTCCATCAATGGCTGAATCGTCTCAAGACTGCCAATCTTTATACCATGCTGCCTGAGTATATTTTGTATCTGCGGTGCTGCTATATCGGGATTCTGAACTGTAACATGAAGTCCGCCGCCAAATACAGCTACATCAAGAATACCATCTTCCCCCTCAAGAACCCTCATGCTTTCCAGCGGGTCAGAGCAATCAAGATACATAAGACTTCGCCCCCTTAATGTTTCCTTTAATGAACCCGGTGTCCCCTCAGCAATAATCTTCCCGCGGTACATCAGTGCAAGACGATGACAGTATTCAGCCTCATCCATATAGTGTGTGGTAACAAAAATAGTATGTCCTGACTCGGAGAGCTGATAAATCAGCTCCCAGAACTCACGACGGGCAATCGGGTCAACGCCTGAAGTTGGCTCATCAAGAAACAAGACAGGTGGCTGATGCAGTAAGGCACAGCCAAGTGCCAGTCTCTGCTTCCATCCACCTGCAAGAAATCGTGTCATTGTAGTCCTGTGCTCCTGAATACCTGCCATATAAAGTACATACTCTTTCCGTTCGCTGCGAAGATTATACGGCACGCCATATATACCGCTGAAAAAATTAATATTCTCTTCTACTGTTAGGTCATCGTAGAGAGAGAATTTCTGCGACATATATCCAATATTTTTTTTTACCATATCTGGCTCGGCGGCTACATCATAACTGCTAACCCATGCGCTTCCACTTGTAGGCGAAAGGAGTCCGCACAGAATACGAATGGTAGTAGATTTGCCTGCACCATTAGGACCAAGGAAGCCAAATATCTCCCCACGCTTTATGGTAAAAGAAATATTATCCACTGCTGTAAAATCACCGAATTTTTTAATCAGATTCTCTACTTTAATTACACAGTCGGCGTTTATCATTTTTATTTTAGTTAATGTGCGGTGAAACCAAAATATAGTTAACTGAAACCTTCCGAATTGATGCAATAAAAATATCTTCCAGAGATGGTGTAATCTGCTTAAATATGGCAGGTCTAAGCTTATTTTCACTGACCACCTTTTCAAGAATTACAACCGAGGTGAGCTTCGGTGATAAGAAAAGATGAAGCACTGAGCCTGACGGTTCAATGCTCAACACCCCTTTGAGATTCTGCAGTAACTCTCTTACCTTTCTCCTGTCAGGACACTGTATCTCGTAGCATTCCTCTTCAATCCGATTTCTCATTGCAGTTGGAGAATCACAGTGGATAAGACAGCCCTTATGTATCAACCCAATACGATTACACCTTTCTGCCTCATCCATATAGGTGGTTGTGATAAATATCGTTACACCCTTTTTTACTAATTGGTATAGGATTTTCCAGAAATCACGGCGGGATACAGGGTCCACCCCTGCTGTGGGTTCGTCAAGAAAGAGAACCTGCGGGTGATGGAGGAGGGTGCACATGAGGGCAAGCTTCTGCTTCATACCCCCTGACAACTGATATGCCTTCCTGTCCAGAAAGGTCTCCATCCTTGTCATCTTGAGAAGTTGTGCCATTAACTCTTTACGCTCATCATTTTCAATACCAAATAAATCAGCGTAAAAAAGCATATTCTCTTCAACAGTCAGGTCTCCGTAAAGACCAAAGCGTTGTGCCATATAGCCGATACGGTCTTTTACCTGCTGCAGGTTAGTCGTTACATTATAACCATCAATAAATACTTCTCCTTCAGTCGGGTCAAGCAAGCCGCAGATGAGCCTCAAGGTAGTTGTCTTACCTGCACCGTCAGGACCCACCAGACCAAAGATCTCTCCACTGTATACCTCTAAGTTCAGTCCTTTTATAGCTATCTTTGAACCAAAGTGTCGGGTTAGATTATTTGTCCTGATAATTGTGGACATAAATATTGGTTAGTCAAGTAAGATATCAGCATCTGCCGGCATATTTAATTTCAATTCCTGCTTGGGATTTTCAATGTCAATTTTAATCCGGTATACCAGCTTTACCCTCTCCTCGTATGTCTGAATCTGTTTTGGCGTGAACTCTGACTCTGAGGAGATAAATGATATGCGACCGGAATATACCTTATCAGGAAATGAATCTGTCTTTACATTTACCTTTGCTCCAAGTTTTATGCGGCCAAGCTCCTTCTCTCCGATATAGCCGCGGAGCCATGGATGGTCAAGGTCTCCGATTGTCATAATTGCTGTACTGCCCCCTATAATCTCTCCAACTTCTGATGCCTTAACCAGAACAACCCCATCAATAGGAGATTCTGCTATTGTATCTTTCAACTGAGATTCTACAAGCGACAATTCAGCCTTTGCCCTCATAATTTCTGCCTGACGGGTCTCCAGTTCCTGCTCCTTTCTCTTAAGTTCAATTCTCAATGCCTTAGCTAATTTTAAATTAGCCTTGCTGCGGTTGAGCTGTGCACGTCCTCCTTCAATATCTTCCTTCCTTGGTCCTTCAACTACAAGAGCCAGATATTCCTCAGCCTGCTTAAGGGCTGCTGATGCCCCTTCATATCTTGTTTTATACTGTTCGTACTGGGAATAAGATACATTCTTGCTTTCATAAAGTGCCTGTGCCCGCTCCCAGTCCCCTTTTGCATGCTCAAACTCAGTCTTTGCCATATTCAAAGATGCCTTAGCCTGCTCAATTTCCTGTAACCTTGAGCCTGTCAAAAGTCCCTTTAGATTAGCCTCAGCCTGGTTAAACTCAGCCTGTTTCTGCTCTATCTGTCCGCTGACAGTTTCTTTTTCATATTTAATCGCCGTCTCAAGCTGTGCAAGGTTTGATTCTGCCAGCATAAGTATAGCATTGGCACGGTCACGTTGATGGAGTAACTGTTCATTATCAAGTCTTGCCAATACAGTCCCCTTCTTAACACTGTCCCCTTCCTTCACATTAAGCTCAATTAGTCTTCCTGATATTTTAAAGGCTATATTAATCTCTGTAAGCTCTATATTGCCTGAGATAACTATCTTTTTATTATCGCTATGGCTAAACCATTTATACCAAACCAATCCTATAACGCAAACTGCAATAACAAGAAGAATAATGAAGAGTTTCTTTTTATTTGATTTCATAATCTGGTATTACTGCAAACTCCCCTCCTAATCTCCCCACACTTTTTCAGGGAAGAGGGAGGGGAAATTGCGCAACTCAATTAAACCATCTTTCGCATTTATTTACCTTGCTTCTGAGTGTCTCTACAACCTTCTTCTTCTGAGCACTATCAAGACTTAGATAAAAGTCATTGAGCATATCAGCTATCTCATCTATATCTCTACTCCTTTTTGCATGGTTTTCCTTAAATGATGCAACTAACCCATCAAAGGATGGAGTATCCTTATCAGATTCTTCCTTAAATAGCTTCATCATCTTTTCCCGTGTATCCCTTCGTGAATTGATATGCTCAACTATCTTGCCTTTTACTGAATCAAGCTTCCCCTTTTGCTCATCTGTAAGGTTAAGACCGAGTTTCTCAATCCGCTTATCAATCTTCTTTACAACCCATTCTGCATCATAATGCTTATACCACCATCGTGCACATCCTGTTCCAGCGACTGTTGTAAAGGCAAAGATCAATCCTGCAAATAAGGTTATTGACTTTTTCACCCTTTTCACCCCCTTTCATTTAAAATAAAATGTCCGCCGTGCTTTAATAACCTGAGCTTAGAATTTGATTCATCCTTATAGATTTCCTTTAAATGTTTAATCGGAAGCCATAAAGGCTCATCAGTCAAATCAAATGTTCCCCAGTGTATAGGGATAAAGTTTTTCGCCCTTACATCTCTTGCAACCTGTACAGCCTCTTCAGGATTGACATGATATGGTTTCATAAACCATCGGGGTTCGTAAGCACCCACTGGAACAAACAAGACATCTATTGGTCCAAACTTCTCGCCAATTTCTTTATAACCCTCATAATAGCCAGAATCCCCGACCCAGTAGTATTTCCTATCACCATGTTCAATTAAAAAACTGCACCAGAGCATCTTATCATCATCGAAGGGTGTCCTCTTTGACCAGTGCTGAACAGGGAGGGATGTTATTTTTATACCCTCAATCTGATAATTTTCCCACCAGTCAAGGACAATATGTTTTGAAATGCCGATAGAGTTTAAATAATCCTCATAGCCTGGACCTGAAATAAAAAAAGGATTAAACCGCTCCTTTAAAAATTTTATGCTTTTGGTATCCAGATGGTCGTAATGACCATGTGAGATTAAGACATAATTTATTTGAGGCAGTTTTTCTGGTTCAATGGGAAATGGGGTCTTTCTTTTTAAGAGAAAATTTATATTCCAGAGGACAGGGTCTGTTATTATTACCTTGCCATTAACTTTTATCAAAACAGTTGAATGTCCCAGCCATACTGCATAATCCTTAGATGTCTCATTTAATTTTGCAAAGTCAGTTGTGATGACATTAAACCTTACTCCCTTCTTCTTTTCTTCCTTATATACATTTTTTGAAAATACCATCCATTTCATCAAATCAACAAAACTCCTCCTGCAACCCTCACACCATGGATTGTGGAATCTCCCATCTTTACCATGATGAACCTTTTTTCGGGCTATCTCTTCAATTGACATATCAAGTTCACCCTCTGTTATCTCAAAAGAGGAAAAGACAAACAAAATAATTGACAGAAAAAGGGGTATAAATATCCTCACTTCTGGATTCCCTCTAAAAATATTTTTAATATATTGTCAAAGGCATCCTCAATGGAAAATTGATTTTCCATAAGTATATCTGGCTGTATTATCATTTTAATGGCTCCAAGATAAGCCATGACAGCAATCTTTGTATCAATATCTTTCCTTATCTTTCCCTTTCTTACACCTTCCTCCAATATGCCTCCTATATATTTATATATCTCCTTCTCCCTGAAGGACTCACATTCTCTCCACAAATCAGGAATATCCTTTTTAATGTCAGTCATAAAGGTGCTTCCAATTATTGAGACGCGGCTGGTAACTTCTGCTATTATCTTTTTAAACCTTTCAATCGGGTCAGGAATTTCCTTCTTAGCTTTCTGTAGTAATCTGCCAATGTCCTTATGCATTCTCTCTTTAACAGCCCACGCTATATCCTCTTTGCTTTTGAAATGCAGATAAAGGGTCTTCTTGCTTATGCCAAGGTCGGAGGCAATATCATCCATAGTGACCCTCCTGAAGCCGTATTGAGAGAACCTCTTTTCGGCAGCATCTATTATTCTGTTTTTTATGTGATTCATAAGAAACTATAAAAGTTTTTAGAGTTTCCATAACTCTAAATTAATTTTAAATTCCTGTCAAGCGGAAAATATGAGAAAATAAAAAAATGAATCTATCAGGCATATTTCTAAAAGACGGCATTCTTTCTGGAAAGCTAAAAAACTACGAATACCGCCAGCAGCAGGTCTTGATGGCGAAGGCTGTAGGCAATGCAATAGAAGAAAACACTCACCTTATTGTTGAGGCCGGCACGGGTGTGGGAAAGAGCCTCGCCTATCTTATCCCTTTTATTCTCTGGACACAGAAAGAAAATAAAAAGGCGGTTATATCTACCTATACAAAGGCGCTGCAGCATCAATTAGTAGATAAAGACCTTCCCTTTTTAAAGGATGCCCTCAGCATAGATTTCAGTTTTGCCCTTTGTGTCGGTGGTGAAAATTATCTCTGTTTGAGGAGGTTTCATCAGTCAGGCTCTCACGGACTTTTCGAGCTGGATGAAACGGATGATTTAAAGAAACTATATGAATGGAAAGACAAGACTAAAACTGGACTAAAGTCAGATATAGGTTTTGAGCCTCTGCCTAAGCTATGGAAGAAGGTATGCAGGGAAGGGGATATATGCTTTGGCAGGAAATGCGGTTATTACGAGCAGTGTTTTTATCAGAAGGCAAAGGCTGTCGAAAGAAGCTCTCATATACTCGTTACAAATCATCACCTCTTTTTTGCCCATATTGCATCAGGCTGGAATGTCCTTCCGAAATTTGACGGCATAGTATTTGATGAGGCTCACCAGTTAGAGGATGTGGCAGCAGGCTATCTTGGAATAGAGGTCTCAAATTACAGGCTGAAGAGCCTCCTTGATGCTATTGCAAACCCATCTACAGGAAAAGGTCTGTTGTCAAGACTGGAATGGCTTACCCCTTATACATTTGTAGAAATAAATTCACTGGCAGGCAGTGTGAGGAGTGCAGGAGATAAGTTTTTTAGTATCTTGGCTGGAAGGTTGGAAGAACCCACAAAGAGGATAAGAGAGGAAAATTTTATACCTAATCTGCTGCATGAGCCGTTGGCAGAGCTCCGCGAAGGACTTAAATCAGTGGCGGGGATGGTAAAAAAGGAGGAGGAGGAAAAAGAGGTTCTCTCGCTAATTGAGAGGTGCGACGGTCTTTCAGGCGATATTGCCGATATTATAGGGCAGAGATTGCCTGAGTATGTTTACTGGGCTGAGATTGAAGGCAGGAGACGGAGCTTATTCGCCACGCCGATTGATATAGCACCAATATTAAGAAGCCAGATATTTGAAAATATCAGCCCTGTAATACTCACCTCTGCAACACTATCTGTCCATGGAGATTTCACCTTTTTAAAGGAGAGATTGGGGATAAACAATGGTGATGAATTAGCCCTTGATTCCCCTTTTAATTACAGAGACAATGCGATGGTCTATATATCATCAGATGTCTCTGACCCAAAGGATGCAGAGGCATTTGAAAGGGATGTGATAGATTCCATAAAGGTGATTTTAAACATTACACAGGGAAGGACATTAATCTTATTCACCAGTTATGAGATGCTGAATAAGTCATATGATGCATTGAACCGTTCAAACAGTTCAAACCGCTTAAACAGTTTAAATTTTTTAAGGCAGGGAGGGATGGACAGTTACAAGCTTGTGGAGGAGTTTAAAAAGAACAGCCATACCGTCCTTCTTGGCACTCATACATTCTGGCAAGGAGTGGATATTCCGGGGGATGCCTTGCAGTGTGTGATTATCGTGAGACTGCCATTTAAGGTTCCGGATGATCCTGTAACAGAGGCGAGGCTTGAGAGATTAAAGGAGAATGGTAAAGACCCCTTTATTTCCTATCAGATACCCAATGCCATACTTCTCTTTAAACAGGGTTTTGGGAGATTGATAAGGACACAGAGTGATAAAGGGATAGTGGTAATCCTTGACCCAAGGGTGAAGACAAGATTTTACGGGGAGAGATTCTTATCCTCCCTTCCTGACTGCCTCAGGACAGATTCTATTGAAGATGTGAAGGAGTTTTTTGATAAGATAAACCACAAAGAACAAAAATCTAATTAACCACAGATACACACGGATGGACACAGATAAACCCTGTTAGATAATAGATATTCAATGGAATTATCCCCATTCAACAGCAAATATCTAACAGGGTAAACACAGCGTGGCAAAGCCACAACCACAAACATTAAAACCACGAAGAACACGAAGAATCCTGTAACTCAAGGCTTTAGCCTTGAATCAAACCTAAAGAGGCGAAGAACTTCTTTTCAACATCCTTGTTCCATAGTTCCATGTTGGGATTCTACATTCTTTTGGTTAAAATTTAAAGTCTTTTCTTTTGTCGGATGCAGTTCATTTTCACGATTTAGCTCACCTGCCCGAGCGAAGAGAGGGTCAGGTGCAGCGATTTGTTAGGCTCTCTTCTCACAAGATATATCAACCATTTCAACTCCGTCTTCTATCCTACCTATTCTACTTGCTATCGCTGCTAAATAATTCTGATTTGAATGGTTGCATTAATTGAACTTTGATTTCAACAGCATCTCGAAACTGTGCATTAAGCACAGAATCAGGATTAAAATTTAGATTAAGGATTTCTGCCTCATATTCTTCACCAGTCAATTCACTAAGAGCTTTCGCGATAGCTTCTTCTATTTGTTTGGGTTCAACCCTCTTTAAAGGTCTGGGGAAAATTTCATCTTTCTCTTCTTTCATGTGCTATTCCTCCATAAAAGTCTTTCTAAATGCTTATAAGAAGCCTAACATTCTTTTTTATGTTTATTCAACATTATGATGGATTATAGAAATTAAAGGTGAGATAGTCAAGAAGAAAGAATCGCAAACTCCTTGAAAATGAAGAGGAAACGCAATATAATGGTTTTGTATTAATTATCTCAAAAAAATGCGTGCATAATCGGAGATAAATAATGAAGACTATTAAATTTAAAAATGATTAGACAAACATAGTATATATTAAAAAGGAGGTGTAAGTATGTGGCAATTAAAACAGCTTGAGAGACTTCATGAAGTAGAACCAGATATGGTAAATACTGCCGTTGAGGAACTTTTAGAGAAGGAGCCTGTGTTGAGAGAGAAGCTGATAATAGGCGCTTATATTGACGGGGAGATAAATTTTGGCAAGGCTGCAGAATTATTAAATCTCCATCCTGTTAAGCTCAGAGAATTATTTTTGGCGAGAGGTATACCTGTGAGGATTGGAGAAGAATCAAAGGAAGGAATAGTATCTGAGGGAACCGCTGCAAAGAGAATCAGGGAAAACTTAAAATGATTCTGATAGATAATACTATTTTATCAAATTTTGCTCTGGCAGGGGAATCGCTTCTCCTTAAAGATTATTGCAAAGGAAGAGGAGCCACAACAGGTTATGTTATTGCTGAATTTGAAAGGGGAGTAAAGGAAAGAATTTTCCTCGATATTAAACTGGATTGGTTAAAGAGATTAAATTTAGAGAATAGAAAAGAAGAATCTCTGTTTGCAACATTGATTAAAAGATTAGGAGCAGGTGAAGCATCTTGTCTCGCTATTGCTGTACATAGGAGATATGATCTCCTGACCGATGATATGGCTGTCAGAAAAATTGCTTTGCGGGAAGGAGTTAGACTCTCTGGAAGTATTGGTATTCTTTTAGAATTGATAAGGCTCAAGAGGATTAATTTGGAGATGGGAAATAAGATTCTGAAGACATTTATTGGATATGGATATTTTTCTCCAGTTAGCAGACTTGATGATTTCTTGTGATATTTATAGTAAACATCTTGAGAATTTTTATGAATAAGATGTTATCTTGTAAAAATGCCCTTCTTTCTGCAAAAAATGTAGTAGTTCTTACCGGTGCAGGCATATCTGCAGAGAGCGGTGTCCCTACTTTCAGGGGTGAGGGCGGATTATGGAGAAATTTCAGGGCAGAAGAGCTTGCAACTCCTGAGGCATTTAAAAATAACCCAAAATTAGTATGGGAGTGGTATGACTGGAGGAGGCAATTGCTCAAGCCGTTAAAGCCGAATAAAGGACATGAGGTGATTGCAAGGTTTGAAAAGAGATTTCCTGAATTTCTGCTGATTACTCAGAATGTGGATGGTCTCCATCATAAGGCAGGGAGTAAAAAAATGGTGGAGCTTCATGGAAATATCTGGAAGGTAAGATGCCTGAAAGAAGGTAAGGTAACAGATAATTTTGAAGTGCCGCTGTCCAGAATACCGCCATCCTGTGAGTGCGGAGCGATGTTGAGACCGCATATAGTGTGGTTTGGCGAATCACTCCCTTACGATGCCATCCAGGAGGCATACAGGGCAGCAAACGAATGTGATGTAATGCTGGTAGTCGGAACATCTGCCGTTGTCCAGCCTGCTGCATCCCTCCCCATTATAGCAAAGGAGCATGGCGCCTTTGTGATTGAGGTAAATGCTGAAGAGACCCCTATATCGGGTATTGTTAATGAATCACTTATAGGCAAGGCAGGAGAGATACTGCCAGAGATTGAAAGATTACTTCAAAAAACTTCTGGATTCTGTATTCTGACTCCTGTATTCTGATTCTGTATGATTCCATTAAAAGATGATAACCCTACGACAATTTTTCCCATTGTTACCATAGGGATAATTGCAGCTAATATACTTGTATTTATATATCAGTTCTCCCTAGGTCCAGGATATGAAAAATTCATATTTACCTACGGCGCCCTCCCTTATGAGATAACCCACGGTGTGGATATTGGTCCCCAGATTCAGATGCCTGTATTTTTCACAGTCTATACATCAATGTTTATGCACGGCGGTTTAATGCACATAATAGGGAATATGCTCTACCTCTGGATATTCGGAAATAATATAGAGGACTCAATGGGGCATATCAGGTTTATATTTTTCTATCTTATCTGCGGGACGGTGGCATCATTAACACATATATTCCTTACCCCAAATTCAAAGATACCAATGGTAGGTGCCAGTGGTGCAGTTTCAGGTATTCTTGGGGCTTATCTGTTATTATTTCCCCGTGCAAGGGTTTTAACTCTGGTAACTCTTGGTTTTTTTATAAGGATGGTAAAAATCCCTGCAATAGTTGTTCTGGGTTTCTGGATAGTATTTCAGTTCTTGAACAGTGCTGTCGCCTCTGGCTCTGAAGGAGGCGGGGTTGCATGGTTTGCCCATATTGGAGGTTTTTTCGCCGGACTCATTTTGATAAAATTTTTTAAAAATTAGAATGCAGTGTATAAACCGAGGTTATATTAAAATTGATTTATGATTTCAAAAAATGAGACCACGCCTGCCATGAGGCAGTATCAGACAATAAAAAAGGGTTACCCTGATTCTATACTTTTCTTTCGTATTGGCGATTTTTATGAGATGTTTTTTGAGGATGCGCTTGTAGCATCAAAGGCACTGAACATTACCCTTACATCCCGTGATAAAAACAAGGAAAATCCTGTCCCTATGTGTGGTGTCCCTCATCATGCAGTTGATATCTATATTGGTCGTCTTATAAAAAAAGGTTTTAAGGTTGCAGTATGTGAACAGATGGAGGACCCAAAGGTTGTAAAGGGATTGGTAAAGAGAGAGGTTATAAGGGTCATTACACCCGGGACGGTATTAAATCCCCATCTGCTTGGTGAGAAGGAGAATAATTTTTTCGTCAGCCTATATCCTGATAAAAATGGGTATGGACTTGCAGTAATTGATATATCCACCGGTGATTTCAGGGTGGCTGAATTCAGTTATTCGTCAGATATTCAACAGGAAAATGTTATAAAGAGGATTAAAAATGAGTTCCTTAAATTAGAGCCAAAGGAAGTCCTGATGCCGAAGAGTTTTAGTGAAGAGCGAAGGGGGTCCATTCTTGCGTCTGACATTATATTGTTTTTACGAAATAAACTGTCTGCTGCTGTCAATTATTGTGAGGACCGGGTATATGATTATGAATATACCTATAAAATGCTGCTTGACCAATTTAAGACAATATCGCTTGATGGTTTCGGTTGTCAGGATATACCACTGGCGGTATCTGCTGCTGGCGCTGCAATCTATTATTTCAGGGAAACCCAGAAGAGTCCGCTTACTCACCTTTATAGAATGTCGCTCTTAAGGTCTGATGAACACATGAATCTTGATTTCTCCACGCAGAGGAATCTTGAGTTAATAAGGAGAAACTACGATGGCTCAAGGGATGGGTCACTGCTGGGATTAATGGATTTAACGGTTACATCAATGGGGGGGAGAAAGCTTAAGGAGTGGATTTTAAAACCGCTTATAAATATAGAGAGGATTAAGAGAAGGCATGATGCTGTGGACAGTTTAAAGAATTCTCATAAGGTAAGAAAGGATATCAGGGATAATCTTAATAAGGTGCTTGACATGGAGAGGCTTACTGCACGTATTACCCTTTCTGCCACCAATGCGAGAGACCTTATTGCCCTTAAAAATTCCATTACCCCTTTGAAGAAAATAAGGGAACTTTTAGGTGAGATTCCAAAAGGTGAGATAATCAATGAGATGCTTTCAAACTGGGATGACCTCTCTGATATACGGGAACTTATAAATATTTCTATAAATGATGACCCCCCTTTATCTCTGAAGGATGGAGGTCTAATCAAGGATGGTTATAACAGAGAACTGGATGAATTTAGGGGAGTGAGGAGAAATGGCAGGGATTGGATAGTGGGGATGGAGGTTGCCGAGAGAGAGAGGACAGGTATAGCAAACCTGAAGGTAGGATATAACAAGGTGTTTGGATATTATATAGAGATAACAAAGAAGCATTTATCAAAGGTGCCTGGGAACTATATAAGAAAACAGACTGTTGCTACAGGAGAGCGATATATCTCACCTGAGCTTAAGGAATATGAGGAAAAGATATTGGGGGCAGAAGAAAAGATTAAGAATATAGAGTATAAAATTTTTGAAGAGATAAGAAAAAAGATTGCAGCGGAAGGGAAAAGGATATTAAGCATGGCAGGTATCTTATCGGAGATTGATGTATTATCCACATTTGCTGAGATTGCAAGTATATATAATTATACCTGCCCAATGGTAAACGATGGTGATGTTGTTGAAATAGCAGATGGCAGACATCCTATACTTGAGAGGATTATAGAAGGGGAGAGATTCATCCCGAATGATGCCTGTCTTGATAGCAATAATCAGATTATGATAATTACCGGTCCAAATATGGCAGGTAAATCAACATATATGAGACAGGTGGCACTGATTGTTCTTATGGCACAGGTTGGTTCTTTTGTCCCTGCAAGAGAGGCAAAGATTGGTATTGTTGACAGAATATTTACAAGGGTAGGGGCACAGGATTATCTGCAAAAGGGACATAGCACATTCATGGTTGAGATGAATGAGACTGCCAATATCCTGAATAATGCCACATCAAGAAGCCTTATCATACTTGACGAGATAGGAAGAGGGACAAGCACTTTTGATGGAATAAGTATTGCGTGGTCTGTTGTAGAATATCTCCATCATAACACAAGGGCAAAGACCCTTTTCGCTACTCACTATCATGAACTTACGGAGTTGGCTATGACCCTTGAGAGGGTAAAAAATTATAATGTTGCGGTAAGAGAGTGGAATGAGGAGATAATATTTTTAAGAAAGATTATTGAGGGTGGTGCAGATAAGAGTTATGGAATTCAGGTTGCAAGACTTGCCGGGCTGCCGGAAGAGATTATTGAAAGGGCAAAGGAGGTGCTGATGAATCTGGAGAATAAGGAATTTGATGAGGCAGGGAGACCGAGGCTGACAAAGAAATCAGATGCAGAGGGACCAACCGTTAATCAGATGCATTTATTTTGAGGGGGGATATATGAATATACTTGTTACAGGCGGCGCAGGATTTATTGGGTCCAATGTAGTGGATGGGTATATCAGAGAAGGTCATAATGTAATAGTTGTGGATAATTTGATTACTGGAAAACCTGGAAACTTAAATCCATCTGCAAAATTTTACAAAACCGATATAAGAGACAGGAAAGGATTGGAGGATATATTCAGGGGAAATAAGTTTGATTGTATTAATCATCATGCTGCCCAGATGGATGTGAGGAGGTCTGTTGATGACCCCATTTACGATGGGGATGTCAATATACTCGGTTCATTAAATCTTCTGCAATTATCAGTAAAATATGGAATCAAAAAATTTATCTTTGCCTCTACCGGTGGTGCAATTTACGGAGAGCAAAAGTATTTTCCTGCAGATGAGGGTCATCCGCTGAACCCGCTCAGCCCCTATGGTATTTCAAAACTTGCCTTAGAGAAATACCTCTATTTTTATAAGATGACATATAATCTTGATTACACCATATTGAGATATGCCAATGTATATGGACCAAGGCAGGACCCTCATGGAGAGGCAGGAGTTGTTGCTATATTTACTAAAAAGATATTAAAAGGAGAACAGCCTGTTATCAATGGTGATGGAGAACAGACCAGGGATTATGTCTTTGTAGAGGATGTGATTTATGCAAATATTCTGTCAGCAAAGAATAATCTCAATGGGACATTCAACATAGGCACCGGCATAGAGACCTCTGTCAATAAACTCTGCGATACAATACTGACGATTGCAGGTTTAAATATAAAACCAATTCATGGACCGGCAAAAATGGGGGAACAGAGGAGGAGTGTCATAAGCTCCAGCAGGATAAATTCTGAATGTAACTGGCAGCCGAGATATGCAATTGAAGAGGGGCTTGCCAAGACAGTAAAATTTTTCAGAAGGGAAGGGGTTTGATTTTCCATTAAATACAGTATATAGTTTTATTTATGACGATTAAAATTTATTCAAGAAAAATGCTGAAAAGACTGCTAACCTGTTTTTTGCTTTTTACCTTTTGTTTTTTAGTTATCAAAGACTATGCATTTGCTTCAGGTCCATTCATAGGAGATATTTCTGTAATTAAATCATCAGAAAATATTGCCTTCTCCGCCAGATTAAAGGGGGGGATTACAAAGGATATTGTAGAAATAATAAACAGCGGAGCCCCTACTACCTTTACATATTATATACAACTCGTGCGTCATCGCTCGGGGTGGTTTGATAGTGTTGAATATTCAAAGACTATTAAAAGGAGCGTTAAATATAATGTTTTGACGAAAGAATATAAATTCGGTGAAGATGTAGAGGACTCTATACCTCAGGCTAATAAGAAAAATAATGTTGAAAAGGTTACAAAGGATTTTGATGAATTGAAAAAATGGTTAGCCAATCTCGAATCCATAAGTCTTATTCCATCAAAACAAATAGCAGCTGGTGACAAATACTATATAAGCATTAAGGCAGACCTTAAGACCATAAGCCTCTGGTTTCCTTTTAATTATATATTATTTTTCGTATCATTCTGGGATATAACCACAGACTGGGAGGTATCATCTCCATTTACTGCTGATTAATTAGTTGATACTGAAAAAGTCATTTTTTACCAGAATCTAATTAAGAGACCTTATATGCCTCAGGATAATGTAAATTCATCCTCCTATTACCTTTCTGAAGAGTATCTCCGTAAAAAGAGAAGGAGAACCCGCTGGGCTGTATTCGGTCTTCTTATCCTCTTAATTGTTTTAACTGCCCTCGAAATTTATATTCAGGGGTCTCATATCTCAACCCCCATTGCCAGTAATATCGCTGTCCTCCTCATTGTTAACATCAATATCATTCTCCTGGCAATATTGATTTTGATAGTTGCAAAGAACCTGGTTAAATTATATCTGGAGAGAAAATGGAAAATCATCGGTGCAAGATTCAGGACAAAATTAGTTCTGGCATTTGTTGTTCTTACCTTTGTCCCTTCCCTTTTATTATTTCTTGTGGCAAGCGGTCTGCTTACAAACAGCATAAACAACTGGTTTAATCAGCAGATAGAAAAATCTCTGAAAGAATCATTGGATGTCGTGGAGGGATATTATAAAAGTTCAGGAAAGAATATACTCCTCTATGCAAATATGATGAGCGAACTCTTTTATGAGAAAAAGATGATGAATCGGGAAAATCTGCAGTCCCTCAGAAACACCGTTCTTAAGAAAAGGGTTGACTACAAAGTTGATGGTATTCTTGTCTTTGATAAGAAACTGAATCTGATTGCTGAGTCAATAGAGCCAGACCTCAAAAATAAATTAATTGCTGATAAATTAGACCCCCTTTTAAGGAGGGCTTTAAAGGGAGAGGAGGTAATGGAGATTATCCAGATAGATAATAAAAGTCTTGTAACTGGAATATCCATTATAAAAGGCGAAGGATTGACAGTTGTCTCATGGTTCCTGTCAAATGAGATTGTGAATAAAATAAAAAATATTGTCAGTGCCTTTGAGGAATATAAACAGCTCAAACTCCTCAAGTATCCCATTAAATTTAGTTATGAAATAACCCTTCTTCTTATTACGTTATTGATATTGTTCTCGGCTATATGGTTTGGGTTCTATCTCGCCAGGGGTATAACGGTTCCAATAAAAGAACTGGCAGAGGCTACTAAATCTGTTGCTGAAGGTAAACTGGATTTCAGGATTAATGTAAAGGCGAATGATGAAATTGGTATGCTGGTGGAATCCTTCAATCAGATGACATCAGATTTAAGGGCTGGTAAACTCGCCATAGAGAAGGCAAATGAGGAATTAAGAAAGACCAATATTGAGATGGGGCAGAGTAAGGGATATATAGAAACGGTACTTGAAAATATAGCTACCGGTGTCATATCTATTGACAGCCATGGCAGGGTTTCCACAATAAATCAGGCTGCCTCAAGGATTCTTAATGTCTCCCCACAGAATGTTAGAGGGGAGGCATATAAAAAGGTCTTTGATGCCTCCTATCTGAATCCTGTGAGGGCAATGATAAAAGGTATGAACGAAATGGAGAATGAAAATGCAGAGAGCCAGATTCGGCTTATGGTATCAGGGAGATTGCTTACCCTCATGGTAAATGTAACAGTTCTGAAGGATTGGGAGGGAAAATATCTTGGAATGGTAATAGTCTTTGATGACCTTACGGAATTGATAAAAGCCCAGAAGACAGCTGCATGGCGTGAAGTGGCAAGGGGTATAGCCCATGAGATAAAAAATCCCCTCACGCCGATACAGCTGAATACTCAGAGACTGAAGAAGAAATTTAAGGAGGGTTCTTCAGATTTTGAAAATGTATTTGATGAAAGCACGAATGTTATTATTAAAGAAGTTGAGGGGCTTAAAAAATTAGTGGATGAATTTTCCAGGTTTGCCCGTATGCCGGAACCAAATCCCAGACCTTATAACCTTCATAAAATTATAGATGATACCCTTGTGCTTTACAGGGATACAAGAAAGGGCATAAAACTCCTGACTCATTACGATTCAAGAATAGATAACATAAATGTAGATAATGAGCAGATTAAGAGGGTATTTATTAATCTGATAGAAAATTCTATAGACGCCGTGAATGGAGAGGGGGTCATTGAAATAAAGACATTTCTTGATACCGGTGACAAAACCGTAAAAATTGAAGTGACAGATAATGGTGCGGGGGTCCCGGATGAAAATAAGGATAAACTCTTTCTGCCATATTTTTCTACCAAGAAAAAGGGTACAGGATTGGGGCTTGCCATTGCAAACAGAATAATAGCCGACCATAATGGGCTTATAAGGGTTGAGGACAATATGCCTAAAGGTGCAAAGTTTGTAATAGAATTGCCGGCATAATCTAAAGATTTCAAATTTCGGGGCACCCACAAAAGTGGGTCGTCAAATCTCAAATTAATCTATGAAAGGACACATTTTAATCGTAGATGATGAAGAAAATATACTTTCCTCTCTGGAAGGTATACTGACGGATGAGGGCTTCTCTGTCTCAAAGGCAAAGGATGGTTTGGAGGCACTGAATAAAATCAAATCCATTTCACCCGACCTTGTTTTACTTGATATATGGCTGCCAGGTCTTGATGGCATTCAGGCACTTAAAACTATAAAGAAAATAAGGACAGACATGGATATAATTATAATGTCAGGGCATGGTACTATTGAGACGGCGGTTAAGGCAACTAAACTCGGCGCATTTGATTTTATAGAAAAGCCTCTCTCCCTTGAGAATGTCGTTTCAACAGTATATGCTGCCTTGAGGCATAAAAAACTTACCCGGCTGGTTGATACCCCATCTGGTATTGAAAGAGAGGAAATAATAGGAAATAGCAGCAGTATGTCAGAGGTAAAGACCCTTGTAGAAATGGCATCTAACAGTGATACGAATGTAATCATTCAGGGGGAGAGGGGGACTGGAAAGGAATTTATTGCGAGGACAGTATATCTTCATAGTTTTAGAAGAGATATGCCATTTATAAAAATGACCTGTTCTATTATAAAGGAGGATGAAGCCGAAGAATTTTTGTTTGGTATCAAAAGAGAGCCTGCCCTGGCAAAAAGGGAAGCAACGGAATGGACAGAAGGGGGTACATTATTTCTCGATGATATAGAGAGCCTCAGCGTAAAACTTCAGAACAAACTGATAACTGTAATAAGGGATAAAAAATATAATGTAAAAGGAGACAGACGTTCAATTCCATTCAATGTGAGGTTTATTGCCTCATCAAATAAGGACCTGAGAGAGGAGGTTAAAAAAGGTAAATTTGAAGAAGAACTCTTAAATCTCATGGGAGAAATAATTATAACCCTTCCCCGGTTGAATGAGAGGAGGGATGATATCCCCGGGTTTATAAAATACTTTATCAAATCTATCAGCACCGAGTATGGTAAAAATATAGAGAAGGTGGATGATGAGGCAATGAATATGCTGATTAACTTCAATTGGCAGGGGAATGTAAAGGAATTAAAAAATGTGCTTGAGCATATTATAATGACTACAAATGGCAGTATAATCAATACAAGAGATGTATCCACAGCCCTCCCCATTATCTCAGCCGGTGGATTTGATAGTTACAGTTCTATAGAAGAGGCTGAAAGGGCATGGGAGAGGGAGTTTGTCATCCATCACCTGAAAAGGCATAACATGGATATATCAAAAACTGCAACCAGTCTGAATACTGATAGAGCAAGCCTTCTTAAGAAGATGAGAAACCTTGGAATATCAATTGATGAACAGGGTAAATCCATACCGCCTTCTGTTCAGAGAAATGGCATTTTTCAAAAGACCCTTAAGAGGAGTGTGGTTTTATGCGGACAGGGTTTGCACTCGGGTTTAAAAACAGGCTTAATCCTTTCACCTCTGCCTCCAAATAGCGGGATAATATTCGGCGATATATCATCGGGTGAAACTGTTCCTGCCAGTTTGGATTATATCCAATCAACTGATTATGCCACCACACTCAAGAAGGGAATGACCTCCGTTAAAACAGTGGAGCATATTATGGCAGTCCTGCACATGTATAGGATTACAAACCTGCTCATTAAAATAGGTGATGAGGTGCCTATAATGGATGGTTCTGCTGCAGATTTCTGTCAGTTAATCGAAGATGGAGGTATGGAAGAACAAGATGAGATGATAGAAAAATTGATTATAGATGATAAATACATGGTTGGAGATATTTCATCGGGCAGGTATATATTTATAGAACCATTTGAAAAATTCTCTATCCATTATTTAATGGACTATCCACCTCCTATCGGGAAATCAGAGTATACATTCACATCGGATGGTAAAGAGTCCTTTAAAAAGGAGATAGCACCGGCAAGGACTTTTGCCTTTATAAAAGACTATGAAAAATTAGAGGAGATGGGATTGGGCAGTGGTGGTAAGTTGAGCAATGTGATTTTAGTTGATGAGGAAAAGGTAATAAATACACCGTTAAGGTTTGATGATGAATTTGTAAGACATAAGATACTTGATATAATCGGAGATTTTTATCTGCTCGGTAAACCGATAATGGGTCGCATAACTGCCAGAATGACAGGACATACAGAGAATATCACCCTTTTAAAAAAGATAAAAGAAAAATTATTATAAAATTCCAGTAATATTTATATTTAGCATCCCAATACATCCTGCATATTATAGATGCCCGGCGGTCTTCCAACAATCCACATTGCTGCTGTAACAGCCCCCTTTGCAAAATTATCTCTGCTTTGTGCCCTGTGTGTAATCTCAAGTCTTTCGCCGATTCCTGCAAATATTACTGTATGCTCACCCACGATGTCTCCTGCCCTTATCGTCTGGATACCTATCTCATCTTTCTTTCTCTCTCCAATAGCCCCTTTTCTTGCATAGACGCCAACTTTAGAAATGTCCCTGTTTAGAGATGCGGCTATTATCTCTGCTATTTTCATGGCAGTGCCGCTTGGTGCATCCTTTTTCATCCTGTGGTGTGCCTCTATTATTTCTACATCGTATTCATCTCCAAGTATCTTTGCTATATCCTTAATCGCCTTGAACATCACATTTACACCGACACTCATATTTGGTGAGAGGACGCATCTAACCTCTTTAGAAAGGTCATTTATCCTCTTCAATTGCTCGTCAGAAAAGCCGGTAGTTCCTATAACAATTGCCTTTTTCTCTTCTGCTGCTGTGTAGAGATATTCCACCGATGAGGCAGGAGATGTAAAGTCAATGATAACATCACATCCTTTTATTGTTTCCACGATATCGTCAGAAATAATAATACCGTTTTTACCTATACCTGCCACATCACCTGAATCTTTACCTATAAATTTTGAACCTCTTTTTTCGGCAGCCCCTACAAGTTTTATACCATCTGTCTCATTTATAATATTTATTATCCTGCTGCCCATTCTCCCTGCAGAACCTGTAACTATTGCTTTAACCACGATTATCCTCTCATTTATGACACGCTGCAAAAAAGGTTTTTGCAGCATACTTAGTCATATTAACCCGTATCCCTTCATTACCCCTTTCAGTCTCTCCAGATTTTTTTCAGACAGGGGACATAAGGGTAGTCTCATTTCTCCCGAAACCTTGCCCATCAGAGATAGGGCAGTCTTGACAGGAATCGGATTTGTCTCATAAAACATAGCTTCGTTTAGAGATTGCAATTTATAATGCATCTCTTTTGCCTTTTCAATATTTCCTTTAAAGAATTCTTTGCACATTATGGCTACATCATGCGGTGCAATATTGGCAGTAACAGATATAACCCCATGCCCTCCTACAGCCAGCAGCGGGAAGGTAGTAAAGTCATCACCTGAAAGGATGATAAAGTTATCCCCGCAACATCCTATTACATCGCTCACCTGCTTCAAATCACCTGTTGCCTCTTTTATGCCAATAATATTTTTTAATTTTGATAGCCTCTCAACAGTCTCGGGAAGCATATTTACACCTGTCCTGCCGGGGACATTATAGAGAAACTGGGGCATATCCACAGATTCTGCTATTGTCTTAAAATGCCGATACAACCCTTCCTGCGTAGGCTTGTTATAGTATGGGGTTATTAAGAGGGAGGCATCTGCACCAGCATCTTTTGCATGTCTTGTCAGCATTATAGCCTCTGATGTAGAGTTTGAACCTGTCCCGGCAATCACAGGAACCCTTTTATTTGCTATCTCTACTGTCAGTTCTACAACACGCTCATGCTCTTTATGGGATAGGGTGGCAGATTCACCGGTAGTCCCGCATGGGACAATTCCATTTGTACCCTCCTCTATCTGAAACTCAATGAGGTCAGCATAAGCCCTCTCATCTATTTTACCATCTTTAAATGGTGTAACTATCGCTACAAACGAACCTTTAAACATAAAATAAAATGATTACAGCGATTTTAGAACATGATTACATCAATTTTATTCTAATCTATGTAATCTCCTTTTGTAATCTCTGTAATCTATGTTAATACCCCTCCTCCCATATCTCGCCGTTATAAACAACTGATGTATCACCTTCCAAATATACATCCTTGAATCCTGTATGGTCAATTTTAAAATATATGTTTAAGATTTCACCACCCCTTGTCTTAACAGCTACCGGAGGTTTTACCTTTCCACTGAGTGATGCTATTATAGCACTGGCTGCTGCACCTGTCCCACATGCCAGTGTCTCATCCTCCACACCCCTTTCGTATGTTCTCATCAGTATATTATGCTCATCTATTATCTGGACAAAATCTACATTTGTTCCTGCAGGCTGAAATTCCTTATGGTATCTAATTTTCCTGCCTATCCCCACCACATCAAAATTATCTACATTTGGAACAATCTTGACTGCATGGGGGACACTTGTATTTACAAATGACAGTATTCTTATCCTCTCATCAACAGGTATCTCAATATTCCTTCTCAAATCCATTGGCTCAGGTAATGCAAGTTTAACCCTTTTCCCCCTTACTTCTGCCTTTATAATACCTGCCTTTGTTTCAAAAGAGAGGTTTTCCTTTGCTATCCCTAAAATATATGCAAACCTTGCCGCACACCTCCCGCCGTTCCCGCACATCTCTGCCTCGCTGCCATCTGAATTATGGAACCTCCACCTGAAATCAACTTTATCCGAAGGCTCTATCAGTATAAGACCATCAGCCCCGACTGAGAACTTTCTCCTGCAAACCCTTGCCGCAAATCTGCCTGCATCTTCCTTTATTAATCCAGAGCGGTTGTCAATCAATATGAAGTCGTTTCCACTCCCGCTTATCTTATAAAAAGGTATCTTTGACATAAATTCCTAATCTCCTCTGCTGGATGCAATTATATCAGGCGGTAAAATTGTGAGTCAAGTTTTAGCTCTGTAATTGGTCAGATAAAAGAGACTATCTCCTTGTAAGTGACAATGCTATAATACCGTATGTTCAGGATATTTATGTAAAGATTTTTGTGTTTACTTATGAAACCCGAAGTACAATCTATGAAGAATTACTTTATTGGGTTAGACCTTGGCGGTACAAATATAAGGGCTGCTGCTGTTACACAGGAAGGAGAGATTTTGCACAGGGTAAAGATACCTACAGAAGTCCCTCTGGGCAGGGAGAGGGTTATTGCAAATATTTTAAAGATAATAGATACAATAAGGCAGGAAACAAAAGGGCTTAAATTATCCGCCATTGGAATGGGGATCCCGGGGATAATATTTTTTGATAAAGGTATTATTGCCCAATCCCCGAATTTCCCTGACTGGATAGATTTTAATTTAAAGGAAAGACTTGAAAAGGAGTTGAATATCCCATTTTTTATAGATAATGATGCAAATCTGGCTGCAATAGGTGAGGGGTGGATTGGGGGAGGGAAGGGTTTTGATAATTTTTGTATGCTTACCCTTGGCACAGGCATAGGTGGAGGGATTATCCTTAATAAGAAAATATGGCGTGGCGAGTATGGAATGGCAGGAGAGTTGGGGCATATAACCGTGTATCCGGATGGATATCCCTGCAATTGCGGCAATAGGGGTTGTCTGGAGCAATATGCATCTGCTACCGGGATTGTTAGAATGGCAAAAGAAGAGTTAGGAGTTCGGAGTTCGGAATTAGGAGAAAAGAATATTACTGCGGATATGGTATATCAACTTGCAAAAAATGGAGATAGATATTCTCTTGAGATATTTCAAAAGATGGGCAGAATACTCGGAATAGGAATAGCTGACATTGTAAATATACTAAATATTGAGGTTTTTATTCTGGGTGGGGGAGTTGCGGAGGCATGGGATTACTTCATAGAATACACACGGGAAGAGATTAGAAGAAGGACATATCGCGTTACAGGTGAAAGGGTGAAGGTAATTAAAGCAGAATTGGGTGATGATGCAGGTATATTCGGTGCCGCTTATATGGCGATGAAAAATAGGGACAGCTACCATTTTAGATGCTGACATAGAAAAAGAGAGAAACAACTTTATGTCTAAAATGGTAGCTGTCCCTATTTTTGCTTATGCAGTTTATAATCAATACTGTCTACAAGTGCCTGCCAGCTTGCCTCAATGATATTTTCAGATACTCCTACAGTCCCCCACCTTGATTTGTAGTCACCTGATTCAATTAAAACCCTTGTCTTTGCCTCAGTCCCTTTTCTCTCATCAAGTATGCGGACTTTAAAATCAAGAAGTTTTACCTCCTTCAGTGCCGGATAGAATTTTTCAAGGGCCTTTCTGAGTGCATTGTCAAGGGCATTGACAGGGCCATTTCCTTCTGCACCGGCAATCTCCAGTTTATCACCCACCTGTATCTTTATGGTTGCTTCAGAAATCGGTTCCTCATCCATGTGTCTCTTTTCTACTATTACTCTGAATCCCTTTAACTCAAAAAACTTTTTTCTGATTCCTTTCGCTTCCTTCATCAGCAGTTCAAAAGACCCTTCAGCTCCTTCAAACTGAAAACCCTGATTCTCCAGCTCTTTTAGTTCACGCACTATATGCCTTACGGCAGGGTCGCTGCTTTCAAGGTCTATTCCGTATTCCTTTGCCTTCCAGAAAACACTGCTCTTACCAGACTGCTCGGATATAAGTATGCGCTGGGTATTGCCTACCATTTCAGGTCTTATATGCTCGTATGTCTCAGGGTTTCTCATTACCGCACTGATATGAATCCCTCCCTTATGGGTAAAGGCACTTTTGCCCACATAAGGTCTGTGGTTCCAGTGTCTCATATTGGCAAGTTCGTCCACAAAATAAGAGACCTCCCTCAATTTCTTCAACTGCTCATCTGTTATACAATCCAGTTTCAATTTTAATTTTAAATTTGGGATTATTGAGCAAAGGTTGGCATTACCGCACCTCTCTCCATACCCGTTTATTGTCCCCTGAACCTGCTCTGCGCCGAGGATTACTGCGATTATTGAATTTGCCACACCCACATCAGCATCATTGTGGGTATGTATACCGAGGGGTTTTGAAATATTTTTTTTCACATCCTCAAATATAGCAGGCAATTCATTTGGCATTGTGCCTCCGTTGGTATCACAGAGGACAATCACATCTGCACCGGCATCTTCGGCAGCTCTCAAAGCCTTTAAGGCATACTGCGGATTTTTCTTATATCCATCAAAAAAATGCTCAGCATCTAACATGACCTCATTGACATAGGTTTTTAAATATCTAATAGAGTCATGAATTAAATCAAGATTTTCCTCAAGGCTAATACGGAGGGCATCCCTTACATGAAGGTCCCATGTTTTTCCGAGGATTGTTATAACTGGTGCCTTTGAATTTAAAAGGGCTGATATGTTTTCATCTTCAGTTACCTTTATTTTTGACCTCCTGGTGCTTCCGAAGGCAGAGATTTTTGCATGTTGCAGTTTGTGCCTGCTTATCTCCCTAAAAAATTCCGTATCTTTGGGATTTGCTCCCGGCCAGCCGCCTTCAATATAGTGAATACCGAGTTCATCAAGCTTTAAGGCAATCCTGACCTTATCTTCAAGAGAGAAAGAGATATCCTCTGACTGACTTCCATCCCTTAATGTTGTATCGTAAATTTTTATGTGCTTCATTTCATACACAGATTACACAGATTTTAAAACATGATTACAGAGATTATAAAAATCGGTGTAATCTTATCTTTTAATCGGTGTAATCACTTCCCAAGATTAAATGTATTATGCAGCGCCCTGACTGCAATCTCTGCATATTTAGAGTCCACCACGCAGGAAATTTTTATCTCAGATGTGCTTATCATTATAATATTTATGTTTTCTTTTGATAACGCAGCAAACATTTTTGCAGCAGCACCTGAGTGGCTTCTCATTCCAACACCTACAATAGATACCTTTGCAATATTCTCATCTAATTTAACATCATGGGCTCCTATCTTGCTTACCAGTTTTTTTGTTGTGCGAAGTCCTCTCTTTGCGTCTGATTTAGGCACAGTAAACGATATATCCGTTAATCCCCTTTCGCTGACATTCTGGATAATCATATCCACATTGACCCCCTCTTCAGCAATTTTTCCAAATATCTCTGCTGCAATTCCCGGTCTGTCAGGGACACCTACAACAGTGAGTTTTGCCTGATTTTTATCTAAAATTATACCTGAAACCAATACCTCTTCCATTTCCTCATCCTCCATGGTAACGAGGGTCCCTTCCCCTTTCCCGAATGTGGGTTTTACGAGGATTGGGACGCCAAACTTTGCTGCAAACTCTACAGAGCGGCTCTGCAATACCTTTGCCCCGAGACTTGCCATCTCAAGCATTTCTTCATAACTGATTTTACTCAGCCTGCGGGCATCGGGAACTACCGAAGGGTCAGCAGTGTAAACGCCGTCAACATCATCTTTATAAATAATGCACCTCTCAGCTTTTAGGGCTGATGCCAGAGCAACAGCAGTTATATCAGACCCCCCTCTGCCGAGTGTTGTTACATCTCCCATCTCGCTTATTCCCTGAAATCCTGCAACAACAGGTGTAATCCCATTTTCAATCGCCTCTTTCAATCTATCGGCAGTAATCTTCCTTATCCTCGCACGGAAATGGAATGAGTCTGTAATAATGCCAACCTGCCTCCCTGTAAAGGATATAGCCCTGTATCCCATAGACTGGATTGCCATTGCCAATAGCGATGCAGATATCCTTTCACCACTGGACAGAAGGAGGTCCAACTCCCTCTGGTCCGGTTCACTGGAAATCTGATGAGCCATCTTCAGCAGTCTGTCCGTTTCCCCTGCCATAGCAGATACCACAACAACTACATGGTCCCCTGCATTGTGGGCAGTGACAACCTTTTTGGCTACTTCGCGAATCTTTTCAAGATTACCTACTGATGTGCCGCCATATTTATGAACTACAAGTGCCATAATTCAATTTTTCTAATCTATATCTGCCGAGAGAAAGAGATTCAAAAGGAGATTGGAAATTTTTTCAGGATACCAGTAATCCCATTGCCTCTTGCACCTCTGACAGGGTCTGCTTGGCTATCGTTCTTGCCCTCTTTGAGCCCTCCTGCAGTATTTCATTAATCTTCTCCGGCTTCCCCGACAGTTCTTTTCTTTTTTCAAAGATGGGTTTTACATAATCATTGAGATCTCTTGCCAGCATCAATTTGCAATCTGTACATCCAATACCTGCAGTTGTGCATCCTGTATATATTTCTGAGGCATCCCTGGCGGGTGAAAATATTTTATGAAATTTAAAAACGGTGCATATCTCAGGATTTCCTATATCACTCTTCTTCACCCTCTGCGGGTCGGTTATCATTGTCCTGACTTTTCTTGTAACTGTATCAGGGGTATCAGAGAGAAAAATGGCATTTCCATAGCTCTTGCTCATTTTTCTATTGTCTAAACCCGGCAGCTTCGGAACCTCTGAGACCAGAGCCTCGGGCTCTATGAATATAGTCTTTTTGTATATGTAATAAAATCTCCTTATAATTTCGCGCGTCAACTCTAAATGTGAAAGCTGGTCAATTCCTACCGGCACATAATTAGCCTTGTATATAATAATATCGGCAGCCTGAAGCACGGGATAACCAAGGAATCCGTAAGTGGTCAAATCCCTGTCTTTTATCTCCTGCTGTTTTTCCTTATATGTAGGATTTCTCTCAAGCCATGGAACAGGTGTTATCATGGAGAGGAGCAGGTGCAATACTGCATGTTCGGGTATCATAGATTGCAGAAATATCGTGCTCTTTTCCGGATTGATACCTGCAGCAAGCCAATCCACGGCTATATTAAACACATTATCTTTTATCTCATGGGTGTCTTCATAGGATGTGCTTAATGCATGCCAGTCTGCTATGAAATAGAAACATTCATATTCATCCTGCAACTTTTTCCATTTTTCCAATGCGCCGAGGAGATTGCCAAGATGAAGCCTCCCCGATGCTTGCATTCCGCTTAAAACCCGTTTCTTTTCCATAAAATTAGGCTGATGGCTGAAGACTGAAGTATTAATGTTTACCTCAGCCTTAAGTTCAGCCTTGTTTCGTTACATTGGTCTTCCAAGAAGTATGTGTATAGTAATACTTATAATCGGCACGATAGTCTTATCCACAGCGCCGCTTATAATAAGAATGAGCAGTATTATAAAACCATACGGCTCTATTGCACTGAACTGCAGTGCCTGTTTCCTTGGCAGGAGGCCCACCAGTATCCTTCCACCATCAAGAGGGGGGAATGGAATAATATTAAATATTGCCAGCCCGACATTTATCACAACGCTGTAATATACCATAAGCCCTACCGGGTCAATAATCATCAGAAGATATTTACTATCCGGGAGGGGCATTTCCACTATAAATCTGTATGTAATTGCACTGAAAACACCGATAATGAGATTTATTCCGGGACCTGCCATTGCTATCCACATCATATCCCTCATGGGATTTTTGAGGTTGTGAGGGTCAACAGGTACTGGTTTAGCCCAGCCTATCATTCTCGTCATGATAAAGACAAGTGTTCCTACCATATCAAGATGGCTCAAGGGATTTAATGTTAACCTCCCTGCCAGCCTTGCCGTATGGTCACCGAGTTTATCAGCTACAAATCCATGGGCGACCTCATGAAAGGTAATTGCTATAAGCATTGGGACAGCCAATACAGAAATTAACTGAATTACAGAGCCGATATCTGCCATAATAAAAATATATCTTAAAAAGCTGTATTTAACAATTAAAAAACATTTAACCAAATTTGAAAAAGAGATTTTAATATCTATTTTGAACGACTTTTTCCGGTGGATTATAAAAACTTTTCCTTTGACCCATACTCGGCATCCTTATGGCAGGCAAAACAGTTTATCCTGTTTTTTTATCTTTTTTTAGCATATCCTTTATAAATTCCAGTTCCTCTTCTCTGTTCTTAACAAGTCCATCAAGTCTTGCATCCCTTACAGCCTTAAGTATTAAGCCTATTTCAGGTCCCTTCGCTATTCCCATATTTATAAGGTCATCTCCTGTAACATCTATCCTCACATGCATAAGTTTTGTAAGGTAAAAGGAGATTGCCCTCTTTATCCTCTGCTGCGGCACCTTTGCCATCATAAACAGGAGGGCTTCAAGAGGGAGGGGATGAAGGACATCATATATCTGACTTGGCTTGATTTGCCCCTTACCTTCATTTAAGGATAATAGTTTTTGATATGCAATTCTTATCTGGTTTCTGTTTTCCAGCAGTCTCTTTTTATATCTCTCCGATATGGAAAGCCGCCGGCATACCTCTATAACATCTTCGTCATTCAATTCATCCAGAAGACCTATCAGATAGATAAACCACCCTTCAGCCTCCCTTCCCGTAAAGAGGAGGTGATACCAGGAGATAACCTCGCCGATATCTAAAAATAAATCCTTCATGGAGTCGCTGTAAACAATCTTTGGATGGATGAATCTGAGAAGAGAAAGTTCATGCATCCTCCTTATCATCTTAACAGGTTCCCTCTCTTTCAACATGAGGACGAGTTCTAAGTATAACCTTGAACCTGACAGGTGGTTAAAGAGGTCTTTCTTTACCGCATTTTCAAGTAAGCTCATGGTCTGTTTAGTAATGGTGAAATTGAATCTCTGTTCAAATCTTATTGCCCTGAATACCCTCGTTGGATCCTCTATAAAACTCAGATTGTGGAGGACCCTTATCGTCCTCTCCTTCAAATCCCTCTGCCCTCCGAAAAAATCCACGAGATTCCATCCCTCCCTTTTATTGAGGCTTATGGCGAGGGTATTTATTGTGAAATCCCTGCGATAGAGGTCGTTTTTAAGTGAACCTGTCTCCACAACAGGCAGTGCTGCCGGCCGTTCATAATATTCCATCCTCGCCGTTGCAATATCTATCTTGAACCCATCAGGGAGTATTACTACAGCAGTGCCAAATTTTCTGTGGCTTCTCACCCTTCCCGATACCCTCTCAGCAAGGCTTTCAGCAAAGGAGATACCATCCTCCCCTATCACTATATCTATATCAAAATTCTCTATCCTTAAAAGGATGTCCCTTACAAAACCACCCACTAAATATGCTGAAAAGCCCATCCTGTCCGCTGCATCCGAGACATCATCCAAGAGTTTCAATATCCTTTCGTTGAGCCTCTCCACCATAAGGCTTTTTAAATTCTTTGAAAATGGATACCTTGTAGTCCCTTCCTTTGGATGAAGAATTGCAGGCTTCTTTAGCGTATCTCCATAGATTGTCCTGAGCAAATCACCCCTGCTTATAATTCCTTCCAAGTCGCCTGAGTCATTTACTACCGGGACAAGTGTCTGTTTACCTAATATGATGATTTCATCTACGCGGTGGTATGGTGTATCAGGGTGAACAGGGGAAAATTCGCTTATCATCAGGTCTGATACCTTTTCCTTTTCCAGATGGTGAAATATAGCCTTTTCAACAATCTGTCTTGTTATAAGTCCAACAGGCTTATTCCCATCAAGCACGGGGAGGGTATTGATGCTGTATCGGGTCATTATTTCTTCTGCAGATTTTATACTCTCATCCCTATGGACAGACTTTACCGGATAGGTCATCATCTCACCGACAAGTTTTATCGGATGCACCTTTTCCCTGAGAATGTTGAGGAGAAACTCCTTTGCCTGGATAAGACTCATATCCTTTATTGTTGCAGAAGATGCAGTAGTATGCCCCCCGCCGCCAAAATCATGGGCAACTGCCGCCACATCTACTGCCTCTATCCTGCTCCTTGCCACAAGGTGTATCCTGTCCTCCATCCTTACCAATACAAAGAGGACATTCAGATTTTCCATATCCTTTAATTTATGGGTTAGGATTGCCAGGTCCCCTACATAATTTTCTAATGAGGCAGTAGATATGGCAACAGGCAGACCGTTTATATTGTATATCTCAAGTCCCTGAATCAGGTCATTCAAAAGAGAGACCTGCTCTGCTGAAAGCCCTCTCTCAATGAAATCTGAGACTGTATTGAGATTTGCACCGATTGACAGGAGATACGAAGCCGCTTCAAGATCCTCCTGTTTAGTGGATGTAAAAGTAAGGGAGCCAGTATCTTCATAAATACCCAATGCCATTATGGTTGCCTCTGCAGGTGAAATGGAGATACCCTTTTCCCTCAATAATTCCACAAATATAGTAGTAGTAGCTCCCCTCTCCCTTACCACTGATACCTCTGACTCTATATCCTGAGGGGTATTAGGGTGATGGTCATATACATGGACAGATATCCCCTTCCTCTTTACCACATCCTCAAAAGGACCAATCCTGCCTGCAAGCCTTGTATCCACAATAATCAAGGTAGTTATATCTTCAAGGGGTATATTCTTGAGTTTATCAAACTGGAAGGAGTAGTCTGAAGATTTTAAAAAATCCCTGACATTTTTCTCCTGTGACCCGGGAAATACAATCCTCGCATCAGGATAGAGTTTCTTTGCAGCCAGCATTGAGGCAAGGCAATCAAAATCCGCATTAAGATGTGTTGTAATTACCTTCATAAATTCATCCTAATCTTATATCATTCGTCAACCACCGTCAAATATTGACCCTCCTTTTTTTCCTTTCAGGAAAAGGGTTTAGTCCTTGACAATGTTAGTCATCGGGATTATATTTTACCCATCCATGCGAATAAAAATAACCCTATCAACAGATAAATCCGGTATCATTGACTTCAACTACCAGCACCAGATACAGGGATTAATTTACTCCTTCCTATCATCCTCAGACCCCGATTATTCCTCATGGCTTCATGAACAGGGATTTGTTTATGATAAAGACAAGAGATTTAAATTATTTGTCTTTTCCGGCATAACATTCAATGCCCCGATAAAGATAAATTGTTCCAACAGTTCAAACGGTTCAAGCGGCTTAAACGGTTTAAACAGATTGAACGGCTTTTTCTTTGAGGCTTCTCCGATAAATCCCTTTACCCTCTCCTTTCAAATAGCCTCCCCTGTCCATCAGTTCATCCAGCATTTGATAGAAGGCATCTTTAAAGAAGGACAGGAAATCAAACTCGGCAGGCAGTCTTTACAAGTCCATCATGTAGAAACCCTCCCCGACCCATTAGGAAGAACAGGTTTAAACCGTTCCAACAGTTCAAGTAGTTCAATCGGCTTGAGCGGTTTAAACGGTTTAATTGCCTTGAACGGTTTGAACAGTCTTTTAATGAAGCCTTTGGAATCCCCCATCTTTGTAAAAAAGCCTATGCCGGAAGGAGAACGGGATAAATATCTCTTTCCCGGAGATGAAAATCATGAAGAATTACTCAACCAGAACCTCATCCACAAATACACAACACTCTACGGCAAACCATACAAAGGAGAACCTCTGAAGTTCGATTTTCGGTTTGAACAGTTTGAACATCTTAAACGGCTTGAACCATTGGAACGGTTGGAACGGTTTAATCTGCTTGAACGGTTTAAACGGTTTAAATCCTTCAAAGTCTTCAAAAACGGCAAGATAACAGGCGAAATAAAAGGCACACTCCAGCCATTTACAGTAAGCGGCTCTGAAGAATTGATAAGGGTCGGACTGGACTGTGGCTTCGGACAGAACAACAGCATGGGCTGCGGGTATGTAGAAGTAGTCAGAAAAACGGTTTGAACGGTTTAAACGGCTGGAACAGATGGAACTGCTTAATAAGACATGCTTAATCTTCACCCAACAATAAACAAGACTATAGAGGTCATACGAAAAAGACTGCTTGAAAGATTTAGCGACAATCTCAAATGCCTTATACTTTACGGTTCATGGGCAAAGGGAACTGCGCATGAGGATTCGGATATTGACCTGCTCGTTATACTCAATAATGCGGATGATAAAACCAGAAAATTGTTATACGAGATTGAAAGGGATGCAACAGAAGATAAGAGCATTACATTGCTATCTTCATCAGTAGAAGAATTTCAAAGAGAAAGGATTCCCCTTTACACAGCAATAAAGAAAGAAGGAAATATAATCATGGGTGAGATAGACATTGTCATTAACCCGGAACCGCCACACATTAAATATGCCGACTATTTTGAAAAGTCAAAGGAATTTGAAACAAAAAAGGTCAAGATGGCTGAGAATATCATTAAAGAATACCCATCTTACGGTTCAGCAGACCTGTGTTTTGTGGCATCAAAGCATGCCATCCAGATGGCGCTTGCTATAAGAGGGATGGGATATTCAAGCAAGGTAGCGGTTCTTCTACCCCTGGCAAAAGAAAACCTTGGCGAAGATATAACAGATAAATTCAAAAGACTATTTGAACTTTACATAAAGTCAGAATATGGAATAGAATTCCTTTCACAAGAAGAGGCAAGACTTGCGATAGAATATGCAAAGGAGATACTGACAGTATGTTACAAACAGATGTAAACGATTTGAACGGCTTGAACTGGTTAAATGGTTGTAACGGTTTAATCGGCTTGAACGGTTTGAACGGTTTTTTAAGGAACGGAGGTTTCATGCCATTATTTACTTGGATAGGGAATCCGTGGGTGGATGCGGGGTATTTTTGGAGCAAGCATAATGAGACTGGATAACGGACAGATAGAGATTTTAGACAGCAAGGTTGCAGAGATATTAAGGAAAAAAACAGGACAGGAGCGTCTTAAAATGGTCTGGGATTCATGGACATATTTCAATAAGAGACTTGAGGCGTATCTAAAAAATATCCATCCGGAATGGACGCAAGAAGAAATACGAAAGGAGATGGCAAGAAGGGTGCTGTATGGAGCAGAGTGAGCTCATTAAACTGATTATTCAGTCTCTGGAATCCCTGAATATACCCTATATGATTACAGGCTCTCATGCCTCTGCATATTACGGCGAGCCAAGATTTACAAGGGATGTTGATATTGTGGCAGACTTAAAAATAGAGCAGATTGATAATTTCGCTAATTTTTTTCCGCCTGATGAATTCTATTGTGATAAGGATATGATAAAAAAGGCAATTAAAGGACGCAGACAATTCAATATCATTCATTCCATTTCAGGATTAAAAATAGACATCATACTGACAAAAACAACCGCTTTCTCAAAAACAGAGTTTTCCAGAAGGAAAAAGGGGCTCTTATTCCCCGATAAAGAAGCAAGCTTCGCCTCGCCGGAAGATGTAATCGTCAAAAAGATGGACTTCTACAAAGAAGGCGGCTCGGAAAAACATTTGAGAGATATTACAGGAATCCTAAAAATCTCAGGAGATATAATTGATATGGATTACATCTCACAATGGGCAGACAGATTAAACCTTCGTGAAATATGGGATGCGATATTAAAGAAGGTGAAGGAATAAACAGCGGCTTCTCTTTCCACTTCGGGGAGAGGGCTGGGCTTGCCCCTGAATGTTTTTATCAGGGGGGTGAGGGGTTCTTCCATTCCCTCTCCACTTCTGGGAGAGGGACGGGGTGAGGGGGTAATTATTCTGACTCCTGAATAATCGTTTTGAACAGCTTAAACTGTTTAAACTGTGTTTTTTCGGCTTGAACTATTTGAACGATTGAAACAGCTTGAACGATTTTTAAGGAACGGAGGTTATCATGCAATTTGAAGATCTTGAAGTCTGGAAGTCAGCACGGGAACTTACAAATAGGATATATAAAATAACGACAGACGGTGCCTTTTCAAAAGACTATGGATTAAGAGACCAAATCCGCCGTGCATCCGTCTCTATTATGTCAAACATAGCCGAAGGATACGA
>Ga0209343_10000817_pt1 | contig 43182 bp, 56 predicted proteins | sample RifCSPlowO2_02_FD_184026 | JGI IMG/M metagenome (GOLD analysis project Ga0209343, IMG submission 184026) | Groundwater microbial communities from Rifle, Colorado - Rifle CSP2_plank lowO2_0.2 (SPAdes) (version 2) | ecosystem: Environmental > Aquatic > Deep subsurface > Groundwater | place...
AAATCTGTTGCCTATGTGATTAGGTGGCAGCTTGCCCGTAGAAGAGCCGGCTCTGCCAAAACCAAAACCATGGCAGAAATTTCTGGCACAACTGCCAAGCCATGGAAGCAAAAGGGCACGGGGCGCGCTCGTCAAGGTAGCCGCAGGTCGGTGCAGTTTGTTGGAGGTAGGACATGTCATGGTCCAATGCCTCGTTCTTTTGATTTTTCAATGCCAAAGAAAATCGTAAAAATTGCCTTGTCTGACGTTTTGAAACTGAAGTTAAGAGAAGGTAAAGTTACGCTTTTCTCTGATTTTGGTTCAGAAATTAAAACTGCTAAAATTAGCTCCGCTCTTTCCAAGAATCAGTTTGAGAATGCTCTAATAATTCATCAAAGCGAGACTTTAGCTAAATCAGCAAAAAATTTAAAAAACGTTAAGGCTTTGGATGCCAAAGCTCTCAATGTTTACGATATTCTGAACTTTGATCATCTTTTGGTGGATGAGAAAATTTTTGAACCACAAATTTTGGCAGCGATATGCTAGTTAACTACGACAGAATCAAAGGTTTAGTTTATACTGAAAAGTCAAATAAACAGCTTGCTGACGGCAAATATTATTTTCGCGTTGATGCAAGTTGTGATAAGAAGGAAGTGGCTTCACTAATCAAAAAATCTTTTGGTGTTGAAGTTGAAAAGGTCAACATCATCAATACCGCAGGTAAAACCAAAAGGTTTAAAGGCGTGTTAGGCACTAAAAGCCCTTATAAAAAGGCCGTAGTTACCTTGAAAAAAGGTCAATCAATTAATTTTGCTTAAAAGCAATGGCACTTAAAAATTACAAAGCGATTACTCCGGCGTTGCGAAAATTGGTCACCATTGATCGTAGCGAGTTGTGGAAAGGTGCGCCTTTAAAAATATTGACCAGCAAAGTTAGCGAAAAATCCGGTCGCAATAATTTTGGTCATATTACCGTGCGCCATAAATCTGCAGGTCATAAAAAATCTTTCCGCATTATTGATTTCAAGCGCGATAAATATGATGTTGAGGCCAAAGTTGAGCGTATCGAATATGATCCAAATCGCACCTCTTTCATTGCTTTGTTGAAGTATAATGACGGAATTTTTTCCTATATTTTAGCTCCGCATAAGCTGTTTGTTGGTGATCGTATCATGTCATCAAAAAATCTGATTGATGTCAAAATCGGCAATGCCATGCCGCTTTCTGTCATTCCAATTGGTTCAATAATCCACAATATCGAGTTAAAGCCAGGGCGTGGCGGTGTTATCTCAAGGGCTGCCGGTTCATATGCACAGCTAGTTGGTAAAGATGGCGGCTATGCGCAGGTCAAACTACAATCCGGCGAAATCAGATTATTTTTTTTGGAATGTATGGCCACCATTGGCTCGGTTTCAAATTTGGACAATAAGAACGTTGTTATTGGTAAAGCCGGTCGTTCAAGATGGATGGGTATTCGTCCAACTGTTCGTGGCGTAGCCATGAATCCTGTTGATCATCCTCTTGGGGGTGGTGAAGGAAAAACTTCTGGTGGTAGACATCCAGTTTCTCCAACCGGTAAATCAGCTAAAGGCAAGATTACCAGAAAGAGAAGCAAGCCATCCAACCGTTTCATTGTTAAATCGAGAAGGAGTAAAAAATAATATGCCTAGATCAAGCTGGAAAGTTCCATTTGTAGACGGTCATTTGCTCAAAAAAGCACGTGACTATCTCAACTCTTCTAAAAAACAGGTGATTAAAACCTGGTCTAGAAGATCAACAATTTTGCCACAATTTGTTGGCATTAATTTTGCTGTTCACAATGGCAAAAAATTTGTTTCCGTTTCCGTAACAGAAGGGATGGTTGGTCATAAATTTGGTGAGTTTGCGCCAACTAGAACATTCCATGCCCATGGTGGTGGAGATAAAAAAGTTGCAAAAACATGACTGAAAAAACAGCGATAGCATCGCTTAAAACAGTGAAATCAAGTCCGATAAAAGTGATGAGAATCACCAAAAATATCACCGGACGTTCAGTTGTTGAAGTTTTAAAGCTTTTACAATTTTCAAAATTGAAATTGGCATCTCCAATTCGTGCTTTGGTTTATTCAGCAATGTCCAATGCTGAAAATAATCACAATATGGATGTTGATAATTTGTATGTGAAAGAAGTTCGCGTCGGACGTGCTTTTGCTTTGCGCAGATTTGCTGCCAGAGGTCGCGGCAAATCAAGCCGTATCTTAAAAACTTTCAGTAATATTTCTGTGATTTTAGCTGAAAAAGAGCTTGAAAAAAAGCAGAAAATACAAACTAAAAAAGAGGCGAAGAATGGGTCAAAAGGTTAATCCGGTTGGATTCAGACTACTTAACAATAAAAATTGGGAATCGGTTTGGTATGATCACAAAAATTATGCCAAAAAGCTTCTTGATGATGTCAAAATCAGAAATTTCATCAGAAAAAATTATGCTCATTGCGGCGTTGGTTCTGTTATAATCGAGCGTCCTTCTGATAAGGTTAATCTAATCATCAAAACCTCAAAACCCGGTGTTTTGATTGGAAAGAAAGGGCTGGATATTGAAAAAATTAATCAGGCAATTGAAAAAATTGCCGGCTGTAAAGTTGAAGTAAAAATTGTTGAAATTGACAAGCCAGATATAAATTCTTCTCTGGTTGCGCAAAACATTGCCAGACAGCTTGAAGGTCGCGCCGCTTTCAAAAAAGCAATGAAAAAGGCCATGCAATCAGCCACGAAATATGGCGCTCTCGGAATTAAAGTTTCTGTTTCTGGTAGATTGGGCGGCGCAGAAATCGCAAGAACAGAATGGTATAAGGAAGGCTCAATCCCGCTTCACACCTTGCGTTGCAACATTGATTATGCCACTGCAAACGCTTACACAACCTATGGCGTGATTGGTGTTAAGGTGTGGATTTATAAAGGCTTTGTCGAAAAGAAAAAAATTCAGTCTCTCTAAAAAATGTTAGTTCCAGCAAAAACAAAATACAGAAAGGCGCAGAAAGGTGGCAAAAAAATTCTTGGCGTTGCTGCAAGTGGCAATAGTTTGAAATTTGGCGCTTTCGGCCTCAAGGCCCTTGAATCTGGAAAATTGAATTCCAAACAAATCGAGTCGGCAAGAAAAGTGATCACCCGCTATATGAAGCGCGCTGGCAAATTATGGATTATGATTTTCCCCCACACACCTGTAACAAAAAAACCTGCAGAAGTGAGGATGGGAAGCGGAAAAGGTAATGTCGAATATTACATCGCCAAAATCAAACCAGGACGGATAATTTTTGAAATTGATGGCATTGATGATGCGTCAGCCAAAACTTCGCTTGTAAAAGCTGCAGCTAAATTGCCGTTTAAAACCAAAATCGTTAATCACATTTAAACATGAACAAAGACGAGCAAAAATCAATTTTGGCAAATATTGCTAGCCTGAAAAAGGAGCTTATGATGATGAGAGTCAAAGCTTCTTCCGGTGAAACGATTCCTGTCAAAGATTACAAAATCAAAAAAAAGGAAGTCGCAAGACTTTTTACCAAACTAAACGCGGCTAAAGCATGAAAGTAAAGGTTCTAAACATTATCGATAACAAGACTTTCAAAGCTCTTTCAACCACCTATAAAAAACATCCGCGCTACGGAAAATATGTCACTATTCATAAAAAATATCTCGTCGATTCAGCTGGTAAAAAAGTTGAAGTGGGACAAGAGGTTGAAATAGTCAGCTCAAGGCCTCTTTCGAAAAGAAAAAGATGGGCATTAAAAGCGTAATTTGATTGTTATGATTCAGATGCAAACAAACCTGGTGGTTGCCGATAATTCAGGCGCAAAAACTGCCAGATGTATAAAAGTTCTTGGTGGCTCAAATCACATGATTACTGATATTGGTGATGTAATTGTGGTTTCAATTACCAGCGTGATTCCTGGCGCTAAAGTTAAAAAAGGCCAGGTTGCCAAAGCTGTTATTGTGCGCACAAAAAACAAAATCGTCAGAGCTGATGGCAGTTTCGTTAAATTTGATGATAACGCCGTGGTTTTGATTGATAAGGATAATGAGCCGCTAGCAACTCGTGTTTTTGGACCAGTTGCTCGTGAAGTGAGACAAAATAATTTTCTCAAAATTGCGTCACTAGCTTCGGAGGTTTTATAAATGGCAAACAAATTTAAAAAAGGCGATCAGGTTATTATTATTGCCGGCACGAGCAAAGGCAAAGAAGGGAAGATTTTATCAATTGCCAAAGATCGAGTTGTTGTTGAGGGCGTGAATATTGCAACTATTCACAAAAAGCCGACACAACAAAATCCCGGTCAAATTCTGAAAATTGAAAAGCCACTTAACATTTCCAACATTTCGCATGTTGAGGATGGTAAACCGGTAAAAGTTAAATTTGTGATTGAATCTGGTGAAGGCAAAATTTTTGCCAGAAAATATCGCGTTTCAAAAAAATCAGGAAAAAAAATCGGAAATTAATTCATGCAGACGTTAACTGAAAAAATTTACAAAGAGTCAATTGCCGATTTGAAAAAGCAATTTGCCTACAAAAATGACATGGCGGTTTCGCGCCTTACAATGGTTAGTCTTAATGTCGGCATTAAAGCTACCGATAGCGATAACAAATTTTTATCTTATCTGGCTACACAAGTCTCAAATATTGCCGGTCAAAAAGCGGTTTTAACCAAAGCCCGCAAGGCAATTTCAACTTTCAAACTGCGTGAGAACTTGCCAATTGGCTGTCGCGTCACTTTGCGTGGCAAAAAAATGTATCAGTTTCTTGACCGTTTGGTGAATATTGCTTTGCCAAGAATCAGAGATTTTCGTGGTCTTTCTGCAAAGGGTTTTAATCAAAGCAATCACTATAGCTTTGGTATCAAGGAGCACAGTATATTTCTTGAAGTTGATTTGGATAATATCCCAAAAGTTTTTGGTATGAATATCACCATTGCAACCACAGCTAAAACCAAAGAAGAAGCTTTGTATCTGCTCAAGAAACTTAACTTTCCAATCAAATAAAAATGGCAAAAAAATCGTTAACCAGACGCAACGAAAAAAGAAGAAAATTGTCAGTTTTGCACAAGGCAAAAAGACAAAAGGCAATTACTATTGCAAAAGACGAATCTTTGTCATTTGAAGAAAGATTAGCAGCACAAGTTAAGCTTTCTCAATTGTCTCGCGATGGATCTCGTAGCAGAATCAGAAACAGATGCAGTTTGAGTGGCAGACCTCGCGGCAATTTAAGAAAATTCGGTATGTCCCGTATTGCCGTTAGGGAATTGGCTTCATGGGGGCAAATTCCGGGACTAATCAAATCAAGTTGGTAAAAAGTCTATGTTCTTTAATCATCCAGTTTCAGATTTAGTAGCCAGAATCAAAAATGGTTATTTGGCGAAAAAAAATTCAATTTCTTCTCCGGTTTCCCGTTTGCGGGAAAATATCCTGCATATTTTGAAGGATGAGGGATATATTCTCAATTACAGTAAACTCACAGAAGACGGAAAAGAGAGATTCGATATCCATCTAAAATACCATTATTCCGCTCCAGTGGTTAGTGAAATTGAAGTTGTTTCAAAGCCAGGAAGAAGGGTTTATTGCCACTCCGATCAAATTCCTTTGGTAAAAAATGGGTTAGGGCTTGTTGTGCTTTCAACTTCCGGCGGTGTTATTGCCGATCACGAAGCCAGAAGCAAAAAGCTTGGTGGTGAAATTCTCTTAAAGATTTTTTAAACTATGTCTCGTGTAGGAAAATTACCGGTTGCGGTGCCAGATAATCTCAAGGTTGCAATAGACAAAAATGTCATCAGCTTTGATAATGGCAAAATTAAAAAAACTTACAAATTAAGCTCTGGGGTTAAGGCTGAGTTTGCCGACAAACAGATAAAAATTTCTGCTATTGATAAATCCATTTCCGATATTTCGATGTTTGTTGGTATGGATAGAAGCAACATCAAAAACATCGTTTCAGGTTTACAAACCCCATTTTCAACCACTTTGGAAATCAATGGTGTTGGCTATAAAGCTTCGGTTGAAAAGGGAATTTTGACTTTAACATTAGGCTATAGTCATGAAATTTTTTATTCTTTGCCGAAAGGCATCAATGCTGCTATCGGCAAGCCAAATTTAATCATTATTTCCGGCGATGATAAGGTTTTGGTCGGGCAGGTTTCTGCCGAAATTATCGCTTTCAGAAAGCCGGAGCCATACAAGGGCAAAGGCGTGAAAGTTGCAGGAAAAGCAATTTTAAGAAAAGAAGGTAAGAAAAAATAACATGCTCACAAATTACGAAAGAAGAAAATTTCGCGTTAGAAATCATATTGAGGCAAGCAATAAAGGAGGGCGCCCCCGTCTAGTTGTTTCAAGATCAAACAAAAATATCTATGCACAATTGATTGATGCCAAAGGAAAAGTTTTATGTTCTTTTTCCACTCTCAATTTTGAAGATAACAAAAAAGCAAACAAAAAAACAAATGGCACAGAAAAGGCCAAATTTGTTGGACAGGAATTTGCCAAAATTTGTTTAAAAAACGGTGTAAAAGAAGTCGTTTTTGATAAGGGTGCTTATATTTACAATGGTCGTGTCAAAGCTTTAGCTGAAGCTTGTCGCGAAGCGGGATTACAGTTTTAAATTTTAGATAAATGTCAAAACAAACAAAAAACGTTCAAAAGGAAAAATCATCAGAAATAGTTGAAAGGTTAGTTGCCATAAATCGTGTTTCTAAAACTGTTAAGGGTGGAAAAAACATGTCTTTTTCTGCTCTGGTTGTGGTTGGCGATAAAAATGGCCGCGTTGGTTTTGGCAAAGGCAATGCTGCAGAAGTAAGCGATGCAAAAAACAAAGCTTTCGAAGCCGCCAAAAAAGCGATGGCAAAAGTTTCTTTGAAAGAGGGTCGCACTATTCATCACGATGTTTTTGCCAGATTCTGTTCAGCAAAAGTTTATTTAAGATCAGCGCCATCAGGAACCGGTGTAATTGCCGGCGGTCCTATGCGTGCAATTTTTGAATGCGCAGGAATTCACGATATCGTAGCTAAATCAGTTGGCACTTCCAACCCGTACAACATGGTTGGCGCAACTTTCAATGCTTTAAAAAAACTTATTTCGCCCAAAATAATTGCTGAAAAAAGAGCAAAAGAAATTTCTGAAATCATCAGAAGAAGAAACGCCGCTCTAAAAATTGAACCTAAGAACCTGTCCTGAATCTTTTTTAACCCCAGATTTTAGCATGTTTTTAGCGCTTTTTTGATAAAATTACGAAGCGTATCTGGCAATACGGTGAGTAATTTTGTCAAAAAATAAGCAAAAACAGGGTAAAATATGGGGTTAAAAAAGATTTAGGACAGGTTCTAAGAACCTGTACTAAATCCGAAGCGAAAGAAAAAGAATCATGAAATTAAAAAATTTTTTGAACAAAAAAATCACGATCACGCAAATTAAAAGCGGATTGAAATTAAACGATAGGCAACAAGGCAACCTTGTTGGCCTTGGTCTTCGTGGTATCGGTTCTTCTTCAGAACTAGTCGCAACGCAAGCCGTGTTAGGCATGATTACCAAAGTCAGCCACATCTTAAAAATTCATAATTCATAATTTTAATTCATAATTACCCATGTCTTTCTCTCTCACATCTTTACCAAAAATAAAAAGAAACTCCCGAATTAGAGTTGGTCGTGGTATTGGCTCGGGCAAAGGCAAAACCTCCGGTCGCGGTGTTAAAGGACAAAAGGCCAGAACTGGACATCATTCCGTGAAAGGTTTTGAAGGCGGGCAAACTCCAGTTTATATGCGTTTGCCAAAAAAAGGTTTTACCAATGTTTTGCGCAAGGAAATTGAAGTGGTGAATATCGCCGATATTTTGCAATTGATTGAAAACAAAAAACTCGATGCTTCTGCTGATATTAACAAAGAAAAACTGCAAACAGCCGGTCTGATTAAAAATCAGAAATCGAAGGTAAAACTAATCATGGGCAAAAAAGAAGTTTCAGCCAAGTTAAAAATTGTGGTCGATGCCTATTCCAAAAAAGCCAAAGCTTTCAGCGTCTAATGTCGGTTCCAAGTTCAGAATTAAGACAAAGAATCCTTTTCACCGCCCTTATTCTCCTCATCTATCGCTTTGGAACTTTCGTTCCAATTCCTGGAATTAATGTTGAAGTCTTAAAAAAATTCTTCGCTTCCGAAGGCGCCAATATTTTTGGCATGATTAATCTCTTCTCCGGCGGTGCGCTTGAGAGAATGAGTATTTTTGCTCTCAATATCATGCCCTACATCACCGCCTCAATCATTATGCAGCTTCTAACTTCAATGTATAAGGGTCTCGAAGCTTTAAAAAAAGAAGGCGAATATGGTCGTGCCAAGCTCAATCAATATACGCGTTATCTCACCATCGTTCTGGCCTTTTTCCAATCTCTCGGAGTTTACTACGCCCTTGCCAATCCCGAGCATAACGCTTTCATCACTGATTCCAAAATTTTCATGTGGACAACCTGTGTTAGCCTTGTTGGTGGCACAGTGATGCTGATGTGGTTTGGTGAAAGAATCACAAATTCCGGAATCGGCAATGGTATTTCTCTCATCATTTTTGTCGGTATAGTTTCATCATTGCCAGCAAGCATGGTGCAGATTTTTGACCTCTCCAAAACCGGAGTTTATTCCTGGTTTACCATTTTATTTTTCTTTGCCGCTTTTGTTTTGTTTTTGATGCTGGTTTGTTTCATCGAAAAAACCCACAAGCGCATTAAAATCCAATATCCCAATGCAGCGATGATGAAAGCCTCAGGCATGGCTGATTCATCTTTCCTGCCGCTTAAAATCAATATTTCCGGCGTGATTCCGCCAATTTTTGCCAGCTCGATTTTAATGTTTCCGGCAGCGATCGTACAATTTACCGGCACTGATGGCGATTTTTTTGTTTCAATTCTGCGTCGCGGCGGCGCGCTTTATCTTTTGCTTTTTGCCGCTCTCATCACCTTTTTTTCCTATTTTTATTCTTCGATAATTTTCAACACTGAGGAAGTCTCAAACAATCTGAAGAAAAGCAATTGTTTCATTCTTGGCATCCGTCCCGGAAGCGCTACATCAGGGTATCTCGACAAAATAGTTTCACGCTTAACTTTGCTTGGTGCGGTTTATCTGAGTTTTGTTTGTATTGTTCCAGAAATTCTGGTCACCAATTACTCCATCCCACTTCAGCTTGGTGGCACCGGAATTCTAATCATGGTCAATGTGGTGATGGATTTGGTAAATCAAATTCAATCACATCTTTTCGCCAGCAGATATGGCACCTCCGGCGGAACGCCGCGTCGTAGAAAGATCAGAGTTCGGGGATAGACTATACACTGTTAGCTAATTATTTTTTCAAAATACGATTCTTTGCATCAAGCAGCACAATTCTCGGCTGAAAATTTCTAGCCTCTTTCTCATCCATCGAAGCATAAGCAATAATGATCACCGGATCGCCAATTTGTACTTTGCGTGCTGCAGCGCCATTGATCTTTATTTTGCCTGAACCAGTAGTGGCAGGAATAGCGTAGGTGGTAAAACGCTCGCCATTATTGATGTTGAGCACATCAACCTTTTCATAATTCACGATGCCGGAAGCGGCCAGCAAATCGCTATCAATCGAAATCGATCCTTCATAATTCAGATCAGCTTCCGTGACTATCGCGCGGTGAATTTTGGTGCGCATGAGAGTTAGGTGCATAAAAATTTATTAAAAACGCCAATTCCGAATAAGAACCTGCCTAAATTTTTCTCGATCTACTCCCCTCTCCCCTTGTGGGAGAGGGTTGGGGTGAGGGGTAAATTTTAAAACATCAATTCAGAAATTTTGGAAAGAATCGATTAAAAAAGTTAATACCCCTCACCCTAACCCTCTCCCACAATGGGAGAGGGAACTAATCGAGATTGGCTTGATGCCTTATCCGGAATTGGCGTTAAAAATTTGTTATAAACATCAATTATTAACTTCTTTCATTTCTAATTCTATTTCCGAATTAATCCCGCCCTGATTTTCAAAATATTGCATTATCACATCCTGCCTGTTGCTGTCTTTGAAATAGATGTGCGAAGAAGAAACCAGGCCGGACATCAGATTCCATGTGGGATCAACTTCGATCCAGCGATTATTGTGAAAGAGCATATTCCAGCTATGTCCCTGACATGTGTCATATTCACCGCACGCTCCACCGTGAATGGTAAATGATGGAATTCCGGCAACGCGCAGTAAAGCATCATAAAGCCTTGCATATTCGGTACACACGCCAATTGGGTTTTGCAGAATTTCTTTTAAGGAAGGCAATCGGCCAACATAGTTTTTGTCATATTTGATGAATTCATTGACGAATTTTCCGATTCTGATGTGAAGCGGCCAATTGCGGTTATTTTGATCCTGTTTGATTTTACGCAAAATTGGCAGAAGCAGATTTGTTTCCTCTTCATTTACCTTCATGTAATCAAGCGGATTCAGTGCGGTTTCCATTCTCCGTACTTTGTTTCCGGTTGTGATTCTGGCCTTGCTTGCCACATTTATTTCCCGGCTATTGCTATTGAAAATGAAAATTTTGTCATTGCCACGCGTCTTTTGTTCAAGCGGTTTGACATTGGTAAAGATTGTATAATTTTGTACTTCTTGTCGTGGATTTTGGAAATAGGTTGGCACTGTGATAGTGAGGTTTTTCAGCGGCTTTTCGGAAGCGATTTTTACTTTAACGGCAACATCAAAAACTCCGCTTGATTCTGTTAATTTCACAATTTCCGCAACGCCATCAGCCGGAACTGATATGTTGCTATAAGTGAAATTATTGCCGCTTTTAGTGATATTCGGATTGAAAGTTGCCGATTCAAATTCGCGAGGAAAAGTCAATGTCACTCTGGCGTCAGCTCCGGCAGCTGATTTGGGAATGTCGATAATTTCCTGCCGCAAAAATCTACTCACCTTTGCATATTGCATCTCATAGGCAAACGACATCGAAACCAGCTGATTATTGGCTTTTGGTTTGGGAAATTCGATCTTCAAAACATTGCCGGCGAAGGAATATTTGGCTGGCTTGCCGTCGCAGATAACATTGGTGATTTTAATCAAATCTTCATTTGAGCCAAAGCCGATGCCAAAAGCTGTGAGAAATTGATTTTGTCCCAGACCAATTGTTTTTCCATTGATCAGAATTTCTGAGTTTTTGCCATTTGCAGTAATCTCAGAATTTTCGCGCCAACTCAAAATTTTTAATTCTGGCTCGGCATAGGCAGAAAAAGAAGCAAGGAAGAATAAAGCTGCTAATTTTCTCATAAGATTTTTTTCAATTGTTCTACAACATCAGGATTTACAAGGGTTGAAACATCTCCCAAATCTTTATCTCCGGTGATGATTTTTTTCAAAATGCGGCGCATGATTTTGCCGGAGCGGGTTTTTGGCAAATCAGGCACAATGTAGATTTTTTCTGGTTTGGCGATTGGTCCAATTTCTTTTTTGATGAGTTCAACGATTTCAAATTTAGTAGATCCTGAAACAAGTTCAGGATGACAAATATCACGGTCATCCTGAACTTGTTTCAGGATCTTTTTCAAAATCACAAAAGCATAAATTCCTTCTCCTTTGATTTGGTGTGGAACGCCAACTACCGCTGATTCAGAAACCGCCTCATGTGAATTGATAGCATTTTCAATTTCAGCGGTTCCAAGGCGATGACCGGAAACTTTAATGACATCATCAGTGCGACCAATGATGCGATAAAAACCATCTTCGCTTTTGAAAGCGCCATCGCCTGCGATATAGTGATCGTGCTTCGTGCCTCGTGCTTCGTGCTTCGTGCCTCGTGATTCGTGCTTCGCAAAATATGTTAGAAATTTTTTGTGATCATTCCAAATGTCGCGAGCCATTGCCGGCCAAGGTTGCGTAAAGCATAAATTTCCAACTTTACCGGCCTCAACAATTTCTTTTCCTGAATCATCAAGCAAAATTGGAACGATACCAGGCAAAGGCACACCAGCATGAGCAGGCTTGCTATCGACTATGCCGGCCAAAGATGAAATCATGATACCGCCGGTTTCGGTTTGCCACCAAGTGTCGGCGATTGGACATTTTTTGTTGCCGATTTTTTCAAAATACCATTGCCAAGCCTCGTGATTAATAGGCTCGCCAACTGTTCCCAAAATTCTCAAAGATGAAAGATCATGGCCTTTAACAAACTCATCACCCTTCTGCATCAAGGCGCGAATTGCCGTTGGCGCGGTGTAAAAAATATTTACTCGGTGTTTTTCAATAATCTGCCAAAAGCGCGCCGGCGTTGGGTGGGTTGGGATTCCTTCAAACATTAAAATCGTTGCTGCATTTAAAAGTGGACCATAGGCAAGATAAGTATGGCCGGTGATCCAGCCAATATCAGCGCTGCAAAAGAAGATTTCATTTTGGCGATATTGAAAAACATTTTGGAAAGAATAGCCGGCATAAACCATATAGCCGCCTATTGTGTGCAAAATACCCTTTGGTTTGCCTGTTGAACCGGAAGTGTAGAGAATAAAAAGCGGATCTTCCGCATCACAAATTTCAGCTTCATGTGTGGTGGGAAACTTTCCTACCTCATCTTGCCAAATCAAACATTGTCTTTCGCCTTCTGTTTCCTGCTTCCTTTTATAAACAACAATTTCTTTAACAGATTCACATTCTGCTATTGCCTCTTTTGCAATTTCAAAAAGCTCAATTTTTTTCTCACCACGAAAAAGCAAATCAGAAGTGATGAGCATTTTAGCGCCGCAATCCTGCATTCTTCCAGCCAAAGCTTTTGCAGAAAATCCGGCAAAAACAACAGAGTGAATAGCGCCGATGCGCGCGCAGGCAAGCATGGCGATTATGCCTTGCGGAATCATCGGCATGTAAATGCAAATGCGATCGCCTTTTTTTATGCCGCGCGAAATCAGGAAATTGGCGAATTGGCAGGTTTGCTCATGAAGCTCGCGGTAAGTTATTTTTTGGCCATTTGGATCATCGCCTTCCCAAATAATCGCCACTTTGTCGCTATGTTGTGTGAGATGTCGATCAAGGCAGTTGTAAGCAAGATTAGTTTTACCATCTTCAAACCATCTGATTTGTGCTTTTGACAAATCACAATCCATAATTTTTTCTGGCCTTTTGAACCAGAAAAAATTGCTAGCAATTTCATTCCAAAATTTTTCTGGATTGGTAATGGATGCTTGATATTGCTGCTCGTAATCAGAGTTGGATTTAATGTGAAACATGTCGCAAAAATTTTTTTACCAATTCGAATAAATCAAATATGGTGTCGCGGATTTTGGCGTCAAAGCCAATATTTTGTTTTGCCCATTCTTTGATCCATGGGCGTGCCAAATTCCAGATGTTAAGGTTTGGATCGAGAGTGACACCAACGCCTTCAACCAATAGCAGGGTTTTTTGCAGAAGTAATAGTTCTGGATTTGTGGCCATTTTGTAATCACGAGTCATCACAATCAGATTGGTTAAAAGTGTGGCAATGGAAATGTCGGCAACATTTGAACCGACGATGGTTTCACCGATTTTTCTGCATGACAAAGCGAGATCATCAATATTGGTTTGTGATGGTACTAGATTTGCTTCGACGTGAATTTGTGCTATGTGTTTGTAATCCTTGTTGAGAAAACCGATTAAAATTTCAGCAATGGCAAGGCGGGTTTTTTTGTCAATTTTTCCCATGATGCCAAAATCAACGACGGCAATATCGCCGTTTTTTAGTAAAAATAAATTTCCCGGATGCATATCGGCATGAAAAAATCCATGAACGTAAACCTGGTTGAAATAGCTAATCACAAGGTTTTGCGCGATTTGTTTTTTATCGAAAGGGGAATTTTTGATCATTTCTTTGTTGGAAAATGGGATGCCGTCTAACCACATAATCACAAGAATTTTTGAGGTAGAAAATTGCCAGAAAATTTGTGGAACGTAGAAACCATTCACATCTTTCAAATCTTCGCGAAGCTTTGAGGCGTTTGCCGCCTCATGTAATAAATCAAGTTCACTTTTTGCCACTTCGGAAAGCAAATCGGCGATATCAAAAAAAGTTTTGGCAAGAAATTTTGAAAAAATTGCCGTGATTTTTGCCAGCAATTTCAGAGTTGCGATGTCGCGCGCCATGATTTGTGCAATTCGCGGACGCAGGATTTTAACTGCTACCTTCGTGCCATCATGAAGTTTGGCCTTGTGAACTTGCGCGATTGAAGCGGAGGCGATTGGTTTGAAATCAAATTCAGAAAAATTTTTTTCTGCATTTTCCCGATGCAGGATTTTTTTAACTTTCTTAACGCAAAATGGCGGTAAATTGTCCTGAAATGATGAGAGTGTGGTGGCAAGTTTTTCACCAATCAGATCAACACGCACTGACAACATTTGCCCAAGTTTGATGAATGAAGGGCCGGCAGATTTAAGAAAAAAATAAATGACGCGGTTTCTGGCAAAGGGATAGAATGGAAGAAGAATGAGTAACAGGAAAGCGAGTCTGAAAAGATTTAAAAGTGGAATCACTTACTTCTTAAGTTGATCGACATGCGGCATCGGTTGGCTACCATTTTGGTGAACATCAACTTTGATTTTACTAAGATCGATATCAACACCAGCCCAGCTAAATAGCTTGTTTAAAAGTTGGGAAATGATTTGCATGATGTTTCCCGTTACCTCCTGAATTCTTGAGATTACGAGTTTTAGGGCGTTTGCTGCTTCAGGGGAAAGGTTAAGAATTACTACCACTTCATCAACGGTTATGATGTTTAGAGTTAGCATCACAACCAAAATCGCAAATGCCGTGGAGGCAAAAATTATCACTGTTCGTAGTGTCAGATAAGAAATAAAATCATGCATAATTTTTAGCGAATGTGTTGATGTAGTGAATATGAAAGCACCACATTAATGGCAAGAAATTATTTTGTGCACTCTCCGAAATAGGTCTGTGGCACAATCGGGCGCGCATTGTAATTTTTTTCGATTAGATGAGCAAATGTCATATCGAAAATTTTTTCCTGACGTGAGGTAATGATGAAAGAGGGGGTATTGTTATCATAGAGACAATATTTTCTTTGCCTCAACAAAGTGATCAACAGCTTGGCTTCAGCCTCGGTTAATTTCGGATGTTTTTTATCAATGGGAGAATTTTTATCCAGATTTGTGAATTCATCGGTGACGGTAAAAATGAAGCTATTGCGATCTGCTGTATTATGCAGAGTGACGCGACCATAGCGGGACAAATCGGAATTGGTGCATGATGTTATAAAACAGAGAAAAAGTGGGAGAACAATGATCTTAAATCGAACCTTACTGATCAGCATTATTGCTTTCTGTGGCTTCAGAAAAGAAATCAAGCTTTTCCCTGATTCTTGCGGCTTTGCCAGTCAGATTGCGCAAATAGTAGAGTTTGGCGCGACGGACTACGCCTTGTTTTAATATTTCAACTCCCGCAAGCAAAGGTGAATAAAGGGGAAATTTTCTTTCAACACCAACTCCAGAGCTAATTTTTCTGACAGTGAAGGTTGCGTTGTAGTTTGAATCATCTTTGGTTCTGGCAACTACGATGCCCTTAAAGGCTTGAAGGCGAATATTATCGCCTTCGCTGATTTTATATTTAACGCTAACAGTGTCGCCGACCTTGAATTTTGGTAATGCAGAACTGCGCGCTATATTGATTTTCGCTGCCTGTTCTTTGTTAAAATCGGAAATGAAATTTGTCATAATTAGAACCTGTCCTGAATCTTTTTTAACCCCATATTTTACCCTGTTTTTGCTTATTTTTTGACAAAATTACTCACCGTATTGCCAGATACGCTTCGTAATTTTGTCAAAAAAGCGCTAAAAACATGCCAAAATCTGGGGTTAAAAAAGATTCAGGACAGGTTCTTAGCCGCTTTTTTTAGCTTTTTTAGTAGGTTTTTCTTCGAGCTTTTCTTCAGCAACAACGCGATCAACAAGCTCTATAATCGCCATTGGTGCTTTGTCTCCGGCTCTAAAGCCAAATTTTAGAATTCTGGTATAACCACCATTTCTTGCGGTGATTTTTGGTCCGATTTCTTTGAAAAGTTTTTCAGCGATTTTTTCATTGCCGAGAATTGAGATAGCAAGACGGCGGTTGGCCAAATTATCTTTTTTTGCCAGAGTGATAATTTTTTCAACAAACGGACGCAGTTCTTTTGCTTTCGGTAAAGTGGTTTTTATTACTTCATTTTGCAGAAGAGCGATTGAGAGATTGCGAAATAGAGCTTTTCTATGGGAGCTATTTCTGGCAAGTTTTCTGCCTTTGATTCTGTGTTTCATAAATTAGTCGGTAGTCGGTAGTCGGTAGCGGGACAACCGCAAACTTTTTTAAAATTCTTTGTTTTTTTGTTTTAGCAGATCATCCATATTTTGCGGTGGCCAATTGGTGAGTTTCATACCAAAGCCTAATCCCATCATTTTCAGATTTTCTTTTAGCTCATTAAGAGATTTTCTGCCGAAATTGGCAGTTTTAAGCATCTCGGCTTCGGTTCTTGCGACAAGATCGCCGACATAAATAATGTTTTCGTTTTTAAGACAATTGTAGGAGCGAACTGATAGCTCAAGCTCATCAATAGTTTTGAGAAGATTTTTGTTAAATTCCGGTTCAGAAATTTCTTCTTTTTGCACCGGAGCGTCATATTTGGCGACATCGAAACTGATGAAAACCTGCAATTGATCCTGAATAATTTTTGCCGCAACTCCCAAAGCATCTTGCGGAGTGATGGTGCCGTTAGTGTCAATTTCCATTATCAGCTTGTCAAAATCAGTGATTTGGCCAACGCGGGCATTTTCAACTTTATACGAAACTTTTTTTATCGGGCTGAAAATTGCGTCAACCGGAATATGGCCAATCAAACGTTCTGATTTTTTGTTTTGTTCTGACGGAACATATCCTTTGCCACATTCAACATTCATTTGCATTTCAATCTTTGCGCCTTTGCTCAAAGTGCAGATTAGCAAATCCTTGTTGAAAATATGAACTCCGGCAGGCGCTTCAATTGAGCCGGCATAAACTGGTCCCGGCTTATTTGCTGAAAGTTTTAAAACAGACGGTGAAGCATCGCCTTTAGTGATTGCCAGAGATTTCAGATTCATGATGATGTCAAGCGCATCTTCCTTGATGCCGTCAATTGAGCTATATTCATGAAGAACGCCTTCAATTTTAACCGAAGTGACGGCAAAACCGTTGATTGAAGACAGCAAAACTCTGCGCAGGGCATTTCCCAAAGTGTTGCCAAAACCGCGGGCAAAAGGTTCCATGATAATTACTGATTTTGTCGCATTATCATAACCTTCTTTGGGAATGATTGAAGTTGGTTTGGTAAGAGAATTCCAGCTTTCTTTGAGAATGGCCATAGTTTCAAGATTTAAAGATGTTAAAAATTTAGGAACCTTTATACGCGTCTTCTTTTTGCCGGACGACATCCATTATGAGGATGATAAGTTATATCCTTGATCAAAGTAACATTGAGTCCGGAAGCTTGGATTGCGCGAAGAGAGGCTTCGCGTCCAACTCCGGGGCCTCGCACTTCTACAACTGCATTTTGCAGGCCGCAATCTTTTGCGATATTAAGCACATATTGCGTTGCAATCTGTGCAGCATAAGGAGTTGATTTTCTTGAACCTTTGAAACCCTGTTTTCCGGCAGAAGACCAGCAAACCACATTTCCTATGGAATCAGAAATGGTGATGATTGTGTTGTTAAAGCTGGCGTAAATGTGGATGATGCCATTAACAACATTTTTCTTTTTTTTACTGGCGCTTTTGGAGATTTTTTTTTCTTTTAACGCCGCGTCAATTTTTGTTTCCGTCATGTTATTTTACGGCCTTTTTCTTGTTAGCAATCGCAACGCCGCGACCTTTACGGGTTTTAGCGTTGGTATGGGTTCTTTGACCGCGTAGCGGAAGTTTTTTAACATGGCGAATGCCGCGATAACAGCCAATATCAATCAGTCTTTTAATGTCGGAAGAAACTTTTCTTCTCAAATCGCCTTCAAGAAGAGAATGTTCTTTTTCAATCAGGGTGCGAACTTCAGCGAGCTTATCCTCATTCACTTGATGCGTGCGTAGCCCAAGATTTATTTTTAGTTTTTTGCAGATTTTATTGGCGGTGGTTGTGCCAATGCCATAAATGTAGGTCAAAGCAATGACAAAGCGTTTTTCCTTTGGAATGTTTACGCCAGCGATTCTAGCCATTTAAGAGTTATTTTGGAAAGTTTTGATAAGAATCTCAAAAACGAGGGGCGGGCTTTCTATGGCCGGAATTGAAACAAGCAAGTTCTTTTTTTGATAAAGTTCGATTAAGGAAAAAGTTGAATTGTGATAAACTTTTAGACGGTTTTTTACGGTTTCTTCATTGTCATCTTTTCTGTTTTCAAACTGAACCCCGCCGCAATTATCGCAAATCCCTTCTTTTTTGGCAGGTTTGAAATAGCGATTGTAAACCGCACCACAATTTTTGCAGGAAAAACGTCCCGAAATTCTTTTGATCAAAATTTCTTCACCGACTTCAAAATTAAAAACACGATCAATTTTTTTACCAAGCGAGACAAGCATTGAATCAAGCGTTTCTGCCTGACTCACATTGCGTGGAAAACCATCGAGAATAAAACCATTTTGACAATCATCTTTGGCAATCCTGTTTTTGATAATGCCAACTACCACCTCATCAGGAACCAATTTTCCTGATTCCATGTACGACTTGGCTAACTTGCCAATGTCGCTTTGTTGTTCAACTTCTCTGCGTAGGGCTTCTCCGGTTGAAATAGCGGGAATTTTTAATTCAGATGATAGCATTGTGGCCTGTGTACCCTTACCAGAACCTGGCGCGCCGAGGAAAATTATGTTCATAAACGAATTGTAAAAAGCCGCGCATCTTTTTTTTAAAATCGCAGTAATCAAGCGTTGAATTTAAAAAACCCAACTCTACTTTGCGCCGCTTATTTTTTTAGGGGTTTTATGAAAAGAACATGGCAACCAAGCAAACTGGTACGTAAGAGAAGACACGGTTTTAGATCGAGAATGGCAGAGGTTGGTGGACGCAAAGTCTTAGCACGTCGTCGCGCCAAAGGCCGCGTTTCACTGACTGTGTGAAGATTTTAACAATCAAAAAATCGCTGGAATTTCAAAAGATCGGTAAAAAAGGCAGTAAGTTTTTTGCCAAGTCTATTCTTTTATTTTCCAGTCCCACTCCGCAAATTTACTTCCAGAATTTATCGCAGAATAAACGCGCTAAAGATTTTTGTCGCATCGGCTATACTGTAGCAAAAACCGTTAGTAAATCGGCGGTAATACGTAATCGCGCCAAAAGGAAATTGCGTGAATCTTTTCGTAAATTAGCCATTCTCCATGCCAAAAATCACTTTGATTATGTGATAATTGCGCGCAAAGAAATCATTGACGCTGATTACAAAAAAATTTTCGGTGATCTAAAATTTTGCCTGACAAAAATACATAAAATTTCCGTTTAGACAGGTTCTTATGAACAACGAAACAAAGCGCAGTAAAATTCCCTACATTTTTTTTATATTTTTTGCCGTCATTATCGTGGTGAATGTGGCTTACATCTACATCTCAAAAAAAACCTGGCGCGGGGTTGTTACCGATCACTCATATCAAAAAGGAGTGAATTACAATCAGGAAATCGAAAGCGCCAAACAGCAGGAAAAACTGCAATGGCAGGTGATGGAAAAATATATCCGTTTTGCGCCAAACAAAGGTAAATTGATGGTAAGCATCATGGACAAATCATTGCCAATAAAGGATGCTGAAGTCTATGTCACATTTAAGCGTCCGGTTCAGGAAGGTTTTGATTTTGCCGAAGTTTTGCATTTTGTTGATGGCATGTATCAGGCAGAAGTCGCTTTTCCATTTTTGGGGCAATGGGATGCGGAGATCATGATTGTCAAAGGCAAGGACAATTTCAAGATGGTTAAACGCTACATAATTCAATGATAAAGTGATGGGTTGTGACACAAAATTCTATGTCTGAAATATTTCGTGCGTCGTGCGTCGTGCATCGTGCTTCGATAGTTTTAAACCACGAAGCACGACGCACGAAGCACGACGCACGGAAAAGACACAAAATTTCAAGAACAATCAAGCGATGCTTCCATTGCGGCGAAGACACTAAAGATGCGTTGTCAGATTTTTGCTGTTTGGGATGTGATGCAGCATACAAAATCATCGGGAAATTCGGTTTGGAAAATTATTACAAGCTGCGCCAAATCAATGAAAATGAGCGAAAAATAAAACCGGAAATTGCCGAAATTTCTGATATTTCAGAATTCATCACGCATGAAAAAGATGGCTCATTTTCTATCGCATTGATGGTTCAGGGATTACATTGCGCCGCCTGTGTCTGGCTGATTGAAAGCATTTTAAAAAAACAGCAAAATGTAATTTCTGCGCGCATAAATCTTTCACGAAAAACCCTGTTTTTAAAATGGAGAGGTGATGCGCAATATGGCAATAATTTAATTCATCTTATTTACGAAATCGGCTACAAACTTCTGCCGTTTGACGAAGAAATTTTAAGCGCGGCAGAAAAAAAATATGATGATTCAATTTTGCGCGCCCTTGCCGTAGCTGGTTTTGGCGCCGGCAACATAATGCTCTTTTCTGTTTCGCTGTGGTTTGCAGGTGCGCTGGACATGGGAAATTCAACCAGAAATTTTTTGCATTTTTTTTCTTCTCTGATTGCGCTTCCGGTGGTGATTTTTTCAGCGCGTCCTTTTTTTGTTTCGGCCTTTAGATCACTAAAATCGGGCTATCCCAACATGGATTTTGCCATTTCCATGGCAATTTTTCTTTCCTGTGCCAGTAGTCTTTTTGCAACATTTCGCGGTGCGTTTCACGTCTATTTTGACTCGGCGGTGATGTTGGTTTTTTTTCTTTTGATCGGCCGTTATCTTGATTTAAAGGCGCGCAAAAAAGCTTTTTCGGTTGCAACAGAATTCACTTTGCTTGCCGCCAGTTTTGGACGTATTGAAGAAAATAACAGAATCAAAATTCTGCCAGGCAAACAATTGCAAGAAGGCATGATTTTACTGGTTGCGGCTGGAGAAAAAATTGCCGCTGATGGTATTGTGATTTCCGGCACAAGCGAAATTGATACTTCGCTGATTAGCGGTGAAACCTTGCCAAAAAAAATTACATGCGGTGCAGAAGTTTTTGCCGGCGAAATCAATCTCGCATCGCCACTGAAAATAAGGATCACTAAAAATGCGCAGAACAGTCTTCTTGCTCAAATAATCGCCATTGCTTCCGAATCGGAAAGCAAAAAAAATCATTACATTCGCATTGCCGACCGTCTGGCAAAATTTTATACGCCGGCGGTTCATCTTCTTGCGGCAATCACTTTTATTTTATGGTTTAAATCAGGATGGGAAACGGCGTTGATGAATGCCACCGCTGTGCTGATTATCACTTGTCCATGCGCTTTGGCTTTGGCGGTGCCGATTGTGCAAACCATCGTTATTTCCAATTTGATGCGCCGCGGTATTTTGGTAAAACATGGCGAAGCTTTGGAAAAATTACGCGAAATCGACGTAATAATTTTTGATAAAACTGGCAGCATAACCATCGGCTCTCCGCGTTTGGTTTCGTGCTTCGTGCTTCGTGCTTCGTGCTTCGTTGATTGTCGTACCGAGCCCGGTTTTGAATTTGGAAGTTTTTTTAAACTCGCGGCTTCATTAGCTAAAAAAAGCCGCCATCCTTTGTCGCAAGCGATCTGTTTTGCTTATGATTCTGAATTGGAAGAGCTGGAAGTTAAGGAAATCCCAGGCATGGGATTGGAAGCAATATTCGAAGATAAAATTTTGCGTTTAGGGCGAGCAGAATTTTGTGGAGTTGAAGGGGAAATTTCCGAAATGAATTGTTGTTTGAGGTTTGGTGATGAAAAAGTGATTTTTTATTTTGAAGATGAAATCAAAAGTGATGCCAGGGAAACAATTTTATCACTAAAAAAACTTGGTAAAAAAATAATTTTGCTTTCCGGCGATAAAGAAAAAGTTGTTTCTGAGGTGGCGGAAAAACTTGATATTGATGAATTTTATTCTTCCCAAACTCCGCTTTCAAAAGTGCAATTTCTGACAAAATTAAAAGATCAAAACAGAAAATTTGTTATGGTTGGTGATGGCCTTAATGATGCTCCCTCGCTTGCTCTGGCCGATGTTTCAATTTCATTTTCCAAAGCATCGGATCTTGCGCAAAACATTGCCGATATTGTGATTCAGCAAGAGAAATTAATGCCGCTTATTCATCTGTTTGTCTCATCAAAAAAAGCAATTTTGTTGATGAAACAGAATCTGATCATCGCTTTGATTTACAATTTAATCGCCATACCTTTTGCAATTTTCGGACATATTACCCCTCTGATTGCGGCATTTGCCATGTCATCTTCTTCACTTGCAGTTCTGGCAAATTCGTTGCGCATAAGTAATCGTAAACAGGGTTGTTAAGCAGAATTCTGTGCCGGAATTATTTCGTGCTTCGTGTGTTAAAATTACCGAAGCACGAAGCACGACGCACGAAGCACGAAATATTCCGGCACAGAATTCTGCTTAACAACCGTAATTTTATGTCCGTCCTCCTCTTCCTGATTCCCATTACTCTTGCCATCGGTCTTCTCGGTTTATGCTGTTTTTTATGGACTCTCAAAACCAAGCAATATGAAGATCTTGAAGGTGCGGCGAATCGAATTTTGTTTGATGATGCTGAAGAAAAAAATGAAGAAAAAAAACTTCAAATGACAGCCAAAAACAGTTGATTGAAAACTGAATTTTATTGTTGTCTTTTTTCAACCCGAATTTACCTTCCCGCAAAATCAATCTTGCTTTGGACATGAAGAAATTTTTTGTCGTTATCTCGTTATGTCTCTTTTCATGCGTGCAAAAAAACGACACTCCAAAAATCAGAATTGTTGATCTGGAAGGCAAGCCAAGACCGGTTGCAACTAAAATTCCGGAACTAAATGTCGCTGCTCTTGCTTCACAGGGAATTTCACAGGGAATTTCACAGGAAACTTCATGGGGAATTGTTCAAAATGACAGAAATTTTACTCCGGTAAAAAGAGAAAAAAATCCTGAAGAAGAAAACAATAAATCAGATTTCGGCGCTGCGTCCTCACAAATAGTCCAGCAGACTTTACAACCACAATTGCGAAATAAGGAAACTACCTACGATGAATCAATCCTTGCCGCAGGCCCGGTAGCAGAAGATGAGCAGATTGTCGAATATGATTTGTCGCAAGATGAAGAAAAGAAAAAAACCGCGATCAAAAAACCAACGAAAAAAATTGCTGTCAAAAAAACTGCCAAAACTGCGGGGGGGAAATTTTACGTTCAGCTTGGCTCATTTACTAATCGCGGCAATGCCGATAATCTTTTGATCAAAACAAAAAAATTCCATTCCGGCAAAGTTGAAATTGTTGAAGGAGAAAAAACAATCTATCGAGTTTGGCTCGGACCTTTTTCTAACAGAGCCAAGGCCAATGCAATGGTTGTGAAGGTTAAAAAATCCGGCCATGACGCAATTTTGGTTAAGGATAAATAATGAATTTCTGGCAAAATTTTGCTGCGATATTTTTCCTTCTTATCTCCTCTTGTTCTTCCTTTGATAATTCCAACGAAGCTTTTGAAAAAAAATACCGCAAAGAGGTCGCTAAAATAACCAAAGAAAGAGCGCCAAAAGATCAACAAAAAAAGCCGATAGTTTTTACCAGCACACCGCCGAGTGAAGCAGAACTGATGGAAGATATAGTTGGAGAGGGTGAATATTATCCCTATGCCGATATTGCCAAATTGGGAGACAAGCCGCGCTATGAAAATCTGCCAAATGGCGAGATTTATCAACAGATGAAAAGTCAAAATCCCGCCAATAATTTACCGCCGAATATTTTTGAAATCACTTACAACACCGTTTTACATCCGCCATTTCAAATGATAGGGGCTGAGTTTGATGTGATACAAATCCCAGATCATGATGCCTATGGAGTTGCAACCGCAATGTCCGATAAAAATTATCTTCTTGTTTCCGGCGAGGCTTTGCAGAGAAGTGTTGATAAAATCAATTCTGAAAAAACCGCAATTGATGCGGAAATCAACAATATCCTCGTTGCAGAAAAGAAGCGGCTTGCGAGAAAAAGAAAGGCGGAGAAAATTTTTGGGGAAAATCTGCAAAATAGTTCAAACTGATGTTTTGGCATAGGATTTTTTTTATTATTATCACGATCTTTTTCGCCTTTGAAGCCCTAGCGCAAAATGCGGCAGAAAAACTTCATGAAGCGCAATTTTATTTTCTCATCGATGCCGACAACAATGAAGTTTTGTTGGCCAAGAATGCTGATGTGCGTATCGCACCTTCCTCGATGACCAAAATGATGACAGCCTATGTGGTTTTTGATCAGATTCAAAATGGCAAAATCAGTTTTGATAATCAGTGTTTGATTGGCAGAGATGCCTGGCGCAAATCCGGTTCAAGCATGTTTCTCAATTATGGCGATGTGGTTTCAATTGAAGATCTGGTAAAAGGTTTATTGGTGGTTTCGGGAAATGATGCTGCGATTGCTTTATCCGAAAGCGTTGGTGGCAGTAGTGAAAATTTTATTGCTTTGATGAATATGAAAGCGCGCAAACTTGGTTTAAAAAACAGCCATTTCAAAAATCCGCATGGTCTTGCTGAAGATGGGCATTATATGAGTTTGCGCGATATTGGCGTTCTTGCTGTCAGGCTTTATCAGGATTTTCCGCAATATGCGCATTATTTTGGCATGTCGGAATTTACTTATGGCAATATCACGCAACGAAACCGCAATCCGTTGATCAGGATGAATTATGATGGAGCAATCGGCGGCAAAACCGGCCATACTAATGAAGGAGGTTATGGTGTAGTTGGTGTTGTAAAGCGCGACTATCGTCGTCTGGTTGGTGTGGTCAACAAGGCTAAAACTCCAAGACAAAGAAGCGAAATCATCACCGCTCTTTTTGATTACGGATTTCAGAATTACAAAAAATTGACCTTGTTTGAAAAAGACAAACCAGTGGCCGAGCTTGCAACCTGGCTTGGCAAAAGATCAAAAATTTCTGTGGCGCCAAATCAACCAATCGCCATCAATATCCCACGCGATAAAATGCTCGACGATGTTAAGGTTAGTGTGAAATACAAAGGTCCGATTTATGCGCCAATTGGCAAGGGCGCGAAGCTGGCTAGTCTGGTGATCGAAGTTAAAAACTACAAAACCTTTGAATATTCGCTTTTCTCCAAGGAAAAAATTGACAAGGTCTCCGGCTTAAGAAAAATCAACTGGGTTTTGCGTCACAAAATCAAAACCGTAACTAACAGACTTCTTCCAAAACCCTCTTTTAGCCACGATTGAGCGGTTGGTTCGATGCTCGAAGCTCGCCGTATGTCTTTATACGCCTCGCTTCTGCGCTTCGATCCGCCCTCCAATCGTGGCTAAAAGAGGGTTTTGAAAGAAGTCTAAATTTTAAAACAATGGATCTGAAATCATTGATGCGTCAAGCACAGGAAATGCAAAAAAAAATGCAACAAGTTCAACAGGAATTGGCGCAGAAAGAATATGAAGGTTCGTCCGGAGGTGGCATGATCAGGGTGCTGATCAATGGCGCCGGAATTGTTGGCAAAATTTCCATCGATTCTTCTTTGATCAATGTTGATGAGAAGGAAATTCTCGAAGATCTTCTGATTGCCGCTGTAAACGATGCCAGAAAAAAAGCCGATGAAGGTTCAAATGATTCGCTACGTGCTGCAACCAGCGGGATTCCGCTTCCTCCTGGGTTTAAATTTTAGATAGATTCTTATGGAACTTTAATGAGTATACCAAAGCCTTAACGAAGAATAAAATTTAAAGCGAATTTGAATGCAAATAATGAGTTACGAACTTCTTAATCAGAATCTTGGTTCAGTTATAGACCAGATTGCAAGAGAGCGCGATATTATTCATGTTACTCGTCATGGTCACGAGTCCGTGGTAATAATTTCCGAATCCGATTTTGATGCGATGCAAACCACAATACACCTGCTCTCAAATTCAACTAATGCTGCACGTTTAAGCGAGTCATTTAAACAAGCCAAAGATGGAGATTTTGTTGATGTCGAATGGGATGAAGACAAATAAATATCAGATTAAATATACCAGAAATGCTGCTGCAGACATAGCGTTTTTTAGGGAAAGAGATCGGACAATTTATCGCAGAATTTATTCGCTTATCCAAGATATGGAACAACATCCTTTTACCGGCATAGGAAAGCCTGAAATGCTAAAATATAATTTAAATGGTAGATGGTCTAGACGTATTACTGCAGAACATCGTTTGGTTTATGAAGTAACAGGAAATGAAATTGTCATTCATCAATGTCGTTTCCATTATTAGCTAGTTGATGAACTCTCCTCTCTCTCACCTCCCCCAAATCAAACAAAAAGATTTAAAAAAACTGGTCTCCGTCATCCGCAAAAATTGTGATGATGTTGAGATGATCATTCTCTTTGGCTCCTATGCCAGAGGTGATTATAGGGAATTGCAGGATGTTATTCCAAACAAACCGGGATTTAGAAGAGTTTCCGATTATGACATTTTGGTTATAACCAAAAAGAAAAACTTCTCCATCTGGCATAAGATTGAAGATGAATGCAGAAAGCTGAAATTAACCGCTCCGGTGAATACCATTCTTGCCCATGACATCAAGAAGCTGAATGAGAAATTGGAAGTGGGACAATATTTTTTTTCCGATATCAGGAAGGAAGGCATTGTGCTTTATGATTCAAAAAGATCGAAATTGGCTAAAGCCAGAAAGCTTGCTTTGGGGGAGAAGAGAAGGGCTGCGAGAGAGAATTTTGAATGGTGGTTTGAAAGAGCGAAAGGATTTTGGGATTCGTATTTGTTTCATTTGCCTAGAAATGAAAAAGGCAATGGTTTGGCGGCTTTCAATCTTCATCAATCCATAGAACACTCCTACAAAACCCTCCACCTAGTTTTCACCAACTATTGTCCCAACGAACATTTCCTCTCTCTCCTCGCCATCAAAATCAACCGCCTCCACCCCAATCTCAAAAAACTCTTCCCTCAAAAAACCGACATTCAAAAAACCCGCTTCAAACTCCTCGAATATGCCTATATCGGCGGCCGCTACGATACAAAATTTTTCATGACCAAAAAGGATTTGGAGATTTTGGCGAAGGATGTCGTGAAGCTTTTGAGAATTGTTGAAGAGATTTGCGGGAAGAAAATACAACTCACTTAACTCAAAATTGTTTATGAAAAAATCAACCAACATCAAAATTTTTGAATCAAAAAAAATTCGTTCTGTTTGGAATGACAAGGAAGAAAAATGGTATTTTTCAATTGTGGATATTGTTGCTGTTCTGACCGATCAGGCAAATTTTAGTTTGGCACGAAACTATTGGAAAGTTCTAAAACACAGGTTGTTAAAGGAAGGAAGTCAGTTGGTTACAAATTGTAACCAACTGAAAATACAGGCAAGTGATGGTAAATTTTACAATACCGATGTTGCCGATCTTCAAACAGTTTTCCGTCTCATCCAATCAATCCCATCTCCAAAAGCTGAACCATTCAAATTATGGCTGGCCAAAGTTGGAGCAGAAAGAATTGATGAAATTGAAGATCCGGAAATTGGTATTGAAAGATTAATGGAAACCTATCTGCGCAAAGGTTACTCCAAAGAATGGGTTAACCAGCGTTTGAAAAGTATTGAGGTGCGTAAAGAGTTAACCAATGAATGGGAAAATCGTGGTGTTAAAAAAGGGGAAGAATTTGCAATTTTGACTGATGAAATTACTGAAGCGTGGTCGGAATTTACCACAAAACAATACAGAAATTTTAAAGGTTTAAAAAAGCAGAATTTACGCGATAACATGACCAATCTTGAACTGGTTTTAAATATGCTTGCCGAAGCAACTACCACCGAAATCTCCAAAGAAAAACAACCAAAAAATTTTTCTGAAAATCGTAAAATTGCAAGACAAGGTGGCGCAATTGCCGGTAATACACGTAAAGCTATTGAAAGAAAAACCGGCAAAAAAATAGTTTCCAGCCTCAATGTCAAACATCTACAAATCAGCAATGAAAGTTAAACTCTGCGGTTTTACTGATGAAAAATCAGTTGAAGTCGCAATTGCGTGCAAATGTGATTTTATCGGTTTTGTTTTTTGCAAAGATTCTGTGCGCTATATTTCTCCTGAAGATGCCGCAAAAATTTCTGCCAAGATTCCGTCTGGCATTGCTAAAGTTGCGGTTGTAGTTGACGCCGGTTTCGATTTTTTGTCAAAGATTTCACAAAAATTTTCTCCTGATTTTTTTCAATTTCACGGGCAAGAAGATGTCAGTTTTCTGCAAATGGTGAGGCAGAAATTTCCGCAAATAAAAATCATCAAGGCCTTCCGAATCAGCAACGACAGTGATCTCGATCAAGTAAAGTATTTTGAAGAAGTAGTAGATTTTTTTCTCTTCGACAGCAAAAAAGCCGGCAGTGGTGAAAGTTTTGACTGGAAGATTCTGCGGGATTTTCATGGTAAAAAGGATTGGTTTTTATCCGGCGGTCTGAATATCAACAACATCGATGAAGCCTTGCAAATCACCGGTGCAAAAATGATTGATATTTCTTCGGGAATAGAAAAAGTGCGCGGCCTGAAATCGCCGGAATTAATCGAGCGGTTAATGAAAAAACTTAGACACTGTTAGCTAATTATTTTTTCCGTGCTTTTTTGCGAATTTTTGCTCATTTTTTTGAAGAATTTTTCGCAGTATGTCTAATACAGCTTCAAAATTCTTCAAAAAAGTCGCTAAAAATTGGCAAAAAATCCCGAAAAAAATAATTAGCTAACAGTGTCTAAATAAATGTTTTTCAAAATCAGAAATTTTCTCTTCGGACAAAAGCGCGATCCTTTCGACAAAGAAACCAGAAAACACATTTCTTTAGCCGCCTTTCTTGCCTGGGTTGGCCTTGGAGCGGATGGGATTTCTTCCTCATGTTATGGTCCGGAAGAAGGATTTATTGCGCTTGGCGTTCATAGCGATCTGGCGATCTATCTCGTGATTGCCATTACTCTCACCATTTTCATCATCTCTTACGCTTACACTCAAGTCATCGAACTTTTTCCAAATGGTGGCGGAGGATATCGTGTGGCAACAAAGCTTTTAGGGCGCCATGCCGGTCTTGTTTCGGGTTCAGCTTTGATTGTTGATTATGTTTTAACCATCTCGATTTCGATTGCCGCTGCAATTGACGCAATTTTCAGTTTTCTTCCTCCCGAATGGCAAAAAGCCAAAATAGTTTTTGCCGCTATTCTGATTTGTTTTCTCGCCTTCCTGAATCTGCGCGGCATGAAAGAGTCAATTAAGATTCTGCTGCCAGTTTTTCTTGGCTTCATCATCACACATTTTGCTTTGATTGTTTATGGTATTGTGGCACATCGCTATGGCCTTGCCACCCTTATTCCTCAAGCCGTTGCCGAAACCGGAGAAATGAAAAACGCTTTTGGCTGGGTTTTTATTTTATCAATTTTTCTCAAAGCCTTTTCGATGGGAGCCGGCACATACACTGGTTTGGAAGCGGTTTCAAACAATGTTAATACCTTGTCGGAACCACGAGATCGCACCGGAAAATTGACAATGTTCATGGTGGCAATTTCTCTCGCTTTCATGGCCGCCGGAATCACCTTGCTTTATCTGTTGTGGGGCGTTGCCAAAGTTGAAGGACAAACTTTGAACGCCACTACCTTCTACATCCTCACCGAAACCTGGAACTACAATGACATCGAATTCGGTAATTTTCTGGTGCCAATTGTGATGCTTTTTGAAACCGGTCTTTTGGTTGTTGCTGCCAATGCCGGATTTCTTGCCGGTCCCAATGTCATTGCCAACATGGCTTCTGATGAATGGATGCCCAAATCTTTTAGCTCTCTTTCCAGCAGATTGGTCACGAAAAACGGCATTTTATTTATGGCGATTGCGGCAATTATCACACTGATCATCACCGGCGGCTCGGTTCATGTTTTGGTGGTGCTTTATTCGATCAACGTGTTCATCACTTTTTCGATGTCGCTTCTCGGCCTTACGATTTATTGGCTGCGCAACCGTAGAAGAAAACCGGCATGGAAAAGCAAAATGCTGATTTCGTTTGTCGGTTTCATTGTCTGCTTTGGCATTTTATCAATCACCATTTTTGAAAAATTTTATGAAGGTGGTTGGGTGACGTTGCTGATTACTTCCATTTTCATCGCTTTTGGTTTGCTGATTAAAAATATTTATCGCCGTTTCAGATTACATTTAAGCCAAAAGGAAAATGAATTTCTGGATTATAATGTGGTTTCGGAAGTTGAAATCACGGAAGTTGATAAAGAAGCGCCAACAGCGGCGATCATCGTTGATCAAACTTTTGGCAGCGGCATGAATTGTCTGCTTGAGATCAAAAAACTTTTTCCCGGAATTTTTAAGAATTTTATTTTCGTTATGGTTGGCGAAGTTGATTTCAACAATTTCCGCGAAGAAAAAAGATGGCGCGAAATGCGTAGCAAAACCAAAATGATTTTGCGCAAATACAAAAATTACTGCAATGCCAATGGCCGCTTTGCCAAAGCCTATGTCGGATATGATGCCGATATTGTCGAAAAGATGACACAACTAACCAATCGTGTGGTAAGGGATTATCCAAATACGGTTTTCTTCGGCACCAAATTTATCTTCGACAATGAAAATATTTTCACCCAAATCCTCTTCAACCACATCCCATACATCATGCAAAGACGCTTGCATGTCCAAGGACAAAACATGGTGATTTTGCCGATGAAAATTTGAGGGTATAAAAATGACATGTTTTGAAACCATCTCTCCAAGATTGTCATCCCGAACTTGTTTCGGGATCTAATTTTTCTGCCCTCACTTCAAAAGCGTCCATCATTTTTGTCACCGCTTTCTCAAAAATTGTGCCGACCATTTTGGTTAGAAAAATTGAGTTGAATTCAAACTCGATGAAAAATTCCACTTCGCAATTTTCATTTTCCAAATCACGGAATTTCCATTTATTTACCAAATTTTTGAATGGACCCTGAATTGCAATCACATCAACAAAAAACTCATCAGGCCTTGATTTTCCATGCTTCACGTCAGAGCGATATTTTTCAAAAAGATTTTTAAAATTAATCAATAAATCGGCGCGCAAATTTTCTTCTGAAATTTTTTCAACAATTTTTGCCTGTTTGCACCAGGGCAAAAATTCCGGATATTTTTCAATATCCATCACCAGATCATAAATTTTTTTTGCCGGATAAGGGAGAATTTTTGTTTGGCTTAAAGATGACATACAGCTAAATAAAATTTCTAAATTTTGACATTTCACCTTCGTTAAAATTTCCCATCATCTCTTTCATTTTTTCTGGATCAATTTTTCCCATTTTTCCCATCATTTTTTTCATCTGTTTATATTTTTTCATCAGGCGATTGACCTCCTGAATTGTGCTGCCAGCGCCTTTGGCGATTCTGTGTTTGCGTGAGGAATTTAAAATTTCCGGATCATTTCTTTCGGTTTTGGTCATCGAAAGAATCAGGGCTTCCTGCAATTTTATTTCCTTTTCGAGATTGTTCATTTTGCCGAGTTGCTCTTTTATCTTCCCGATGCCTGGCAGCAGATTTATTATGTTCGCCGCACCACCCATTTTTTTCATATTGCGGATTTGCGATAGCAAATCATTGAAGTCAAACTCACCGGCACGCAACTTTTTTGCTGCCTTTTTCATCTCTTCTTCGTCAAAAATTTCCTGCGCTTTTTCAACCAGAGAAACCACATCACCCATGCCGACAATTCTTGAAGCGATACGCTCCGGATTAAATTCATCGAGCTCTTCTACTTTTTCGCCGACGCCGATAAATTTGATTGGACAATTGGTTGCAGCCTTCATGGTCAAAGCTGCGCCACCACGAGAATCGCCATCCAAACGTGTTAAGATAACTCCGCTGATTGGCAATTTTTCCAGGAAATTTTTGGCAACATTTATAGCATCCTGTCCAATCATGGCATCAACGACGAGCAGAGTTTCCGTAGCAACAACGGCATTTTGAATTTCAACCAATTCCTGCATCATTGTTTTATCGATTGCGATGCGTCCCGCGGTGTCGAGAATTAAAACATCATAACCGAAATCAGCGGCTTTTTGTCTGGCTTTTTTTGCGAGCTCGATTGGTTTTTTTTGTGTGTCGAACTCATCACAATCAACAAAGATTTTTTGTGACAAAATTTTTAACTGCTCTGCCGCTGCTGGCCTGTAAGTGTCAAGTGAGGCGAGCAAAATCTTTTTATGGTTTTTATTTTTTAACCGCAGCGCCAATTTTGCCGCAGATGTGGTTTTGCCTGCGCCTTGCAAACCAACCATTAAAATCACTGCAGGCGGGCGTGTATCAAGGTTGATTTCTGATTTTTCGCTTCCCAGTAATTTTGCCAATTCATCATGAACGATCTTTACGATCATTTGTCCTGGTGAAACAGATTTGATCAGCTGTTGTCCCAAGGCAGTTTGTTTGACTTGCTCGATAAAATTTTTGGCAATTGGCAAAGCAACATCAGCTTCCAAAAGTGCGATTCGAATTTCGCGCATCGCGGTATTTAAATCATCTTCCGAGATGAATTTTTTGCCGGAAATCTGATTAAAGATTTTTGTGATTTTGTCGGAAAAATTATCAAACATGGTATTTTTTAGAGCCTGTTTTCAAAAATGTTGTGTCTCTAAAAATAGATCCTGAAACAAGTTCAGGATGACATGTTTTAGAAGTTCAGGATGACATGTTTTAGAAGTTCAGGATGACATGTTTTAGAATCATCTTTCCCAGATTGTCATCCTGAACTTGTTTCAGGATCTATTTTTTGGACACAAAATTTTAAGAACAATCTTGAAAACAGGCTCTAAAACTATTTGGTTTCAACATAACAATTCGGCGTTTCGTAAAGTTTTATTGCCACGCATTTGACATTTTTTTTGGCGAAAAGTTTCGGACAAATTTCTTTTAAAAGGTGGTTGGCGATATTTTCGGCGGTTGGATTTTCTTTGAGGTAATAAATTTTTTGTCCGGTTTCAGAGGAAATTTTTCCACCAAGTTTTTTATCTTTGATTGAAAGAATTGTGTTGTGATCGAGATGCTCTTCAACCCAAGAACCAAGCACTTCACGAATTGTTCCAAAATCAATTACACGTCCCAAATCATCAAGTTTTTTTGCGGTAAAACTTGCCTCCAGCGCATAGCGATGACCGTGCAACATTTTGCATTTGCTTTCATGATTGAGAATTCTGTGTGCGGCGTCAAACTCGATGCGCCTAGTGCAAATAAACTCAAATCCGTCATCAGAACCACCCATAATTTCTACTAACCCTTGATTCTGCCGGCCTTGTGCTCCGCTCCGCTCAGGAACCGTATGCATGATACGCTTCCTGTGCGGTGCTCGCACAAGACCGGCAGAATCAAGGGTTAGCGAAATTCTGGATGGTTCTGATGACGGATTTGAGTTTATAATTTTTTTCATGTCAGAGATTTTAAAGAAGTTAAAATTCGATCACAACGGTCTCATTCCTGCAATAGCCAAAGATGTTAAAAGTGGTGAGGTTTTGATGATGGCCTGGATGAATGAAGAATCCCTGCGCCTTACTCTTGCAAGTGGATATGCCACGTATTTTTCGCGTTCACGAAATGCTTTGTGGAAAAAGGGTGAGACTTCCGGTCATGTTCAAAAAGTAATCTCAATTACTGCTGATTGCGATTTTGATTGTCTTTTGCTTGCAGTTGAACAAAGCGGGCCAGCATGTCATACCGGCAAACCAAATTGTTTTTTCAATAAAATTGCATGATTACAACTTGGCTTGAAATCAGTAAAAAAGCGCTTCTAAACAATATTTTTCAAATCAAAAAAATTCTGCCACAGAAGACAAAATTCATGGCAGTGATCAAAGCCAATGCTTATGGACATGGGCTTTTAGAGGTGGCAAAATTGATCGAAAACAAGGTGGATTATTTTGCTGTTTATGCTTTTAGGGACGCGCTTTTACTGCGTCAAAATGGTTTTAAAAAAAAGCTATTGGTTTTGGAGCGCGCTTTTTTGGATCAGGTTGATCTGGCGATAAAACATGATATTGAACTGACCGTCACAACTTTCGATATTTTACAAAAAGTTAAAAAAAATCTGAAGATTCACATCTGTGTTGATACCGGCTTGGGAAGAGATGGTTTTATCGAAGACGATATGAAAAAAGTGGTGAATTTCCTGAGAAAATCACCTTTGCACGTTGTTGGTCTTTATGCGCATTTTGCTTCTGCTGATGATTTTAATTTTGACGATTACACTAAAAATCAGGCGCGGCAATTATTGCGCTTACAAGAGGAATTTTTGCGCTTCAAAATTAATCCTCTAATCCATCATTGCGCTAGCGCTTCAACCTTGATAGGTAAGGTTTCAAAGCATTTTGATATGGCAAGAATCGGTGTTTCGCTTTATGGTTTATGGCCTTCAAAACAGATCAAAAAAAGTAAACAAAATCAGGTAAAATTAACGCCGGTTTTGTCATGGAAAGCAAAAATTCTGGAAGTGAAATTTTTAAAAAAAGGCAGCGCCATTTCCTACAATTGCACTCACATTTTGCAGCGTGATTCAAAATTGGCAGTGCTTGGCATTGGCTATTTCGATGGCATTCCTCGCCTTGCTTCAAACAAGGCCTTTGTGATTGTTAAAGGCAAAAAAGTTCCACAAATCGGGCGTGTGACGATGAATCTGATCGTGCTTGATGTGACAGAAATTGAAAATGTCAAAGTCGGCGATATCGCAACAATAATTGGCTGCGAAAAAAAGGTTGCAATTTCTGCCGATGATTGGGCAGAATTCTCGCAAAGTTCAAATTACGAAATTGTTACAAGGATCAACTCCGGCATAAAGCGTGTCGTTGTCTAATTTACGGAGTTAACATGAAAAACCACCTCTCATCGCTGGTTAATTTTTTTTCCGGTTTTGGTAAAAAGTCAGAAATTGACTTTTGCTCGAATGGAGTTTTAACGCTTGGTGTTGAAATCGAGTTGCAACTGATTGACAGAGATTCTTTCAATTTAACTCCGAGAGCGGAAGAGATTTTAAAAGCCGCATCTTCACTTACCAAAAAGATCAAGCAGGAATTTTATTTGAGCACGGTTGAGATCAATACCAGCAAGTGTTTTGATGTTTGTGAAGTCGAAAAAGATTTAAGCCAATCTTATGATATCATCACTAAAATCGGCGATGAGTTTGGCATTAATTTTGCCACCACCGGCTGCCATCCTTTTTCGCTTTATTCAGATTGTGTCATCACTTCGCTTCCGCGTTATCAGGATTTGATTGATCGCAACCAATGGCTGACTCGTCGTATGACGGTTTATGGTTTGCATGTCCATTTGGGAATGAAAAGCGGCGATGATGCCATTCGCTTTAATAATTTTTTTCTTAATTTTGTTCCGCATTTACTGGCGCTTTCAGCCAGTTCACCTTTTTGGCAGGGTGATGACACTGGTCTTGCTTCATGCCGTCCAACCACTTATGAAGCATTGCCAACTGCCGGACATCCTTATCGCGCCAGAAACTGGAATGAATTTGAGCATCTCTATCGCATCTTAAAGAAATGCAAGGCTATAAATTCCATCAAGGATTTATGGTGGGATATTCGTCCAAGTCCGGCTTACGGCACCCTTGAAATTCGTGCCTGCGATGGTCCTGCTACTTTGGATGAAGCTTTGGCCATCGTTGCTTTTATTCATATGTTGAGCCATTGGTTTAATGATAGCGGTGATTGGATAGGGCAGGTGCCAACCCCGCCATTATGGTTCTCGCGTGAAAATAAGTGGCGCGTGATCAGGCATGGTTTACATGCCGATCTCGTTGTTGATTTTGACGGCGCAACAAAGCCAATCAGCGAAGATATTTTGCAGTGGCTGGACAAGCTTGCTATCTACGAAAAAAAACTGGGTTACAAAAAATATGTCGACGTTTTACGTGAAATTATCAGCAAGGGAAACAGTTCAAATCGCCAGCGCAAAATACACGCTGACAACAATTCGTTTTCAGATGTGGTGAAATTTAACGTTGAAGAATTTTTGGCAAGAAAGCCGGTTTGGAATTAGCTGTGAATCTGACGCTTATCAACTGCTAAAGCTGCTTCCTTCACAGCTTCGTTGTAGGTTGGATGAGAGTGGCAGGTTCTTGCGATATCTTCTGCTGATCCGCCAAATTCCATGGCGACAACCACTTCGTGAATTGTGTTTCCGGCTTCGCGTCCAATTATGTGAGCGCCTAAAATGCGGTCGGTTTTTGCATCGGATAAAATTTTAACAAAACCTTCTGAATCAAAAGTGGCACGGGCGCGTGAGTTTGCCATCATCGAAAATTTTCCGACTTTGTAATTGATGCCGGCCGCTTTTAATTCTTCTTCAGTTTTACCGACTGATGCGATTTCCGGATAAGTGTAAATTACGTTTGGAATCGTGTCATAATTTACATGTCCGGCTTGTCCGGCGATGATTTCTGCTGCGGCAACGCCTTCATCTTCAGCCTTGTGGGCAAGCATCGGGCCTGTTGTTACATCGCCAATAACGAAAATATTTTCAACTGATGTGCGCAGATGATGATTTTCAATGAAACCGCGTGCGTTGGTTTTGATGCCAACATTTTCCAATCCAAGATTTTCTGTGTTTGGTTTGCGTCCAATCGCAACTAGAACAACATCGGCTGATAAAGTTTCTTTTTTGCTATTTTCTTTTTTGTCATCGGCAACAGATTCAATCTCAACTTTAGCGCCGTTTTTTTCGTTCTTCACTGCAACAACTTTTGTCGAAAGACGGAATTTAAAACATTGTTTTTCGAGAATTCTCTGGAAGTTGCGCGAGATTTCCGCATCCATTGAAGGCGTGATTTTGTCGAGGAATTCAATGACTTCAATTTCAGCGCCAAATCTGCCCCAAACAGAGCCAAGCTCAAGCCCGATAACGCCAGCGCCAATTATGATCATTTTTTGCGGGACTTTTTCAAGATCAAGTGCGCCGGTTGAAGAGACAATCACCTTTTCATCAATATCAACACCGGGAAGTTTTGTCACTTCCGATCCGGTGGCGATGATGAAATTTTTAGCGGAAATTTTTTCTTTACTGCCGTCGGATTTTGTTACTTCGATCGTATTTTTATCCAAAAATTTTCCTGCACCTTCGATGTAGGAAACTTTGTTTTTCTTGAATAATCCGGCGATACCTTGAGTTAAGCCAGAAACAATTTCGTTTTTGTTTTGCAGCAATTTTTTTATGTCAATTTTTGGTTCGGAAATTTGGATTCCTAATTTTTCAAAACCATGTTTTGCATCATGAAATTTATGCGAAATTTCAAGCAGAGCTTTTGAGGGAATACAGCCGATATTCAAACAAGTTCCGCCCAAAGTTTTTCTTTTTTCCACACAGGCTGTTTTAAGCCCAAGTTGTGATGCGCGAATTGCCGCAACATATCCGCCCGGCCCGCCGCCGATTATTACTACGTCAAAATTTTGTTCGGTCATTTTTGAAATTTTAAAATTTGAGCAATAAAAAACCGGTCCGTTTGTATTAGGACCGGTTTGTTTTTGAAGAGTTTATTTACCCTCTTGCTAAATATTACCCCTCACCCCAACCCTCTCCCACAAGGGGAGAGGGAGTTGCACCGAATTCGGATTAACTCCCCCTCTCCTTGTGGGAGAGGGTTGGGGTGAGGGGTAAAATTGAAATTATTTTTTAATTTTCTTTTTTGCTGCTTTCTTTTCTCTAATGATTTTAACGTCAGAGAGTTTGCCGGAATCAATCAACTTATTTTTGATTTTTGTTCTTATCTTTTTTCCAAGAGCAGTGAGTTTGGCATAGCGACAATTAATCAGGAAATTGTCAATATTGCCAAGCTTGTTGATAGTTCTAATGGTTGATACAGCTAGCTTTAACCTTATGTCAACGCCAAGCGTATCGCTCTTCAAAGAAACATTTTTTAAATTTGGGCGAAACTCTCTTTTTGTTTTACGGTTAGAGTGAGAGACTTTGTGTCCACTCATAACAGAAACAGCAAGCAAATCGCATTTTCTTGACATGTTTTTAAACGTTTTGAAGCGGATTAATTAAGCGCCGCAATCGTAAGCGCCTTTGCCAGTGATGGCGGAAACGATTGATGGAGCGCCAAACATCGCGGCGATACCAGCGGCAACACCAATCATCAAACCCCAGGATACTTTACCAGTAAAGAAGCCGATACCAACAGAGATGATGGCAAAAGCAGCGAAGGCTTTACCAGCATTGCCGGTGATGATTTTTAATACGTTACAAACCGTATCAACCAAGACATTTGAGCTTGTAGTGGTAGAGACGGTGGTTCCGCTTTGTGCAAATGCATCAGATGAAATTGCAGGGACAACTAGTGGAGCTAATGCAAGGATTAGAAATGATAGAATGGTAATTTTTGCCACAGAAGAAAAAATCTTTTTCATAATTAGTTTTTGGATTGATTGACTGAAATAACCCAAACAATCATGGTTCGCATGACGATTTGTAAGGCGCGGCGCAACTTGCCTGACTTGTTTTAAAATTGCAACAGAGAATTTTATTTCACTTCAAGATTTTTATTTCCCATTCCAAATCGACACCGGTTTTTTCTTTCACTGATTTTTTTACTTCATTGCCTAAATCAATCAAATCCTTTGCCTTCGCTTGTCCGCGATTGATCATGAAGTTGCAGTGTTTTTCTGAAATTTGTGCATCGCCGATAATTTTTCCGCGATATCCGGCTTCATCAATTAACTTCCACGCACTCAATCTTGGCGGATTTTTAAAAGTGCTGCCTCCGGTTTTGGCGCGGATTGGTTGCGCTTTTTCGCGTTGCCTGTTTAATTCAGTAATTTTTTTTTCAACTTCATCGAAGCTTGATTTTGCTGCTTTGAAACGTCCTTCGATAAAAATAAAATTTTTTGAAATTTTATTGCCGCGATAAAAAAATCCAAAATCGGAATTCGATAATTTGTGCAAATTTCCATCAAAATCCATTGCGATAGCGCTGATTAGATTTTGTGCGACATCAAAACCATAACAGCCAGCATTCATGGCGATTGCGCCACCGATTGAGCCGGGAATTCCGCTGAAGAATTCTAAACCGGAAAGAGCAGCATTTTTGCAATAAAGCGCGACATTGCCGCACAAAGCGGCAGCGCCCGCTGTCACCATTTTCTCTTCATGCGAAATTTTGGCAAATTCAGCGGGAAGTTTGATGACAACACCTTTCACGCCTTCATCAGAAACTATAACATTTGAACCAGCGCCTAAAATCTGGATTGGAATTTTTTTGGGACAATTTTTTAAAAAATACTGCAAATCAGCCATATCAGCGGGACGAAACATAATTTCGGCATGGCCGCCGACATCGAACCAGTTTTTTAGTTTGGCGTTTTGGCGATACGAACCGCGAATGTTTGGTAATTGATAATTCATTGATGAATCAGATTCAAAATTATTGGAATTCTTCCTTCGTTTTCGGCCTTTTTTTGGTATTTGGTTTTGGTCCAATTTTCAGGGAAAATCTGCCAGTCTTTTTTGGAATTTGCGAGCCAGAAAAATTTTTTGCTGTGCAAAATTTCTGATAAAATCCAGGTTTTGTAAGAGTCGTGGTCTGTTGCAATTATTAGTCTTGCAGCTTTTTTCATTTTTGGCGAAAGAATTTCATCAAGAAATTTTGTAGTGATCAGACGGCGTTTGAAATGCTTTAATTTTGGCCAGGGATCGGGAAATAAAATATAAATTTCATCAAAAAAATTATCGGGAAAATTTTGTAAAAAAACGCGGACATCTTCTTGCGAGATTTTGAGATTTGAAAGTGGCTCTTTCTCAAGTTTAGCCAATAAATTCACAACTCCGTTGAGGTGAGGTTCGCAACCAAAAAAATTTTTATCAGGATTTTTTTTGGCTTTTTCAAAAAGAAAATCACCGAAGCCGAAGCCGATTTCTATTTTAGATCCCGAAACAAGTTCGGGATGACAAGTGTAAGTCATGTTGTGAATGCAAACCAGATTGTCATCCCGAACTTGTTTCGGGATCTGATAAGTTGACAGTAGGTTTTTCAGCAAAAATTTTTTGTGATCGGAGAGTTTGCGGCTTTTGATGCGGCCAAAGCTTCTAATCCATCTGTCTCCTATCTCTTGCTCTCCGCTTCCTTCAATCATCTTCCGAGTTTTTTAACTCTTTCTTCATGCCTTCCGCCTTCAAATTTGCCGTTTAAGAAGGCTTTTGCAATTGCTAGGGCTGATTGGTCTTTAGTCATTCTGGCGCCAAGGCAAAGCACGTTGGCATCGTTGTGAGCTCTTGCAAGTTTTGCTGATTTTACATTATAGCTTAATGCGGCGCGCACATGTTTGAAGCGATTTGCCGCCATGCAAATTCCAACACCGCTTCCGCAAATTAAAATCCCGAATTCTTTTTTGATTTTTTTGACGAGCTTTTGCGCGTAATCAGGATAATCCACTGATTTTTCTGCCGAATTGCAACCAAGATCAGCAAGCTTGAATCCTGATTTTGTGAGTTCTGTGATTAGAAATTTTTTTAAGTGAAAACCGGCGTGATCGGAGGCGATGAAAATTCGTGCTTCGTGCTTCGTGCTTCGTGCTTCGTGCACTTTCTTTAAATTAACGTTTGCGGTAGGTTTGGCCTTTGCGTGCCTTTTTGAGGCCGTATTTTTTGCGTTCGACAACTCTTGGATCGCGAGTGAGAAAGCCACCTTTTCTTAAAGCCTTGTGTGTATCGCAATCAAACTCAACCAAAGCTTTGCTGATGCCGTGAGCCAACGCTCCGGCTTGTCCGCTTTTGCCGCCGCCTGTGATTGTGGCTATAACATCAAATTTATTTTCACCTTTTGCTGTGGCAAAGGGAGCTTTAACCATGCTTACCAAAATTTCGCGGCCGAAATAGGTTTTGGCATCGAGACCATTAACGGTGATTTTGCCATTGCCCTTTTTTATCCATACGCGCGCTGCGGCGTTTTTTCTTTTGCCGGTTGCGTAAGAGCGGCCGGAAGCATCAATTTTTGGGGTGGAGACTTTTTCTCTCACCTTTGTTTCTTCTTCCTCTTTTTTGATGATTTTTTCTTTAGAGCTTATCTTCAAATTCATATCTTAGTTAAATTTTTTGTTTTTACGATTCATTGAAGCCACATCCAAAATTTGTGGATTTTGCGCCTGATGTTTGTGATTGGCTCCTTTGTAGATGTGGAGTTTAACCATGATGTCGCGTTGCAGAGGTCCGCGGGAAATCATTCTTTCAACGGCATAATGCAAAACTCTTTCGGGAAATTTTCCTTCAATGATTTGGCGTGCGGTTTTGTCTTTGATTCCGCCTGGATAGCCAGTGTGCCAGTGATAAAGTTTTTCGGCGTATTTTTTGCCGGTGAGTTTCACTTTTTCGGCGTTGATGACAACGATATGATCGCCGCAATCAAGATTTGGCGAGAAGCTTGCTTTATGTTTGCCGCGCAGAATTTTGGCGACAATTGAAGCAAGACGGCCAACCACCAGATTTTCCGCATCAATCAGCCACCATTTTCTTTGAATTTCACTCGGCTTTGCCGTGTAAGTTTTTAGCATTTTCTAGAAAGATTTAAGAGCCAGTAAGAAAGGGCGGCGCATTAAAGGCATGGCAAAACAAAAGTCAAATTGAAATTAGCTTTTGGAAAATTTTTTAAAAAATTATGTTGCAAAAAGATCAAATGTTTTTTCTTGTTTTGCGCTTCAACTAAATACCAAGTTTGGTATATCCTGTGCGGGACTGTCGCAAATCCCCATTTCTTGCCATTTTTAAACGCGATGAGCCCTTGTAAATCAAGAGTTTAGACTTTGCAGAAAGTTGATTTGCGACATGGCCCGTGTAAGCCTGTTTTATTAAATCTTATTTGAAATTATGTCTAAACCTCCTTTTACATTTACCGATCCTTTTAGCGAGCTTCCAATTGACCATGAGAATGCTTCGTCAAGTAATCATAAGCTTTTCACAAATATCAGAAGGATAGGAGGATTATTTTTGACAAATCAGATTGGCATGACTGCAACCGGAGTTCTGGCACAACCAATCATTACAGTTGGTTTAAGATTATCCGCTAAAAAGGGAATTGAAGGTCAAACTTACAAAGGAGCTTTCGGGTGTCTTGCTTCTTTAAAATCTGAGTTTGTCTCCATGACAACATTTGGCTTTTTACGAAGAACCACTTCCGCTATTCCTGTAGCTTCTGCAATTATGGCCGGAGGGGATCATATGAATATTGATCCATTTTCCAGGTCATTATTGTCAGCTGCGGTGGAAACCGGTCTGGCATATAAAACCGATCCGGAAGAAACGTTTAGATTGGTAAATATCGGCCTTGATCAAGAAAAAATAGGACGAAGAAGGGAAGTAGCCATTGCTAACAGGCCGGCAAGCATGTCTTTGCTTTTTACCAGAAATTTTCTTTATGCCATGGCGATTTATGGCATTGATCCGATAAGCGCCGTTCTTTTTCAGGAATATGGTAAGTTTTTAAGCGATAAAACCGGTATGAAAGATGATCAAATCAAAAAGGTGATGCAACATAGTTTGCGTCTGGCTTGTTGTGCTTCCACAACGCCTTTGCATAATCTTTATAGCGCCTTTGCTTCAGGAAAATATTCTTCCATTCCGCATGAAATGTTTGAGCCAAAAAATTTGTTCAAAGGTGGCGTTGCAAGAGTGGCAGCTCTCATGGCTGCGACTACTTCAATAAGTAAGGGAAAGGAATTGGCTGGCGGAATATCGAACTTGTTTGATGGTCTCAGTTTTTTTGAAAAGCGCGCTATTTCTGATATTGCCGCTATACGTCAAATTAATGAGCCGCCAGTTTTTGAATTGGAAAAGAAAGTGGAAGAAGAAGTTCCGGGAGCCGCAGAAAGATCAGAATCTTTGGTGCGGGAATTATCTGTGGCAATCAACGCTGCGCAACCATCAAATACAGTCAGTTCTGTAACGGCAACGCCTACCGTTCGCGAAGGAGATTTAAGACAGGCTCCTTAACACAAATCCCCGCGCAACATGCTGAAAAAATAAACATCAACGAATTGGCCAAGATGAAGGCGATGTTGGCGCAGAATGCCTTCGAGAACAAATCCGCATTTCAACAACAACTCTT